>ERZ1370068.1244-contig-11137_pt1 | contig 59635 bp, 63 predicted proteins | sample MGYA00561227_ERZ1370068 | MGnify/ENA primary metagenome ERZ1370068 (study PRJEB38410, sample SAMEA6850437) | metagenome | study: Metagenomic assessment of the ecological functions of the soil: analysis of the soil microbiota associated with the... | reverse complement strand
GCGAAATTCCTTGTCGGGTAAGTTCCGACCTGCACGAATGGCGTAACGACTTGGCCGCTGTCTCCGCGAGAGACCCGGTGAAACTGTAGCGCCAGTGAAGATGCTGGCTACCCGCGACTAGACGGAAAAGACCCCGTGAACCTTTACTATACCTTGGCATGGAATTTTGGCGGAGTCTGTGCAGGATAGGTGGGAGGCTTTGAAGCCGGAGCGCTAGCTTCGGTGGAGCCGACGTTGAGATACCACCCTGACTGTGCTGGAGTTCTAACCTTGGCCCGTGATCCGGGTCGGGGACAGTGCCAGGTGGGTAGTTTGACTGGGGCGGTCGCCTCCTAAATTGTAACGGAGGCGCTCGAAGGTCGGCTCAGCACGGTTGGAAATCGTGCGTCGAGTGTAAGGGCAGAAGCCGGCTTGACTGCGAGACCTACAAGTCGAGCAGGTGCGAAAGCAGGACCTAGTGATCCGGTGGTCCCGAGTGGAAGGGCCATCGCTCAACGGATAAAAGGTACTCCGGGGATAACAGGCTGATCTTGCCCAAGAGTTCACATCGACGGCAAGGTTTGGCACCTCGATGTCGGCTCATCGCATCCTGGGGCTGGAGCAGGTCCCAAGGGTTGGGCTGTTCGCCCATTAAAGCGGTACGTGAGCTGGGTTTAGAACGTCGTGAGACAGTTCGGTCTCTATCTGTCGCGGGCGGAGGAGGTTTGACGGGAGCTGCCCCTAGTACGAGAGGACCGGGGTGGACGGACCTCTAGTGTGCGAGCTGTTCCGCCAGGAGCATCGCTCGGTAGCTATGTCCGGCAGGGATAAGCGCTGAAGGCATCTAAGCGCGAAACCCGCCTGAAGATGAGACCTCCCAGGGCGCAAGCCCTCTGAAGGCCCCTCGAAGATTACCAGGTTGATAGGCCGGAGGTGTAAGCGCCGTAAGGCGTTCAGCTGACCGGTACTAATCGGCCGTGCGGCTTGACCACGGTTTCTCTCAGTCCTCACTGACACGTGTAAGACCGGTCTGACTACGCTCGAGGATCTCTGTGTTCGGCGCATCGGCGCGGTATGGCCGATGCGACAGTTCGATTCCCGGTGGCAATGCCGGAGGGGCCACACCCGTTCCCATCCCGAACACGGAAGTTAAGCCCTCCAGGGCCGATGGTACTGCGCTGGCAACGGCGTGGGAGAGTAGGTCGCTGCCGGGTTAATTCACATGAAGGGGGCCAAGTTCGGCCACCTCTTCATTTTGTGTCGAGGGTGGCTGCCGCGAGCCACCCGTGGTGCTCTAGTGCGCGAAGGCAGCGAAGAGGGCCAGAGCGAATCCGGCCACCGTGACGACGATGGCGGCGCTCGCCAGCAGCCAGTCGACTGTTGTCTCGGCGCGGCGTTCCGCGTGGACAGGACGAGACCCGAGACGAAGCCCCTGATGAAGCCCCGGCGTGCGGCGAAATTGTTCACGCCTGACCATGATGAACCCGGCGATGAAGAGGACCAGAGCCCACTGACCGTACTGTTGGAGATACAGTCGGCCGAAGGTGCCTCCGCGCTTTCGACCGTACGCTACGAGAGCGCCGAGAAGTCCGAAGATGGAGCCGGATGCACCAACCGTGAACGGTACGTCGAAGGCATTCGACACGACGAACCCGGCGACACCCGACACCGTGAAAATAACGACCAGGCGCGCCGGGCCATAGTAGCGCTCGACTTCGGGCCCGAGCTGTCGGATCCACAGCACGTTGAAGAGGATGTGCAGGATCCCGCCGTGCAGATAGATCGCAGTGAGGATCGTCCACCAGTGTCCGGCCTGCCACGGAATCGCGCCGGCGGCGCCGAACGCCCACAACGCGCGGTTACTCGGGGCGAACACGTCAAAGATGCCGCGCGGACGGAGAGCTGCCGCGGGATCGAACACAAGCGTCGCGATGTAGAGCGCGACGCACGCGAGCGTCACCGCGTTCGTGAAGTTCCACGAGCGGAAGACTTGGCGCAGCGGCCCAGCGAATCCCCACATGCCTGGATTGCGGCGCCGCAGAGCCAGGCAGACGGGCGCAGAGGCGTGCGTCAGCCTGCCGCACGAAGGGCACAGAATCGACCCGGTCGTCTTACGGAACTCATCGCCATCCTCGTCCGTTGGCACTCGGTAGCCCTCGTCGAGCCACGCACCGAGGTCGATGAGGCGGCAGGTGAGAGAGCAGAACGGGCGGTACGCGTTTCCTGCCACGGCGTAGCGGCGCTGCACGTCGGGCAGGTCACGGTTTGCTCGCGCTGCCGGAGGAGAGCATCGTCGGGGATCGACATGGCGAAGACGGACGACGCCGTCCTTCTGGCTCGAATCCTACGAGCGCCAGCAAAGCGTGTCAACTCGGGCACTTGGCGAACGGCGCCGGGGACGGTTTTCGTTGACACTAATCGGCGGCGTCGCGTAAAGTTGCCGGGATCTCTCCACCGAAGGAGTCCACCGAATGAATCGAGCGCCATTTGCGATAGCCCGTCTAGCCTTCTGGATCGTTCCGGTCTCTGCTGCTCGGCCTGATGGTGGTTGTGGCCTCTCGGCTCGCGCCTGACGCCATGGCCGCGCCGCCGGCGGAAGGCCAGCACGCGGGCGGAGGGAAGCGAAACTCAAGGTTCCTGATCTCGGCTCGGTCGCGGTCGGCGGCATGAACGGCCGCAATGCTCCTGATGGTCGGCCTGGTCGTCTGCGTGCTCGGGCTCGTCTTCGGGATCGTGATCTTCGAGCCAGCTCAAGAGCTCTGCCGGTGCACCCGTCGATGCGGGAGATCTCGGAGCTGATCTACGAGACCTGCAAGACGTACCTGATCACCCAGGGCAAGTTCCTGCTGATCCTCGAGGCGTTCATCGGCGTCATCATCGTGCTCTACTTCGGCGTGCTGCTGCAGTTCGACGCGTCGAAGGTCGCTGATCATCCTCGCTCTTCAGCCTGATCGGCATCGGCGGCAGCTACGGCGTGGCGTGGTTCGGCATCCGGATCAACACGTTCGCGAACTCGCGCACCGCCTTCGCGAGCCTCGCGGGCAAGCCGTTCCCGGTCTACGCGATCCCGCTCAAGGCGGGCATGAGCGTCGGGATGCTGCTCATCAGCGTCGAGCTGTTCCTGATGCTCTGCATCCTGCTCTTCATCCCCGGCGACTACGCGGGCCCGTGCTTCATCGGCTTCGCCATCGGCGAGTCGCTCGGCGCGGCGGCGCTCCGGATCGCCGGCGGCATCTTCACCAAGATCGCCGACATCGGCTCCGACCTGATGAAGATCGTCTTCAACATCAAGGAAGACGACGCGCGCAACCCGGGCGTCATCGCCGACTGCACGGGCGACAACGCCGGCGACTCGGTCGGCCCGAGCGCCGACGGCTTCGAGACCTACGGCGTCACCGGCGTCGCGCTCATCTCGTTCATCCTGCTGGCGGTGCAAGGACCCGGCCGTGCAGGTGCAGCTCCTGGTGCTGGATCTTCGTGATGCGCGTCCTCGATGATCGTCGCCAGCGGGGCGTCGTACCTCGCTCAACGAGGCGATCGCGCGCGCACAGCTACGGCGCGGCGACGCAGATGAACTTCGAGGCCCCGCTGACCTCGCTCGTCTGGCTCACGTCGATCGTCGTCCGTGCTGCTGACCTACTTCGCGTCCTACGGGCTGATCCGCGACCTCGGCGACGGCACCCTCTGGTGGAAGCTCTCGACCGTCATCACCTGCGGCACCCTGGCCGGCGCGATCATCCCCGAGCTGGTCAAGATCTTCACCTCGACCGAGTCGGCGCACGTCCGCGAGAGTCGTGACGTCGGCGCGCGAGGGCGGCGCCTCGCTCGGCATCCTGTCGGGCCTCGTGGCCGGGAACTTCAGCGCCTACTGGCTCGGCATGGTCATCGTGGTGCTGATGGGCATCGCGTACCTGCGTCAGCACGGTCGGGCTGGGCGCGATCATGGTCGCGCCGGCGGTCTTCGCGTTCGGCCTGGTCGCCTTCGGCTTCCTCGGCATGGGGCCGGTGACGATCGCGGTCGACTCCTACGGCCCCGTCACCGACAACGCCCAGTCGGTCTTCGAGCTCTCGCTCATCGAGCAGATTCCGAACATCAAGCAGCAGCTCAAGCGGGACCACGGCTTCGACGTGAACTTCGAGGCGGCCAAGCACCTGCTCGAGGAGAACGACGGCGCCGGCAACACCTTCAAGGCGACGGCCAAGCCGGTGCTGATCGGCACCGCGGTCGTCGGCGCGACCACGATGATCTTCTCGATCATCGTCGTGCTCACCACGGTCTCACGCAGAACCTCGACAAGCTCTCGCTGCTCCATCGCGCCGTTCCTGCTCGGGCTCATCACCGGCGGCGCCGTGATCTACTGGTTCACCGGCGCCGTCGATGCAGGCGGTCACGACCGGCGCCTACCGGGCGGTGGAGTTCATCAAGGCCAACATCAAGCTCGAGGGCGCGACCAAGGCCTCGGTCGACCGACAGCAAGCGGGTCGTCGAGATCTGCACGCAGTACGCGCAGAAGGGATGTTCAACATCTTCCTCACGGTGTTCTTCTCGACCCTGGCCTTCGCCTTCCTCGGAGCCGTACTTCTTCATCGGCTACCTGATCTCGATCGCGCTCTTCGGGCTCTACCAGGCGGTCTTCATGGCCAACGCCGGCGGCGCCTGGGACAACGCCAAGAAGATCGTCGAGGTGGAGCTGAAGGAGAAGGGCACGCCGCTCCACGCGGCGACCGTCATCGGCGACACCGTCGGCGATCCGTTCAAGGACACCTCGTCGGTGGCGATGAACCCGGTCATCAAGTTCACGACGCTGTTCGGCCTCCTGGCGGTCGAGCTCGCGGTCACGCTCACGGCCGAGCGCGGGCCGTTCCTGAGCCGTGGCGCTCGCCGCGGTCTTCTTCGCGGTGTCGGTCGTGTTCGTCTGGCGTTCGTTCTACGGCATGCGCATCCAGGGCAGCGCGCGCCGGCCGCGGGCGCGCCGGCGGGGCGTGTGGCTGTGCGCCGCGCGAGGCAAGTAGCGCCCGGTGGAATTCCTCTCCGGCGTCGTCAGCGGAGCCTGCTCGCTCGACGACCTGATTCGCTGGGGCGGCTACGTCCTCCTGTTCGCGATCGTCTTCACCGAGACCGGCCTTCTCCTCGGCTTCTTCCTGCCGGGCGACTCGCTCCTGATCACGGCGGGCGTCGTGGCCGCTGCGGGCGTGTCTCAACATCTGGTGGATCAACGCTCTCCTCATCGTCGCCGGCGATCACCGGCGACAGCGTCGGATACGCCATCGGGGTCCGCCTGGGCCCGCGGCTCTTCACCCGGCCGAAGTCGCTCCTGTTCAATCCCGCGTCACATCGAGCGGACCCGGGCGTTCTACGCGCGCCACGGGTCGAAGACGATCGTCATCGCCCGATTCGTCCCGATCATCCGGACCTTCGCGCCGGTCGTCGCGGGCGTCGGTCAGATGGAATACCGCCGCTTCCTCTTCTACAATGTGGCGGGCGGTGTTGGATGGGTGACCAGCATGACGTGGGCGGGCTATCTGCTCCGGTCAGGGTGATCCCGAACATCGGTGAACTACGTCCACATCGTCGTCGTGGTGGTGATCGTGCTCTCCGTCATCCCCATCTTCGTCGAGATCGTCCGGGAGCGTCGGCGGCGGTCGGTCTGATTCTCTCCGGTTTCGCGAGCGTCGTCGGGCGGCTCCCGAGACGCCCGGCGACGCATGGCTGGGCCGTGGGCTCGGCGATCTCGCCTACGTGGCGCTCGCGAGCCGTCGGCGGCTGGCGCTGGCGAATCTCAGGCTGGCGTTCCCGGACGTGGCGGAGGCCGATCGGCGCCGAGTCTGCCGCGGGTCGTTCCAGCACCTCGGGCTCGATGTTCGTCGAGTTCTGCGCGGCGATGACCGCACCGCCGGAGCAGATCCTCGCCGGCATCACGGTCGTCGGCCTGGAGCACCTGAAGGACGCGATGGCCAAGCACGGCCGGGCGCTCGTCTCACCGCCCATCTCGGGCAACTGGGAGCTTCTCGCGCTGGCCCACCGAGCTCACGGGCTGTCCCGACGACGGTCGTCATGCGAGCCCCCTCGACGCCGACTGGCTCGACGTGATGGCGGGTCGGCTGCGGCGGCGGTCGAGGATCGAGCTGATCGATGAAGCGCGCCGCGCTCCGTCGCCGGTCCTGTGTGCCCTCAACCGCGGCCGGATAGAGTAGCGCTCGCTGCTGGATCAGAACGCCTCTGAGTCGCGAGGGGTCTTCGTCTCCATTTATTCGGCCGGCCGGCAGGCCTCGACATCGAAGAGCCTGGCCGTGCTGGCGGTATGCACGCGGACGCCGATCGTGCCGATCTTCATCTACCGGGAGCGAGCTCCAGCGAGCACCGGGTCGGTGATCCATCCATCCTTCTATGAGCGATGGCGCCGGGCGACAGCGAGCAGGCGGTTGCCGAGATCACGCAGCGCTGCACGTCCACGATCGAGTCGGCGATCACCGTCGCCCCGGATCAGTGGTTGTGGGTCCACAACCGGTGGCGGACCCGACCGCCGTCTGCGGTGGTGCCCGCGATCGTGATCCGGCGAGATGCTTGTCGTCGGGTTGCTCGCTTCTGGCAGGTCGTCATGAGCCGCTCCGGACCGGGCGGTTGGGATCAACACCGACTCCTACCGCGCCGCCGCCGCGTCCGGGCGCGATCGGTGGCGTGACCGGACGCATATATGAGGAGAGCAAGCGACCGCAAGGCGCCAGACCAGCCTTTGACGGGCGCCGCGGTGATCGTCCTTCCGAAGTCGGCCGACATCGTCCGGAAGCTCGAGGAGATCAAGCGGGCGGCGCGCAACTCCGCTGCTGACGACTATCGGGCGGCTGGGCCCGTCGATTCGTGGCGCTCCGTCGAGCCTACGAGGAAGGAGCTGTAGGATTCAGGAGCGGTCGACTTGATCAAGTCGACCACCGTCGACGCCAGATGGACACTTCACCCTGGCCGGACGTCTCCCGGCCGGAGACTGGCTACTCATCGCTAGCCCACACCGTCAAGATTGACAAACACGCCACGGTGGGGCCGCCCAAGCAGCGCGGTGTCTACGCGCCGAAAACGCCACCTGACCGGGCTATCAGCGCGTAACGGTCTGGCTCCGTGAGGTGACGGTCGAGACCGGGCGGTCGGAGAACGTCGACCTGACGGACCGGGGCCTGGTTTTCAGGCGTCGTCGAAGGAGAGAGCGCCGGACGCCAGCCGGTAGGGCCGGCGTCCGGACCTGCAGTTACCTCAGGGTTACTTCTTCTCGGCCGGACTGCGCCGTGCTTGGCCGGGGCTCCCGGCTTGACCTGAACGGCCATCGCGGTTGCCTTGCCTTCGTGGTCCATGTAGCGGACCTGCACCTGGTCACCCGGCTTCAAATCGGCGGCGGTGATCGCCTTTCCGGATCTTCCTGATGGCGGTCTTGGAGTCGACCGCGAACGTCCACTCGACGTCCTTTCCCTTCTCTTTGCCAGCCACCACGAGGCTGTCAGCGGACGCCGACTTCACCGCGCCCATGGCAGTTCTTCGCCTTCTTCACCTCGGACTTCGGCTTGCGTCTCGGCGGGCTTTTGCGCCGGAGCCGGAGTCGTCGCCGGCGCCAGGCGTGGCCGGAGCAGGAGTTGTCGTCTGAGCGACGGCAGACCCGGCGAGTCCCGATCCCGAAGAACAGCAGCAATGAGTAGCGCCACAAATCTCTTCACGTTCGTCACTCCTCCGCTACAGGTTTAGGTTGGGAAAGAACTCTGCTACGGTCCATAGGACGGCTTGATCGAGACATTTATTCTTGTCCTAAGTGTCTAGGAAATCTGGCGGATATCCAAATTTATCGTGATCTCGACCCCACCGACGCATGTGGGCCGTTGACCGATTCGGGCGATGCGTGGTACAAACGATTAAATCCTCGATATATGGCGATTCGAGCCTCTTTTCGACTGTTGTTGGCAAGTTTAGTCGGAATTATTTCGCCGATCGCCCTCTCACCCGTCTGTGCCGAATCACAGTCTCCGTCGCGCGATTTTCTCGAAGTCTCTATTCCGTCGCCGTCGAACGAAGAGCTCACACGGCCTGCTCCATCGCTCGACACGAAGACTGAAGAGCCGGGCTTTACAAGATGACTCTGTCGGTATGGGTGCCCGAGGACTTCGATCCTTGGGCGTACGCATTTGCGGAATCGTCCCGGCTCCAGGGACAGTCGTTTCGGCTCGTAAAAGTTCCCACGTACACGATCTCGATGAACTCGCAGGTGAAGTACTTCGTCGATCGGTTCACCACCGTTCGCCGCGACGTGGTCGGCCTGTGGGTACGACGCTCGGGACAGTATCTCGGGATGATCTTCGACGTTTTCAGAGCCAAGGGATTGCCCGAAGATCTCGCCTTCACGGCGATGATCGAGGCGGCTTCAATCCCACGGCCGTGTCCCGCGTCGGCGCTAAGGGGATGTGGCAGTTCATGGCGCCCACCGCGCGACTCTACGGCTTGCGCGTCGACCGCTGGGTTGACGAGCGCCTCGACCCCGAAAGTCCACCGTGGCTGCCGCCCGCTACCTCAACGACCTCTATGTTCGGTACGGCTCGTGGGAGCTGGCCCGGGCAGCCTACAACGCCGGTGAGGTCAAGATAGACAAAGCCATTCGGGGCACGGGCTCGACCGACTTCTGGGATCTGAGCCAGTCCAAGTACCTGCAAACGAGAGACGAAGGACTTCGTGCCGGCGATCCAGGCCGCGATGGTGATCGGTCGCGATCCCAGTCAGTACGGATTCGAGCCGAGTCCAGTCGGCATGCCGGACGTCGAGCGGGTGACCGTTCCGGCCGGGACGGACCTCCGAAAGCTCGCTAGCACCACCAGCATTTCGTTTCAGACGCTTGCGCTCACTCAATCCTGTCCTGATCCGGGGCATCACCCGCCCGGCAGGACCTGGGAAGTGCGTGTTCCAGGCGGCTCACGAGAGGTCGTGACGGCAGCTCTCACGCCCCCATCGGAAGGTCGTCGCGCCCGTCGTCGCCGCGGCGCCGAGCCGCCGCCCGGCGGGAACGGGAGTCCACGTGGTTCGCACGCGCGACACCGTGAGCTCGATTGCCAAGCTCTACGGGGTCTCCACCACCGACGTCGTTCGCTGGAACAATCTCGAGAACGGCGACGCGATTCGGCCGGGGGATCGGCTTCGCGTCTCGAGTGTCCGCCCATCCGTCGAGCGCGACGGACAGGGCGGGTTCAGGTGAAGGTCGAAGTCCGACTCTTCGCCACTCTCGCTTCGTTTCTTCCCGCTCACGGCCGCGCCGGTGCGGCCGAGCTCGAGCTCCCCGAAGGTAGTACGGTCACCGAGGTCACCCGCTGTCTCGGCATCCCGCCTGATCTCGCCCGAGTCGTGCTCGTCAACGGGCGCGATATCGGACCTCGAGGCACGGTTGGCCGCGCGCGACGTCGTGACGATCTTCCCCGCTCGCGGGTGGGGCCGGCTAGGCGTCGCGCGGCAGGTCGCCATCGGCGCGACCCCGCTTTCGGACTCGCGTGGCGCGCTCGGCGCCCGCTTGCTCGATCGCCGAATCGATCTCCGCGCCGACCAGCAGGGGCGACGCCGCTCCAGTAGAGCCACAGCATCAACAAGATCAAGCCGCCGATCGATCCGTACGTCGCGTTGTAGTAGTCGAAGTATCCGACGTAGAACCGGAGCCCGAGTGACATCAAGAGCCACGAGACGACCGCGAACGCCGAGCCGGGGGTGACCCAGGACCAGACGCGATCCATCGCGGGCGCCAGATAGTAGACGAGTGTCACGCCGGTGAGGACCAGAAGGATCACCACCGGGATCTGCGCGAGCTTCCAGGTCAGCGTGAACAGGGGCCGAGGCCCGACGAAGTCGCCGATGGCCTCTCCGAGACGGACCCCGAACACCACCAGCAGCAGGGCGGTGAGGGTGAACAGCGAGAAGACCAAGGTGAGCGCGACCGCGATGAGCCGCTTCTCCCACCAGGTCCGCTGATCCGTGATCCCGTAGGCCGCATTCAGTGCCTTCATGATCGAAGCATTCCGCTCGAGGCGCCGACCAGCGCCACGAGCGCACTGACCGATACGAGGCCGCCGCTGGCGCCCCGCACGGCCTCCGCCAGGGTTTTCTTGATCAGGGAAGCGGCATCCCCGGGCAGCACCCGCTCGACGTAGCCGATCAGCTGGGACATGAGATCTGGAACCGGAAGCAAGCCGAGCAGCGCCGTGAGGAACAAGAGTGTCGGCAGGAGCGCGAAGGCGAAGTAGTAAGGAGAGCTCGGCCGCTCGATCGAGGATCTCGTCGTGCCAGGACCGCAGGTAGACGCGGGTGGCGAGCCCTCTGACCGAGAGTCCTCCGAGCGCCCAGGGCGAGGCCGCCGTGCGGCCTTCTCGTGGCCGCGTCGCCTTCAGCGGAATCACTTCGCGCCCATCGTAGCAGGGACCATACGAAATCGCGCGGCTCCCGGCACGACCTCGAAGGCCAGGGTCCCCGCCCGCGTTTCCGACCCGGGCCGCGAGGCCGGGCCATCGGGTCGGTGGTAAACTCGTGCCGTTTCAACGAGCTAGCGTTGTAGCGTCGGAAGCGTCTAGGAACCCGGTGGGCCTCCCGGACTTCAAATCCGGTGGACCGTTCTAGACAAACGGTCGATGGGTTCGACTCCCATACGCTTCCGCCAAAGGAGTGAAATGGCCAAAGGCGATCGGCGCACACGGACACCCGGACGGGCGAAGCGCCGTCGGACCGCCATCGCCGTCGTGGTCACCGTGTTGGCGGCGACCGTCGTCGGCTACTTCGCCTACCGAGCGCAGGCGAACCTGCCGGGCGTGCAGTTCGCGGATCAGGGCAATCTCCATGTCCCGAGCGCTGACACCCCCACGAGCAGTACAACTCGGAACCTCCGACGTCGGGACCGCATCTTCCATACATCGCTCCGTGGGGCGTCCACACGCGGCCGATCGTGCGCGAGCTGCAGGTGCACAACCTGGAGGACGGCGGCGTGGTCGTGCAATACAACTGCGAGTGCCCCGATCTGGTCGCAAAGCTCAAGGCCATCGTGGACAAGTATGACAAGCAGGTCATCCTCGCGCCGTATCCCGGAATGCAACACAAGATCGCGCTGACGGCGTGGACGCGGCTCGACACCATGGATGAGCTCGACGAGGGCCGCATCACGCGTTTCATCGAGGCCTACCGTGGCATCGACCACCACAAATAGCCGGGCGCTGCCGACGCGCGGCTCCGGCGGATGCCGGCCGCCCGCGCTTCGCCTCACGGCCCTGGCGGGCATGGCCGTCCTGCTCGGTGCCTGCTCCGGTCTCCACGTGTCGCCGCTGGCGCCGCCGCCGTACCAGGTGGAGGTCGCCGCGCGCTACGACGCCGCCTGGTCCGCCCTGGTCGCGCGCCCTCGCCAGAGAAAACGTGCCGATCCGGGCGATCGCGCGCGACTCTGGTGTCATCGCCTCCGACGATTTCATCGCGCCGATCGGCGTCTATGCCGACTGCGGCCGGGTCGGGGGCGAGCTCGTGGAAGGCGAAGCTCTGGTAGCCTTTACATTGTTTGCCGAGCCGAACGGTACGTGGACCCGGGTGCTGGTGAATTCAAGATGCGGACGCATATGCAGCGCAAGGGCTCGAGCGGCAAGCTGCGCCCGATGCCCGTCTACCAGTGCGCATCGACGGGCCGGTTCGAGGCGAACCTGCTCGACGCCGTGCGCGAGCTGGTGAAGGAGTAATCGTGCCGTCGCGACTGGCCGATCTCATCCGAAAGCGCGTCGCCTCGCGTCCGAGCGGGACCGCCTCATCGAGGACCCTGGCCGGCGAATGGACTCACGCGTTGCGTGGCCAGGGCCTTTCGCCGACCGATCTCGAGGAGCTCTGGGCCGGGCTCGTGGAGGACGCCGTGCGTCGTGGACGGCAGACGGGTGAGGGGAAATGGACGGCCCAGGCCTGGCGTCACGAAGCTCAGGAGGTCGTCGCCCGCGTTCGGCAGAAGGTCGAGGCCGCACTCGGTGAGCGCTGACCGCGCGACGGCGCTACGGAGCCTGCCGTCGGTCGACCAGCTCCTTCGACGGCTCGCGGGCCAGGCCGAGGCCCAGGGGCTCACCCGCGCCCGTCTGACCTCGCTCATCCGGGAGACCTTGGATCAGGAGCGCGGTCGCGTGCTCGCCGACAAAACCGCGCCGGCGACGGCTGAGCTCCTCGCCGAGCGGGTCGTCGAGCGCGCGCGCCGGGCGGGGCCCTTCTCCCTGCGCCCGGTTATCAACGCGCAGGGCGTCGTCCTCCACACCAACCTTGGTCGGGCGCTCCTGAGCCCGCTCGCGCTCGAACGACTCCAGGCCGTCGCCACGACCTATTCGAACCTCGAGCTCGATCTCGTCCGGAAGGAGCGCGGATCCCGCTACAGCCACGTCGAGGCCGTGCTGCGCCGGCTGACCGGTGCCGAAGACGCCCTCGTGGTCAACAACAACGCGGCCGCGGTGCTCCTGGCCCTCGAGACGCTCGCCCACGGCCGCGAGGTCATCGTCTCCCGTGGGGAGCTGATCGAGATCGGCGGCGAGTTCCGCATCCCCGACATCATGCTGCGAAGCGGCGCGGTGCTCCGTGAGGTCGGCGCCACGAACCGGACTCATCCGCGCGACTACGCCGACGCGATCACGCGACAACACGGCGCTCCTGCTGAAGGTTCACACCTCGAACTACCGCGTGGTCGGCTTCACGGCCGAGGTGTCGTCCCGCGAGCTGGTCGAGCTCGGGCGCGAGCGGGGATCCCCGTGATGGAGGATCTCGGCTCGGGCTCCTTGGTCGATCTGCGGCCGTGGGGATTTCCGTACGAACCGACCGTCCAGGAAACGGTCTCCGCGGGGGTCGATCTCGTCTCGTTCTCCGGCGACAAGCTCCTCGGCGGGCCTCAGGCCGGTGTCGTGGTCGGCAAGCGCAGCATCGTGTCGCGTCTGAAGAAGAACCCGTGGAACCGAGCGCTCCGCATCGACAAGTTCACGATCGCCGCGCTCGAGGCGACCCTGTACGCCTACGAGGCGGGAACGGCGCTGCAGACGGTGCCCACGCTCGCCATGCTGACCGAGCCGCTCACCTCGGTGCGCGGCCGCGCCCGGCGCGTGCTGCGCCGTCTCGCTCCGGGCGTACGACAGCGCCTCGGAGCCGAGGTCGTCGACGATCACGGCATGGTGGGCGGCGGCGCCCTGCCGACGGTGGAGCTGCCGACCGCGGCACTCGCCGTCGGGGCGAGCTCGGATGCGACGATGCGGCTCGACGAGGCGCTGCGTGGCGGCGACCCGCCGGTGGTCGGCCGTATCGCGCACGATCGTCTCTTCCTCGACTGCCGGACCGTGCTGCCCGCTCAGGTGGGCCTCCTGGCCGAGGCGCTGACCAGCGCGGCGGCGCGCCTATGAGCGCGACGGCCCCGACGCACATCGTCGTCGGCACGGCCGGCCACATCGACCACGGCAAGACCTCGCTGGTGAAGGCCCTCACCGGGACCGATACGGATCGCCTCCCCGAGGAGAAGGCTCGGGGCATCACGATCGATCTCGGCTTCGCGTTTCTCGAGGAGCCGGGCCTCACGATCGAGATCGTCGACGTGCCGGGCCACGAGCGCTTCGTCAGGAACATGCTGGCCGGCGTCGGCGGAATCGACCTGGCGATGCTGGTCATCGCGGCCGACGAGGGCGTGATGCCGCAGACGCGCGAGCACCTGGCGATCTGCTCGCTGCTGCGGATCAAAGCCGGACTGATCGCGCTGACCAAGGCCGATCTGGTCGAGTCCGACTGGCTCGAGCTGGTTCGAGAAGACGTGCGCCGGCGCCGTGCGGGGCACGTTCCTGGAGGGCGCCCCGATCGTCCCGGTGTCCTCGAAGACGGGCCGGGGCTCGACGAGCTCCGTGCCGCGCTCCGCTCGCTTGCCGCATCGGTGCCGCAGCGAGGCACCGACGAGCTGCCACGCTTGCCGATCGATCGCGTGTTCACGGTCCGAGGATTCGGGACCGTCGTCACCGGCACGCTCACCGCGGGCGTCCTGGCGGCCGACGATCGGGTCGAGGTCTATCCCAAGCATGCCGAGGCAAAGATCCGAGGCCTGCAGGCCCACGGACAGCCGGTGGCGTCGGCGCGGGCGGGGCAACGCACGGCGATCAATCTTCAAGGGCTCGAGCGAACCGCGATCGCGCGCGGCGACGTGGTGGGCCTGCCCGGCACGCTCGTGCCGTCGACACTCGTCGACGGCACGCTTCGAGCTGTTGCCCGATGCGCCGCGAGCCGTGAAGACACGCACGCGCGTGCGCTTCCACGTCGGAACGAGCGAGATCATGGCGCGCGCCCTGCTGCTCGATCGGGCGGAGCTGGCGCCGGGCGAGACGGCGTTCGCGCGGTTCCGCCTCGAAGCGCCGCTGGTGGCGCGGCCGGGCGACCGCTTCGTCGTGCGCTCCTATTCGCCGATCGTGACGATCGGCGGCGGAACGCTGCTCGACGTCGATCCGCCGCGCTTCAAGCGGAAGGGGCCGGCGCTCGTGGCCCATCTCGAGCTGCTCCAGACGGGGAGCCCGGACGCGGTGCTCGAGGAGCACGTTCGCCACGTCGGTTCCGGCGGGTGCGTCTGACGACGCTCGCCGGACGGGTGCCGCTTCGGGCCTGAGCGTCTTCGCGCCTTGCTCGGAGGTCTTCAGGCGGGCGGCCGTGTGATCAGCATCGATCGCGACTGGTTCATCCATCCCGATAGCTTCGGCCGGCTGCGCGGTCTCGTCGCCGACGAGCTCACGGCGTTTCACCGTGCGAGCCCCTCAAGCCCGGGATGTCCCGCGAGGAGCTCCGCGGCCGCGCCGGCGGGGCCGACGAGCGCGTCTTCGCCTTTCTGCTCTCGTCCCTCGCCGCCGAGGGGGTCGTCAAGACCGAGCGCGACAAGGTGTGGCTCGCCTCCCACGAGGTGCGCCTGTCTCCGGAGCAGCAGCGGGTCATGGACACCCTCGGAGGGCGAATTCAGCCGGGCCGAGGCCGCCCCGCCCAGCCCCGAGGAAGCGCTGGGTCGGGCCGGGGTCAGGGTGACGAGGAGCACGAGCTCTTTCAGGTCCTCGTCCAGTCCGGCAAGCTCGTCCGCGTCAAGGAATCGCTCTTCTTTCACGCGCAGGCGCTCGAGTCGATCCAGACGAAGCTCGTGGCGCTCCTGCGCGAGCGCAAGGACATCGGTCCGAGCGACATCAAGGATCTGCTGGGCATTTCCCGGAAATACGCGATTCCGCTCCTCGAATTCTTCGACCAGCGCCGGGTCACGGCGCGCGTCGGAGAAAGGCGCATCTTGCGCGCGGGGTAGGGCGGGGTAAGGTATGGCGTCGTTGGAAAGGAGTCCCTATGTTTGGGCTGGGCTACCAGGAACTGCTGATCATCCTCGTCATCGTGCTGATTCTCTTCGGCGCGAACCGACTGCCGGAGCTCGCCCGCTCACTCGGCTCGAGCGTCAAGGAGTTCAAGAAGGGCGTCAACGAGGTCAAGGCCGAGGACACCACCGCCGCCGCGAAGAAGCCAGAGGAGAACAAGACGTAAGTCCGCGTTCGGATTTCTTCTTCGCCGCCGCGCTCTCGTTCCTGACGATCGTCTCCGCGCCTTCCGTATCGCGCGCGTCTGCTCTACAACTGGGACGCCGTGCAGTTTGCGCTGGCGCTCAGCGAGTACGACGTCCTCAAGCACCAGCCGCACCCGCCGGGCTACATCCTCTCACGTCGTGCTGGGCCGCATCGTCAACGCGTGGCTCCGACGATCCGACGGCCTCGTACGTCGCGCTCGCGGTCGCGTTCAGCGGGCTGACGACCTTCGTCGTGTACTACCTCGCGCTGGCGGTCTACGACCGGACGACCGCGCTCGCCGCCGCCGCGATGCTCGCCGTGAGCCCGCTCTTCTGGTTCTACGGCTCCGGTCGGCCTCACGTACGCCGGCGAGGCGCTCTTCGCGTCGACGGTCGCGTACTTCGGCTTTCGCGCGCTCAACGGTAGCCGCACCGACGCGTACCTCGCCGCGTGGTATCTCGGCATCGCGGGCGGCATGCGCCAGTCGCTGCTCGTCCTGCTGTTCCCGCTCTGGATCGGCTGCGTGGTGATCGGCACGCGACGGCCCCGCGTGGTCCTGATCGGCCTCGGCATCCTGGCCGCGTCGGTGCTGACCTGGTTCGTGCCGATGATCTGGCTCACCGGCGGCCTCGAGCGGTACATCGCCGCCTCGGTCGAGCTGGCGGACTCGGTCGTCAAGCCGACGTCGATCGTCGGCGGGCCGTTCGACGTCACCCTGCGGATGTCGCGCTACCTGCTCGAATCCGTCCTGGTGGCCCTCGGTCCGCTCGCCGCGGCGAGCCTCCTGGCCGTCTGGTACGTCCGGCGGTGGGGCTGGACCTTCCGGGAGTGGTTCCTGCTCGCGTGGACGGTCCCGCCGGTGCTGGTCTACACGCTCGTGCATTTCGGACAGGCCGGCTACGTCCTGACGTTTCTCCCCGCGCTGGTGATCTTCCTTTCGCGCGTGCTGGTCACGGCCCTCGGGCAGGCGGCCGAGCTCCTGCCGTTGCCGCGGGCTCGCGTCGCGCTGACCGCCGCGGTCGTCATGCTCGTCGTGCTCGTCAACGGCTCGTTCTTCGTGTCGGCGCGGCCGGCTCCCCGCGATTTCGACACGCGCGATGTCGCCGTGGGTCCGCCAGGCGCAGGACGAAGCGTTCGACTGGATCTTCAGCCGCACCGCCGCGGCGCTGCGCGAGCACGAGGAGGTCGTGAGCGGGTTCGTCGACTCGATCCGCGGGCTCTACGCCGGGCGAGACGACCGTGATCATCACCGAGCAGGGGAACTCGCGCTCGTATCCGTGGTTCCGGCACGCGATGTTCTACCTGCCGGAATACGCGGTGTACGAGCTCCAGGTCGGCGGCCTGGTGCCCGGCTTCCGGGCCTCGCGGCTGTCGGCGACGATGTCGACGATTCCCGAGGTCGAGATCGACCTGCCTTCGTCCGTCGAGCGGCTCGTCTGGTTCGTCGACCACTGGAGCCCGACGACGGTGCGGCCCGAAGGCCTCGGTCGAGATCGAGATCCCGCACGGCCGCTATCTCTACGTGCTGCCGCTCGGCAGGAAGGCCATCGACTACGAGGACTACACCTTCGTCCGCGCGCAGCCTCCACGCCGCGCCGCCGGCGTCGCGCGTGCCCGGCCGCAGTGAGTCGCTCGCGGCCCTCGCCCGGTGGCGCGCTGACGGTCTCGTAGTCGCCGCCGCCCTGCTGCCGCTCGCGCTCTTCGTCGCGCGCGAGTGGCAGATCGCCGGCGCGTTCCGGGTTTCCGCTCGACGATTCGTGGATCCATCTGCACTTCGCGCGTAACCTCGCCGCCGGCGCCGGATTCTCCTACAACCCCGGCACTCCGATCGCCGGCTCGACCGCGCCGCTGTGGACGCTTCTGCTCGGCGCGGGCGCGTTCGTCGTCTCGCCCTCGCTCGCGATGGCCAAAGGTGATCGGCATCGTCGCGACCGTGGCGGCGGCGCTCGTCACGCGTCGGGCGGCGCTCGCCTGGGGGGCGCGAGACGACATCGCGCTCGTCGCGGCGATCGCGCTCACGTGGATGGGCCCGATCGTCTGGGGGGCGCTGTCCGGGATGGAGGTCTCTCTCGCGGCCTTGCTGGTGGCTGCCGCGCTCCTCGCGCACGCGCGCGATCACGCGCTCGCGTCGGCCGTGTGCGCGGCGCTGGCGGTGCTCGCGCGCCCCGAGGCGCTGCTGCTCGTCCCGTTCTGCGCCGCCGCGCGCCCGCTGACGCTCCGCCGCGTCGTGCTGTTCGCGGCCGTCACGATCGCGGTGGTGGCGCCAGCCGTCCTCTTCAGCTTGAAGACCGCCGGCACGCCGTACCCGGCGACCGCCGCCGCCAGGTCGAGGGCGGTCTCGTCGGCTGGCTCGGCGGCGTTCGCGAGCCGGCGGCGCTCACGTTCATCAAGCGCCCGGTCGCGTTTCTCACCGAATGGATCGCATGGCTGGCGACGATCCACGGACTTCTGCCGCGTCGCACTCGCTGCGGCGCTCGTCCTGACATGGAAGTCATGCCGGCCGGGCTCTTGGTTTGGTCGCGCTCGTCCTCCTCGCGCACATCCCCTCGGCATGGCGTTGCTCGCGCCGTACCGCGGCCCGGCCTTCCAGGAGGGCGGTATTCGATCTCATCTGCTGCCGTCTCGCCGTGGCGTCGTCCTGGCGGCGGCGGTGGGCAGTCGTGGCCACGATCTCGCGGCCAGAGTTCCCGCGGCGTTACGCCTGGGCGGGGCCGGGCCGTTCTCGTGGGGTGGCTCGCGATCGCGGCGGGAGCGCTCGTGCCGGCGGCTACGCGCTACGCGTGGGCCGTTCAGAACATCAACGCGATGCAGGTCCACCTCGGGCGCTGGGTGGACGCGCAGCTGCCGGAGACGGCGCGGATCGCGCTGAACGACATCGGGGCGATCGCCTTTTTCTCGCGTCGAGAGATCGTCGACCTCATGGGGCTCGTGACGCCGGAGATCATTCCCTATCGACGCCGCGGGCGAGACCGGGGTGATGGAGTACGTGTCCGAGACGTGCCCTGAATATCTCATCATCTTCCCGGCGTGGTTCCCACGGCTCGCCGCGAGCAGGGAGACGCTCCAGCCGATCTATCGCGTGCGCCTCGAGCGCAACGAGGTCGCGGGCGCCGCGGAAATGGTCGTGTATCGACTGCTGCGCTGTGCGGTATGATCGGCGCCATGCGACGGCTGGCGTTGCTCCTCACGGCCATTCTGCTCGTGCTGCCGTGGCCGGTGCCCGCCGACGCTCAGATCTACCGCTGGGTCGACGAGAACGGCGTGCCGCATTTCGCCGACGGGATCGACAGCGTTCCCGGCCCGCTATCGCTCGAAGGCGGTGCCGCTCGGCATGAAGAACGCGCCGGCCCCGCCGGCGGCGCCCCCGGAGCCGGCGGCCCCAAGCCCGCGTCGGGCGAGGCGACGATTCGCTTTACCCTCGGGTCAGCGCATCCTGGTGTGACGTGCGCGTCAACGGCAAGCGCCGACGCGCGGCTGCATGCTCGACACGGGTTCCGACAAGACGCTGATCAGCCCGCGCGCGCTCCAGGCGGCCGGTGTGCGTATCACCGGATCGACGACGAGTGCCGAGGTCGCGGGCGCGACGGGAACCGGCCGGATGCAGTTCGTCGAGATCGACAGCCTCGAGATCGGCGCAGGCGCGCGTCGGCCGCATGCCCGTGGCTTCGCAGGACGTGCCGATCGAAGGCGCCGACGGCGTGCTCGGGCGTGACTTCCTCGATCAGTTCAACGTGAACATCGACGGCGGGAAGGGCGTGGTGACGCTCTCGCCCAGATAGCTCGCCGCCCGCCCTGTGGTACGATGACGCTTCGGGTCACTGGACTACAAGGCCACGCTAAATCTGCCGAAAACCGCCTTCCCGATGAAGGCGAACCTGCCGAAGACCGAGCCCGAGATGCTCGCGTGGTGGGAGTCGTTCGGAATCTACGCGCGCGTGCGTCAAGCCTCGGCCGGCCGTCCAGTCTGGATCCTGCACGACGGACCTCCGTACGCCAACGGCCACATCCATCTCGGGACGATGCTGAACAAGGTCCTGAAGGACGTGATCGTCAAGTCGCGCTCGATGTCCGGCTTCAACGCGGTCTACGTGCCGGGCTGGGATTGTCACGGCCTTCCGATCGAGCACCAGGTCGACAAGGAGCTCGGCCTCGACAAGGCCGGGATCGACGTGCGTAACGCGATGGATCCGATCGAGAAGCGCCGCAAGTGCCGCGAATACGCGAACCGCTTCATCGACATCCAGCGGAGCGAGTTCAGGCGCCTGGGCGTGTTCGGCGACTGGGACAACCCGTACATCACGATGGATCCGGCGTACGAGGCGGTCATCGCGCGTGAGCTTGGCCGCTTCGTCGGGCGCGGCCTCGTGTACAAGGACCTGAAACCCGTCCACTGGTGCATGCACTGTCGGACCGCGCTCGCGCAGGCCGAGGTCGAGTACGAGGATCAGAAGACGCCGTCGGTGTGGGTCAAGTTTCCACTCACGTCGATGCCGGCCGAGTTCCAGTCGGTGCTCGGCGGCCGGCCGCGCCTTCGCGGTGATCTGGACCACGACGCCGTGGACGCTTCCGGCGAACCTCGCCATCGCCGTCCATCCCGCGCAGGAGTACGTCGCGCTCGCGCGCGGCGCGGAAGTCTACGTCGTGGCGCGGGCGCTCCTGGACGACTTTCTCCGCCTGTTCCCGGACCGTGAGCACACCGTGCTCGCGAGCGTGTCGGGTGACAAGCTCGTCGGCCACGGGTTCCGTCATCCGTGGATCGCGCGCGAGGAAAGATCGCGGCCGCGGAGTTCGTCGGAGTGGACCAGGGCACCGGGCTCGTCCACATCGCGCCCGGCCACGGCGAGGAAGACTACGAGCTGGGGAAATCGCTCGGCCTCAAGATCTACAACCCGGTGGACGACGCCGGGCGATTCGCCGCCGACGTGGAGCATTTCGCGGGGCTCACGGTGTGGGACGCGAATCCCAAGATCATCGAGCATCTCAAGAGCGTGGGGATGCTGATCGCGCAGCGGCCGCTCGATCACACCTACCCCCACTGCTGGCGGTGCAAGAACCCGACGCTGTTCCGCGCGACGGAGCAGTGGTTCATCGATCTCAACAAGGGAGGGTTTCGCGCGGCCGCGCTCGAGGCGATCAAGCGCGACATCCAGTGGATCCCGCCCTGGGGCGAGGACCGCATCTACAACATGGTGGCGCATCGCCTGGAATGGGTCATCTCGCGCCAGCGGAGTCTGGGGCGTGCCGATCGTCGCGTTCTATTGCACCGGCTGCGAGACGCTCCTGCTCGAGGAGCGGATCGTCGAGCACGTCGCGACGATCTTCCGCCAGGGCCGCGGGCGGTGACGAGTGGTATGCGCGCGAGGCGCGCGACCTCTTGCCGCCGGGCACCCGATGCGCGAAATGCAACGGCGAGAGCTTCCGCAAAGAGACCGACATCCTCGACGTCTGGTTCGACTCCGGCTGCAGCCACGCGGCGGTGCTCGAAACGCGTCCCGAGCTCCACTGGCCGGCCGAGCTCTACCTGGAAGGCTCAGACCAGCACCGCAGGTGGTTTCAGTCCTCGCTGCTCGAGTCGATCGGCACGCGTGACGCGCCGCCTTACAAGAGCGTCGTGACGCACGGCTTCTTCGTCGACGGCGAGGGCCGGAAGATGTCGAAGTCACTCGGCAACGTGATCTCGCTCGACGAGGTCCTGCCGAAGTTCGGCGCCGAGGTCTTGCGCCTGTGGGTGGCGGCCGAGGACTACACGCAGGACATCCGCGTGTCGATGGAGATCCTGGACCGGCTCGCCGACGCCTACCGGCGGATGCGCAACACGTTCCGCTTCCTGCTCGGCAACCTCGGCGATTTCGATCCCGCGCGGGACCGCCAGTCGTCCGCGCGGCTGGACGAGGTCGATCGCTGGGTCCTCGATCGCCTCGCGCGCCTGATCACCCGCGTCCGGCGCGCCTACGACGAGTACGAGTTCCACACCGTCTTCCACGCCGTGCACAATTTCTGCGCGGTCGATCTGTCGGCGCTCTATCTCGACATCATCAAGGACCGGCTCTACACCTCGCTGCCCGACGATCCGCGGCGGCGCGCGGCGCAGACCGTGTGCTTCGACGTCTTCGGCGCGCTCGCGCGGCTCATGGCGCCCATCCTCACGTTCACGTCCGAGGAAGCGTGGCGCCACATGCCCGGCGTCCACAGCGAGAGCGTGCACCTCGAGCGGTTCCCCGACGCCGCGCGGGACTGGCTCGACGACACGCTCAAGCGCGACTGGGACCGGCTGCTCGAGGTGCGCCGCGAAGTGGCCAAGGCGCTGGAGACCGCGCGAGCCGAGAAGCTGATCGGGAGCGGGCTCGAGGCCGCGGTGCGCATCGCGAACGCCCCGGAGGACCTGCCGGCGCTCCTGCGCGCCAAACGCGAGATCTTGCCGACGGTCTTCATCGTGTCGCGCGTGGACCTCGATCGCGCCGGCACGCGCGCGAGCATCACCTACGAGAGCCAGGACATTCCCGGGCTCGTCATCGGCGTCGACCGGGCGCGCGGCGAGAAGTGCGAGCGCTGCTGGACGCGGAGCGAGCACGTCGGCGAGAGCCGCGAGCATCCCACGCTCTGCGAGCGCTGCGTGCCGATCGTCACGCGGCTGAGTGGTTCCGGCAATCCGCGCTGACCGGTCCCGTCTCGGGCGCGTCGTCGCGATCGCGGCCGTCGTCGTCGTCCTCGACCAGATCACCAAGCTGATCGTGCTCAATCGCCTGATCCTGGGCGTCCCGGTGGTCCTCGTCGACGGCTTCTTCGCCCTGACGCTTGTCATGAATACCGGGCTCGCGTTCGGGCTGCTGTCCGGGATCCCGGCGAGCTGGCGCTGGGTCGTCGGCGTGCTCTCGCTGGTGGCGCTCGTCGTCCTGCTCCGCGTGGCGCTGCGAATCCTGCCGAGCGGAGGGTGGCGCGAGCAGTCCGCGATCGGTCTCATCTTCGGCGGGGCGGTCAGGAACTTGATCGACCGGACGCGCTTCGGCGCCGTGGTCGACTTCGTCGACGTGTACGTTCGCGACTGGCACTGGCCGGCCTTCAACGTCGCCGACTCGGCGATCACGGTGGGTGTCGCGGCCCTGGCGCTCGTCGTGATGATCGAGCGGTCGCCCTCCGCAGGCCCCTGAGGCCGTGACGGTGCTCACGGTCGAGCCCGCGTCGGCCGGCGCCAGGCTCGACCGCTGGCTCAGCGGACGGCTGACCGATCTCTCGCGGGCGCGGCTGCAGTCGCTGATTCGCGGCGGACTCGTGCGGGTCGACGGGGCCGCCTCAAGGCCGCGCATCGGCTGCGCGGCGGCGAGCGGGTCGAGATCGAAGTGCCGCCTCCCGCCGACGAAACGCTGACCCCCGAGCCGGTTCCGCTCTCGATCGTGTACGAGGACCCTCACGTGCTCGTCGTCGACAAACCGGCCGGCATGGTCGTCCATCCCGGCGCGGGCCGCTCGGGGGGACGCTCGCGGCGGCGATTCTCGCGCACGCGCCGACCACCGCCGGTGTCGGAGGACCGCGGCGTCCCGGTATCGTCCACCGGCTCGACAAGGACACGTCGGGGCTGCTCGTCGTGGCCAAGACCCCGCAGGCCTACGACGATCTGGTGGAGCAGTTGGCCGCCCGCACGGTGACGCGCGCGCTATCTCGCCGTCGTGCACGGGCGCGTGCGGGCCAACGAAGCGGTGGTCGACGCGCCGATCGGGCGCCATCCGACCGATCGGGTGAAGATGGCGATCCGTCCGGCCGGCCGAGGCAAGCGCGCGGTCACCCGCTATCGCGTGCTCGAGCGCTTTGCCGACTTCACGTTGCTGGAGGTTCGCCTCGAGACCGGGCGTACGCACCAGATTCGCGTCCATCTGGCGTCGCTGGGGCACCCGGTCGTCGGCGACTCGGTATATGGAAAGCCCCGTACGCGCTCGCCGATCCCGCTCGACGGCTATGCACTCCACGCGACCGGACTCGCGTTTGTCCATCCGGCTTTCCGGAAGATGATCGAATGCGCCGCGCCGATTCCGGCGCGGATCGAGCGCCTTCTGTTGCATCTTCGCGACGGCCGATAATGGCGCGCCTGACGCGTTTTTGGGGTAAACCCTGATTGTGACTCGGGTGGTCCAGGGTAGAATGATTGGTACCCAATGAGCCAGGTGACCGCTGTCATTCTCGCTGCTGGCGAAGGCAAGCGCATGCGCTCGCGGCAGCCCAAAGTGCTCCACCCCTCTGCGGTCGCCCCCTGATCGCATACCCGCTTCGTACCGCCCGAGCGCTGGCCGACCGGATCGTTCTGGTCGTGGGACCCAACGCCGACACGGTCGTGGAGCTGGCCGGAGCCGACGTGCGGGCGGTGGTCCAGCGCGAGCGGCTCGGGAGCGGACACGCCGTCCAGCAGGCTCAGGCCGAATGCGGTGATGGAACCATCCTGGTCCTTCCGGGAGACATGCCGCTCCTGTCCGTGGAGACGATCGGCCGCCTGGTCGACCACCATCGAAAGAGTCGCGCCGCCGCGACGGTGCTGACCGCCGTCGTCGCCGCCCCGCAGGGCTACGGGCGCGTCGTGCGCAAGGAGGGCGCGTCAAGCGAATCGTCGAGGATCGGGACGCGACCGCCGCCGAGAAGAAGATCGGCGAGATCAACACCTCGGTCTACTGCTTCGCGGCCTCGCGGCTCTGGCAAGCGCTCGGCAAGGTGCGCGCCGACAACGACCAGGGCGAGTACTACCTGACGGACGTGATCGGCATCCTCGCCCGCGCCGGCGCGCGCGTCGACGCGGTCGTGACGCCCGATCCCGGCGAGGCCGCCGGTGTGAACGACCGCAAGCAGCTCGCCGCGGTGGCCGCCGTCCAGCGCCGCCGGATCCTCGACCGGCTGATGGAGAGCGGCGTCACCATTCTCGACCCGGCCAGCACGTACATCGAGGACACCGTGACGATCGATCCCGACACGACGATCTATCCCCAGGTGGTGATCGAGGGGCAGTCGTCCATCGGCGGCGAGTGCGTCATCGGGGTCGGCTGTCACGTGAGCTCGTCTCGCATCGCCGAGCGTGTGACGTTGCTGCCGTACTGCGTGGTGCGGGAATCGGCGATCGACGAGGCCGCGACCTTGGGCCCGTTCTGCCATCTGCGGCCGTTGGCGCACGTCGGACCGAAGGCGAAGATCGGCAACTTCGTCGAGCTCAAGAAGTCGACGATCGGGCGCGGGTCGAAGGTGCCGCACCTCTCCTACGTCGGCGACGCGACGGTGGGCGAGGGCGTCAACGTCGGCGCGGGCACGATCACGTGCAACTACGACGGCGTCAACAAGCACGAGACCAAGATCGGCGATCGAGCGTTCATCGGCACGAACACGAGCCTCGTCGCCCCCGTCACGATTGGCGAGGGCGCCTACATCGGAGCAGGCTCCACGATCACCAAGGACGTCCCACCGGGAGCCCTCGCTGTTGGACGCGCTCAGCAGGTCGTCAAGGACGGCTGGGCGGCGCGGAAAGCCAAGAAGCGCGAGGAGCACTGAGGTCAGCCATGTGTGGAATCGTCGGATACGTCGGGGACAAGAGCGCGGTCGGCATCATCGTCGAGGGACTGAAGCGACTCGAGTATCGCGGCTACGACTCCGCGGGCATCGCGGTCCTCAACGACGGCACCCTGCACGTGCGCCGCGCCGCCGGCCGGCTCAAGAATCTCGAAGGTGTCCTCGGTGAGCGGCCGCTGGCGGGCTCGCTCGGCATCGGTCACACCCGCTGGGCGACTCACGGCCGTCCGTCCGAAGAGAACGCCCATCCGCACACCGACTGTGACGGCTCGCTCGTCGTCGTCCACAACGGGATCATCGAGAATTATCTCGAGATCAAGGATCACCTCCTGTCCGACGGGCACCGGTTCAAGTCGGAAACCGACACCGAGGTCCTCGCCCATCTGATCGAGCACCACCTGCGCGGCACCCGTCGCCTCGACCAGGCGGTCAAAGCCGCGCTGAAAGAGGTCAGAGGATCGTACGCGCTCGGCGTCGTCTGCACCGCGGCACCGGATCGCCTGGTCGCCGCCAAGCAGGGCGCGGGCAGCGTCGTCGTTGGGCTGGGACAAGGCGAGATGTTCGTCGCCTCCGACATTCCCGCGATCCTGTCCCACACCCGCGACATCGTGGTGCTCGAGGACGACGAGGTGGCGGTCGTCACCGCTGATTCGGTCGAGCTCACGACCGTCGACGGTGAGCCGATTCGCCGCGCGCCGGTGCGGATCTCGTGGGATCCGATCATGGCCGAGAAGGGCGGCTACCGGCACTTCATGCTCAAAGAGATGCACGAGCAGCCGCGCGCCATCACCGACACGTTCCGGGGCGGATCGCGCCCGAGACCGGCAACGTGGTCCTGCCGGACGTGAGCCTGGCGCCCGACACCGTGCGCGGCATCGAGCGTGTGGTCCTCGTCGCGTGTGGAACGGCGTTTCACGCGGCGATGCTCGGGCGCACGATGCTGGAGAAGCTCGCCGGCATCCCGTCGGAGGTCGACCTCGGCAGCGAGTTCCGCTATCGCGATGCGCTGATCGGTCCTGAGACCCTGGTGGTCGCGATCTCCCAGTCGGGCGAGACCGCCGACACCCTGGGCGCCGTCAAGGCCGCCCGGCTCAAGGGCTGCCCGATCCTCGCGATCACGAACGTCGTGGGCTCGGCCCTGGCGCGTGAGGCAACCGGCGTCCTCTACATGCACGCGGGCCCGGAGATCGGGGTCGCCTCCACCAAGGCGTTCTCCACGATGATCGTCGCGACGTACCTCCTCGGCCTCTGGCTCGGCCGCCAGCGCGGCGCCATCACCGCCGAGGACGTGAAGAAGCGGATCCACGACCTCGTCGAGATTCCCCGCCTCGTCGAGAAGACGCTCGAGCTCGACGGTCAGATCGCGGCGATGGCCCGCGACCTCGTCGGGGCGCGCGACTTCCTCTATCTCGGCCGCGGGGTCCAGTTCCCGATCGCCCTGGAAGGCGCGCTCAAGCTGAAGGAGCTTTCGTACATCCACGCCGAAGGCTACGCCGGCGGCGAGATGAAGCACGGTCCCATCGCCCTCATCGCCGACAACTTGCCGGTGGTCGCCCTGGCGCCCCGCGACGGCTCCTACGAGCGCATGCTCGGCAACATCGAGGAAGTGCGCGCCCGCGACGGGCAGGTGATCGCGGTCGTGCACGCCGGCGACCGGGCCGTCGCCTCGAAGGCGCAGCACGTGATCGAGGTGCCCGCCTGCGCCGACCTGCTGGCGCCGCTGATCACGGTGATCCCGCTCCAGCTCCTCGCGTACCACATCGCGGTGCGCCTGGGCTGCGACGTGGATCAGCCGCGAAACCTCGCGAAGAGCGTCACGGTCGAGTAGCCCAGGATCCCGGCCGGGCGGCGATCGCGTCGCCGCCCGGCGTTCGTATTGGCGGGGCCCCGATCGCCCGGTACAATCGACCGGTGCCTGCCGAGCTCAAGCGCCTCCTCGACGATCTGAATCCCCCTCAGCGCGAAGCCGTCACCGCCGCCGATGGGCCGCTCCTCGTCCTCGCGGGGGCCGGCAGCGGCAAGACGCGGGTCATCGCCTACCGGATCGCCTGGCTCACCGGCGAGCTCGGCGTGTCGCCGCGGAACCTCCTGGCGGTCACGTTCACCAACAAGGCCGCCGGAGAGATGGCCCGCCGCGTCGAGTCGCTCCTGCTGCCGGTCGGGCTGAAGGCGCCGCTCATCGCGACGTTTCACTCGGCGTGCGTGCGGATCCTGCGCCAGAGCGGCAAGCACATCGGGCTGCCGCCGCACTTCGTGATCTACGACGAGGACGACCGCGAGAGCCTGGTCAAGGAGTGCATGAAGGATCTCGACCTGGCCGAACGCTCGACGACGCCCGGCGCGGTCACTCCAGCGCATCAGCTACTGGAAGAACCACATGATGGACGTCGACGCGGCCAAGCAGAAGTCGCGCGGGCCGTGGGAGGAGAAGATCGCGCTCGTCTTCGGGCGCTACGAGGACCGGATGCGCGCGGTCGGCGCCGTCGACTTCGACGACCTGCTCCTGAAGACCGTGAAGCTCTACGAGGAGGTCCCCGAGGCGCTCGCCTGGTACCGCGGCCTCTGGCGCCACGTTCTCGTCGACGAGTACCAGGACACGAACCGCGCCCAGTATCGGATCATCCAGCTGCTGACCTCCGAGCACCGGAACATCTGCGTCGTGGGAGATCCGGACCAGAGTGTCTACAAGTGGCGTGGCGCGGACATCCGCAACATCCTCGACTTCGAGAAGGACTATCCGGGGACGCGCGTGGTGAAGCTCGAGCAGAACTATCGCTCGACCCAGCGAATCCTGTCGCTGGCCACGGCGGTCATCGATCACAACCGGCAGCGCAAGGACAAGACGCTCTGGACCGAGAACGCCGAGGGCGATCTGCCGAAGGTGTATCGCGGGTGGGACGAGCACGAGGAGGCAAACTTCGTCGCCCAGGCGATCCTCGGCCTGCGCGGCGAGGGCGTGCCGTGGAGCGGTGTGGCCGTCTTCTACCGCACGAACGCGCAGTCCCGCGTACTCGAGGACGCGATGCGCCGGGCACGCATCCCATACGGGATCGTCGGCGGCGTCCGGTTCTACGAGCGCAAGGAAATCAAGGACACGCTGGCGTACGTGCGCCTCGCGGTCAATCCGAACGACGACGTGGCCTTTCGCCGCGCGACCCAGACGCCGGTCCGCGGCGTCGGGCCGGCGACGCTCGCCCGCCTGGACGAGGCGCGGGCGGGCCGGGGCCTGCTCGCCGTCGCCGCCGAGCCGCCGGCCGCGATCACCGGCAAGGCGCGCCGGTCGCTCGAGGAGTTCGCGTCGCTGATTCGCGGCCTGGCCGACGCGCGAGCCACGATGACGCCGCCGGCCTTCATCGATCACCTGCTGACCGCCACGGGGTATCGTGACGCGCTACGGGTGGAGCGCTCGCCCGAGGCCGAGGCGCGTCTCGAGAACCTCGAGGAGCTGATCGCCGCCGCCGAGGACTATACGCACGCGGATCCGAGCCCGACGCTCGAGGGATTCCTCGACGGCGTCGCGCTCGTGGCCGACATCGACGAGCTGAAGGACGAAGGCGCGCGCGTCACGATGATGACGCTCCACTCGGCCAAGGGGCTCGAGTTTCCGGCGGTGTTCCTGACGGGCATGGAGGAGGGCGTGTTTCCGCACGCCCGGTCGATGAACGACGAGGACGAGATCGAGGAGGAGCGCCGCCTCTGCTACGTGGGCGTGACGCGCGCCCGCGAGCGGCTCTATCTGTCGTACGCGCTCCATCGCCGGATCCACGGCTACGGCGTCGGCGAGCCCTCGAGGTTTCTCCGCGAGATGCCGGAGAACCAGCTCGTCTCGCTGAACGCGCGGCGTGAGCCGCCGCCCGGCTTCGCCGAGGACGCGGCGGCCTACGCCGCGGCCGCCGAGACGGTCGGCGAGGACCTGCCGTTCCGCGTCGGAGCCCGCGTGCGTCACGCGCGCTTCGGCGAGGGCCTGGTGGTCGGCATCGAGCGAGACGGGTCCGACTACGTCGTGACGGTCGGGTTCGCGAGCGTGGGTCGCAAGCGGCTTTCGGTCCAGTACGCGCATCTCGAGGAGCTGTGAGGCCATGATCGACCGCAAGGACGTCGAGCACGTCGCGCGCCTGACACGCCTGGCCCTGACCGACGCGGAGCTCGAGCGGATGCGTGAGCAGCTGAACTCCATTCTCGCCCATCTCGACACGTTGCGCGCGGTCCCCACCGAGGGCGTCGAGCCGACGTCGCACGCGGTGGATGTGGTCAACGTGATGCGCGAGGACGACGTGACACCGTGCCTGCCCCAGTCCGCCGCGCTCGCGAACGCGCCGGATCCCAGCGGCGAGTTCTTTCGCGTGCCGCGGATCATCGAGGAGTGATGCACCGGCCCATCCACGAGCTGACCGACGCCTTCCGGCGGGGCGACCTCACGCCGAGCGCGGTCGCGGAGGCCTATCTCGCGCGGATCGGCGCGCTCGACGGCAAGGTCGGCGCCTATCTCACCGTGGTGCGGGATCAAGCGCTGGCCGCCGCGCGCAGAGTCCGACCAGCGCTGGCGTGCTGGCTCGCCGCGCGGGCCGCTCGACGGGGCGCCGGTGGCCCTCAAGGACGTGATGTGCACGACCGGTGTCCGGACGACCTGCGGATCGAAGATGCTCGAGCACTTCGTGCCCCCGTACGACGCGACGACCGTCGAGCGATTGCGGGCGGCCGGCGTCGTGATCCTGGGCAAGACCAACATGGACGAGTTCGCGATGGGCTCGTCCACCGAGCACTCGGCCTATCACCCGACGCGCAATCCGTGGGACCTGACGCGCGTGCCCGGCGGATCGTCCGGCGGCTCGGCCGCAGCGGTGGCCGGCGGGCTCGCGGCCGGCTCCTATGGCAGTGACACCGGCGGCTCGATCCGGCAGCCGGCCGCGTTCTGCGGCGTCGTCGGCATGAAGCCGACCTACGGCCGGGTGTCGCGCTACGGTCTGGTCGCGCTGGCGTCCTCGCTCGACCAGATCGGCCCCTTTGCCCAGGACGTCACCGACACGGCGCTCCTGCTCGGCGCGGTCGCCGGCCACGACCCGCGCGACGCCACGTCGATCCAGGCGCCGGTGCCCGACTACGCCGCGGAGCTCTCGAAGGGCGTCGACGGTCTCACGCTCGGGCTGCCCGACGAATACTTCATCGACGGGATGGATCCCGAAATCGAGCGCGCCGTCAGGACGGCGATCGACGTGCTGAAGGGACTCGGCGCGCGGATCGAGCGCGTCTCCTGCCGAGCACCCGGCACGCGCTGGCGGCGTACTACGTCATCCTCCCCGCCGAGGCGTCGTCGAACCTGGCGCGATATGACGGCGTTCGGTACGGGCTGCGCGTCGCCGGCCGCGATTTCATCGAGATGCAGAGCAAGACGCGCGCCGCGGGCTTCGGCGCCGAGGTCAAGCGCCGGATCATGCTCGGCACCTACGCGCTATCGGCCGGCTACTACGATGCCTACTACGGCAAGGCGCAGAGCGTCCGGACGCTCGTGCGGCGCGAGTTCGCGGCGGCCTTCGCGAAGGTCGACCTGATCGTCGCGCCGACGACGCCGAACGTCGCGTTCAAGCACGGCGAGAAGGAAGATCCGCTGTCGATGTACCTCAACGACGTGTTCACGATTCCGGGCAACCTGTCGGGCATTCCCGGCGTCTCGGTGCCGTGCGGCTTCAGCGCGGCGGGGCTGCCGATCGGTCTGCAGGTGCTCGGCCGTCCGCTCGACGAGGCCCGCGTGCTGCGCGCGGCCTACGCCTACGAGCAGGCGACCACGTGGCGGTCGCGCCGGCCGGAGCTGCCGTGACCGACGCGGCGACCCGATACGAGACCGTCATCGGCCTCGAGGTCCACGCCCAGCTGCTCGACGCGCTCGAAGATGTTCTGCGGCTGTCCGACGACGTTCGGCGCGCGGCCCAACACCCAGACGTGCCCGGTCTGTCTCGGCATGCCCGGCGTGCTGCCGGTCGTGAACCGCCGCGCCGTCGAGCTCGCCATCCGCACGGCGCTCGCGTTCAGCTGCCGCGTCAACGAGGCGTGCCGCTTCGCGCGCAAGCACTACTACTACCCCGATATGCCGAAGAACTACCAGATCAGCCAGTACGAGGAGCCGCTGGCCGAGGACGGATTCCTCGAGATCGACGTCGAGGGCGGCGCGCGCACGATCGGGATCCAGCGGCTGCACCTCGAGGAGGACGTCGGCAAGCTCCTCCACGAGGGCACGCTCGAGACCGCCCAGGCGAGCCTGGTCGACTTCAACCGCTCCGGCGTGGCGCTCATGGAGACGGTGTCGCGTCCCGAGCTCTCCTCACCCGAGGAGGCCGCGGCATACCTGAGAGCCTTCCGCGCCGTCCTGGTCTTCCTGGGCGTTTGCGACGGCAACATGGAGGAGGGCTCGCTCCGTTGCGACGCCAACGTCTCGCTCCGGCCGCGCGGCAGCGTCGCGCTCGGGACGAAGGTCGAGATCAAGAACCTGAACTCGTTCAGGAACGTTCAGCGCGCGCTCGAGTTCGAGGTACGGCGCCAGGCGCAGGCGCTCGACGCGGGTGAGCGCATCGTGCAGGAGACGCGCCTCTGGGAGGCCGACCGCGGCTACACGCGCTCGATGCGTTCGAAGGAGTTCGCGCACGACTATCGGTATTTCCCGGAGCCCGATCTGGTGCCGCTCCAGATCGACCGCCGCTGGGTCGAGGAGATCCGCGCGGGGCTTCCAGAGCTGCCGCGGGCCTGGCGTCAGCGGGCCGTCGCCCAGTACGGGCTGCCGGCCTACGATGCCGAAGTCCTGACTCAGTCGCGGGCGCTCGTCGACTACTACGAAGCCGCGCTGCGCGAGTGGGCTCCGGCGTCCGGAGCCGGCGCCGACCGGCCAAAGGTTCTCTCCAACTGGATCATGTCGGAGCTCCTCCGCGTCCTGCCCGGCGACGACGAGCGGGCGATCCAGAGCTCGCCGATCCCGCCCCGCCATCTGGTGGGTCTCCTCGGGCTGATCGAGAACTCGACGATCAGCGGCAAGATCGCCAAGGACGTGTTCCAGAAGATGTTCGACTCGGGCCAGGATGCCGGCACGATCGTCGAGCGCGACGGCCTGACCCAGGTCGCCGACGAGGGCGCGCTGGGCCAGGTGATCGAGTCGGTGATGGCCGCCAACCCGAAGGCGATCGAGGACTACCGCCGGGGCAAGAAGGAGGCAAAGGGGGCGCTCGTCGGGCAGGTCATGAAGGCCACGCGGGGCAAGGCCAACCCGGCGCTCGTGAACCGGCTCCTGGAGGACAAGCTCTCGCAAAGCTGAAGCCCGCGGCTATAATCGAACCGCCCGCCATGATTGAGGTTCACCGGGTTTCGAAGGTGTACTCGGTCGGGCCCGTGAAGGTCCCTGCGCTGCGCGAAGTGTCGTTCCGGATCGCCAAGGGTGAGTTCGTCGTGCTGACGGGGGCGAGCGGCGCCGGCAAGACGACCCTGCTCCGGCTCCTGTACCGCGACGACTTGCCCTCCGAGGGCGACATCGAGGTCCTCGGCTACGACCTGGTCCCGATGCGGCGCTCGCACGTGGCGGCGCTCCGCCGATCGATCGGTGTCGTCTTCCAGGACGCCAAGCTCCTGCCGGTGCGCACCGTCTACGAGAACGTCGCCTTCGTCCTGCGGGTGCTCGGCACCCCGCGGCGCGAGATCACCGAGCGCGTCTTCGACGCGCTCCGCACCGTGGGAATGTCCTCGCGCGCCCAGGCCTACCCCGCGCAGCTGTCCCAGGGAAGCGCAGCGAGCCGCGCTGGCGCGGGCCATCGTGAGGCGCCCGCCGCTGCTCCTCGCCGACGAGCCGACCGGCAACCTCGACGAGTCGATGGCCGCCGAGATCGTCGAGGCGCTCAAAGGACATCGGGTCGGGTGGCACGACGATCGTGCTGGCCACCCACCAGGCCCGGCTGGCCGCGGCGCTCAAGCGCCGCACCCTGACGCTCGACGGCGGCCATGTCGTGAAGGACCAGGGCTGAGGCGCGTGGTTGGATTCCTGGTCGGCGAGGCGCTCCGCGACCTCGAGAAGAGCCGGACGCGTCGCCGTCAGCGCCGATCGTGCTGATCACGCTCTCGCTCGCCGCGCTCGGCGGCTTCTGGCTCGTGTCGTCGAACCTCGACCGGGCCGTCGCCCAGTGGCGCGATCAGGTGCGCATCGTCGTCTATCTCAAGCGCGAGCCGTCGTCCGCCGACGTCCCAGCGTTGCTCGAGCGCGTCCGCGTCCGACGCCCGGCGTGGCCGGCGTGGCGTTCATCGGCAAGGCCGAAGCCTTGCGCGGCCTCAAGCAGGTGCTCGGCAAGGACGCGAGCGTCGTCGACCAGCTGCCGGCGAATCCGCTGCCGCGCCTCGCTCGAGGTGACGCCGTCGGCGGCGGCCGCGACGCCGGAGGGCGCTCGCGAGCTCGTCGCGCGTCTCGGCGGCGCTGCCGGAGAGCCGACGAGGTCGCCGGAAGTGTCGACTGGGTCGAGCAGCTTTCGCACTGGCAGCGGCTGCTGACGACGATCGGCCTCGGCGTCGGCGCCGTGCTCGGGATCGCCGCGATCCTGACGGTGACGACGGCGACGACCCTGGTGCTGCACGCGCGGCGTCACGAGACCGAGATCATGCGGCTCGTGGGCGCCTCCGAGGTGACGATCCGGCTGCCGCTGCTGCTCCAGGGCATGATGCAGGGTCTCGCCGGCGCGGTGCTGGCGCTGGCCACGCTCGTCCTCACGTATTCCCTGGTGGCGCCGCGTCTCGAGCCGCTCGTCAATCTCACCCTCGGACTCTCGCAGCTCGTGTTCTTCACGCCGCTCGGCGTGATGGCGCTGCTCGGGGCCGGGACATTACTGGGCGGGCTCGGCGGCTGGCTCGCGCGCGCGCGGTCGCGAGCCGTGAGCCGGCGCGCGGCGCTCGCGGCGCTGCTCGCGGTGCTCGCGGTCGTCCCGGCGGCGGCTCAGACGAGCGCGACGATCCCGTGCAGGCCGAGCAGCGGAAGCTCCAGCAGACGCAGAAGCAGCTCAAGGAGGAGCGCGAGCGCGCGGCGGCGGCGCGCGCGCGAGACGTCCCTGCTGGCCGAGCTCGAGGAGGTCGAGCGGCGGCTCGCCGCCAAAAAGGCGACGTCGCGCGCCTGGACGCGCGGATCAAGAAGGCGCAGAGCCGACGTGCAGGTGTTCCGCGGCGAGATCTCGAAGCTCGAAAGCCAGCGCGCCGGCCAGACCAACGCGCTCGCCGGGCGGCTGCGCGTGATGTATCGCGTGCACGCCCAGGGCGGCGCGCCTTCCGGTGATTCTCAGCGGCGAAGATCCCGTGACGCGCGCCGTCGCGGTCCGTCATCTCGCGAGCCTGGCGGCCCTGGACGCCCGCTTGATTCAAGAGTATCGTGTTACATCTGACAGGCTGGCGGATCGGAAAGTCAGGGAGGAAGCGCAGCAGCGGGAGCTGTCGAGGCCTCCACGAAGACGCCAAGCGCGAGCAGGCGGAGGTCGATCGCGAGGCCGCGAAGCGGCGAGTAATCCTCGCGAAGGTGCGCGACGAGCGCGCGTACCACGAGCGCATGGTGGGCGAATTGACGGAAGCGTCCACCGCCTCGAGGCGTTCATCCGCGAGCTCCAGGCCAAGCAACGGAAGCTGGCGAAGATTCCCCCACCGAAGGGTGGGATCGAGGCTCCCGACGGTCGGTTTCGGAGCGCTCAAGGGGCGTTTGCCGTGGCCGACCGAGGGACGGATCGTCACGGGATACGGAGCGCAGGTGCATCCGCGGTTCGGCACCCGGACATTCCGGAATGGAGTCGATATCGAGGCGGCGGTCGGCCGGAAGTCCCGGCGGTACACGCCGGCCACGTCATCTATACGGGTTGGTTCAAGGGATACGGTAACCTGATCATTCGTGGACCACGGCAACGAGTACTACACGCTCTACGCCCACATCGCCGATATCGAGGCGAAAGAAGGCGAAGACGTGCGTCAGGGACAGCGGATCGGCACGGTGGGCGATACGGGATCTCTCGCCGGCCCCCGGCTCTACTTCGAGGTGCGCTACCAGGGCAGGCCACAAGACCCGGAGCAGTGGCTCCGCCAGGGTGGCTAGTCGGTAGCGGATGAGAGGACGTCCATGAAGAAGGCCTTCGTGATCAGCTCGCTCCTGGTGGTGCTCACGCTCTCGCTCGGCGGATCCGTGGCCAGCAAAGAGCGCGGACAGCAGCGCGACGTACGAGCAGCTGAAGCTCTTCACCGAGGTCCTCTCCATTGTCCAGAACCAGTACGTCGAAGAAGTCCCGCCGAAGGACCTCGTCTACAACGCGATCAGAGGGAACTCTGCGAGGCCTGTCCGCGCCTCCGTACAACGACCCGCACAGCTCGTTCCTCGACCCGGACAGCTACAAGGAGATGCAGGTCGAGACCAGCGGAAGCTTCGGCGGGCTCGGCATCGAGATCACGTTGCGCGACGACGTGCTCACGGTCGTGTCGCCGATCGAGGGCACGCCCGCGTATCGAGCCGGATTGCAGACCGGCGACCGCATCGTGAAGATCGACGGCCTCGTCACGAAGGACATGCAGCTGCCCGATGCGGTCAAGCGCATGCGCGGCAAGCCCGGCACGAAGGTGACGATCACGATCGTGCGCGAGGGCTGGACCGAGCCGAAGGACTACGACATCACGCGCGAGCAGATCCGCGTGCAGTCGGTGCCGCGTCGGCCGATCTCGGCGGCGGCGTCGCCTACATCAAGCTTCGCCAGTTCCAGGAGCAGTCGCCCGGCGACACCGCGGCGGCGCTCGACAAGTCCGCGAAGGCGGGCATGAAGGCGCTCATCTTCGACCTGCGCAACAATCCGGGCGGTCTGCTGACGGCCGCGGTCGAGGTCACCGAGGAGTTCATCGAGGACGGTAAGCTCGTCGTGTACACCGAGGGCCGCGTCCGCAACCAGAACATGCGCTTCTCGGCCCACGCCAAGAAGTCGTATCCGACGCTGCCGATGGTGGTCCTGGTCAACCAGGGCTCGCGCGTCGGCGTCCGAGATCGTCGCGGGCGCGCTCCAGGACTGGGGCCGCGCGATCGTGGTCGGCACCCAGACCTTCGGCAAGGGCTCGGTGCAGACGATCATCCCGCTGTCGGACGGCTCGGGGCTCCGCCTGACGACCGCGAAGTACTTCACGCCGAAGGGCCGCTCGATCCACGGCAAGGGCATCACGCCGGACATCGTGGTCGAGATTCCGAAGGACACGACGGCCGCGAAGGACAAGCAACAGCCGTCGCTCGACCCGATGGAGGAGCTCAAGAAGGACATCCAGGTGCAGCGGGCGCTCGACGTGATCAAGACGATGCGGATCATCGAGCAGCAGCGCCCGGGACAGAACCCACAGGCTCAGGTTCGGCCGCAGTAGCCGCGACTCACGCGCGCATCAAGGGCGATGCGAGGCCGAGTGCCCGTGACTCGGCCGCATCGCCCTTGCTATCTGCGCACCGTCGCATGGCTCGCGCGACGATCGTTTGAGGACAAAGGAAACGACGGATGGTGGTGCTCGGGATCGAAAGCTCGTGTGACGAGACGGCCGCGGCGGTGCTCGCCGACGGTCGCCGTATCGCTGTCGAGCGTCGTCGCCTCGCAGGATGCCATCCACGCGCCGTACGGCGGCGTGGTCCCTGAGCTCGCCTCGCGCCGTCATCTCGAGGTGATCGTGCCGGTGGTCGAGAAGGCGCTGGCCGACGCGAGTGTTCGCCTGCCGGATCTCGACGGGATCGCCGTCACGCAGGGGCCCGGGCTCGTCGGCTCGCTGCTGGTCGGGTGCTCGGTCGCGAAATCGCTCGCGTATGTGCACCGCCTGCCACTGGTTGCCGTGAACCACCTGGAGGGGCACATCTACGCGTCGTTTCTCACCGACGATCCGCCGGAGCATCCGTTCCTGGCGCTCGTGGTCTCCGGCGGGCACACGGCGCTCTATCACGCGCGCGGCGCTCGCACGTACACCCTGGTCGGTCAGACTCGCGACGACGCCGCCGGCGAAGCGTTCGACAAGGTCGCGAAGCTCCTGGGCCTCGGCTTTCCGGGCGGGCCGGTGATCGAGCGCACGGCCGACGGCCGGCGATCCCAAGGCCGTCACGTTTCCGCTCGCCCAGATGAGCGACGGCGCCGCCGACTTCTCGTTCAGCGGGATCAAGACGTCGGTGTCCCTCTACGTCAAGCAGCGCGCGCCGCTCGGGGCCGCCGAGATCGCCGACGTCGCGGCGTCGTTCCAGGCGTCGGTCGTGAAGATGCTCGTGCGGAAGACGATCAAGGCCGCGCTGCACCACGGCATCAAGCGCCTGGTGCTGACCGGCGGTGTGGCCGCCAACACGCCCTTGCGCGGAGGCGCTCGACGCGGCGGCCATCGAGCACGGCCTTCGCCTGCACATCCCGCCCCGGAATCTCTGTACCGACAACGCGGCGATGATCACGGCGGCGGGCACGGTGCGCCTCGCAGCCGGAGAACGCGCGCCTGCTGACGATGAACGCCGCCCCGACCTCGCGCTCGCGGATGCACGCGACGCCGCGAACTGAACGGGCGAACGGCGCGCAGATCGGGCGGCGCATGCGCGAGCCACCTCGACGCCGCCTCGAGCAATCACCGTGAAGCGGAGAGCGGACGCGCCCGGGGACCGGGCGTGATCGGAGCATCGCCGCACCGTGGTTGGCACGGGCTAACTCGGAGCCACGCCGCATCGGAGGTCGGCATCGGGCGTTCAGCCACGCTGCACCCGGCTGGACCGGGCGTGCCGGAGCCACGCCGCATCTGTCTCAGGCCACCCTCGGTCCAAGCCGGCCTCGAGGACCCCGCTACAATGAACTACGAGGCGGTTCTCGCCGGCCTCCCCGACGCGGTGATCGCGGTCGATCGCCGATCTGCGCATCGTGTTCTGGAACTCGGCGGCCGAGGTGCTCACGGAGCGCTCGGCGCGCCGCGCCGAGGGGCGGTATATCAAGGAAGTCTTCCGCCGGACGCATCGGTCGTGCGGCGGCTCGGCGAGACCCTCGCCACGGGCGAGAGCCGATCCGAGGCCGAGAGCTTCGTCGAGCGCGGCGACGGCCGGCGACTGCCCGTCTCGATCGTGACGGCTCCGCTCTGCGGGCGCGACGGACAGGTCGAGGCCGCGGTCGTGGTGCTGCGGGATCTCTCGCGGATTCATCAGCTCGAGGCGGAGGTGCGCCGGGGCGAGACCCTCGCGGCGGCTGGACGGATGGCCGTCGGGCTCGCCCACGAGGTGCGCAATCCGCTGGGCGCGATCCGCGGCGCGGTGCAGCTGCTGCGGCGCGAGCTCGGTCCCGATTCGCGGCTCGGGGAGTACACGGACGTGCTCCTGACCGAGGTCGATCGCGTGAACCGCATCATCGAGACGCTCCTCGATCTGGCGCGCCCGATCCAGCTTCGCGCGGTGCCGTTGAATCTCCACCAGCTCCTCGAGCGTGTGACTCTGCTGAGCGAGGAAGGCGCGCGCGAGCGCGAGGTCGCCCTGATCCGGCGCTACGACCCGAGTCTTCCGCCGATCCTCGGCGACGAGGACCGGCTGTTGCAGGTCTTCCACAATCTCGTGCGCAACGGCCTGGACGCCATGGAGCGCGGCGGTCGCCTCACGTTGACGACCCGCGTGAGTTTGAATCCGCTCTTCGGCAAGATGGACCTCGGCGCCGGCCAGCGCAGCATGGTGGAAGTGCAGGTGACCGACGAGGGGCCGGGAATTCCCGAGGCGGTCCGCGCGAGAATCTTCGATCCGTTCTTCACGACCAAGGACAAGGGCCTCGGGCTCGGGCTCTCGATCTGCCACCGCATTCTCGAGGAGCACCGCGGCGCGATCCAGGTGGACAGCGCCGCCGGGCGCGGCACGAGCGTGACGTGCTTCTTGCCGATCGCCAAATGACGGAAGGACGTCCCCGGCCATCGCTACCGTAAAGCGCGCGCATCCTGGTCGCCGACGACGAGGACAGCCTGCGCTGGGTCCTGGAGAAGGGCCTGCGCCAGGCGGGCTACGACGTCCTGGCCGTCAAAGACGGCACCGCCGCGCTCAAGGCGTTCGAGGCCGAGCCGTTCGACGTGGTCTTCCTCGATATCCGGATGCCGGGTGTCGACGGCCTCACCGCGCTCGGCCGCCTGCGCGAGATGCGCGCGGACGCGTGCGTGGTCGTCGATGACCGCCCACGGCACGATGGACACCGCCATCCAGGCGATGCAGCGCGGCGCGTACGACTACCTCGCGAAGCCGTTCGACCTGGACGAGGTGCTCCTGCTCACCGAGCGCGCGCTCACGGCGCGCCGGCTGACCCAGGAGGTGACGCGTCTCAAGAGCGGCCTGCACGACGTGTGGGAGTTCGGCGCCATCATCGGGCGCCACCCGCGCATGCAGGACGTCTACAAGACGATCGGCCGCGTCGCGGCCAGCGACGTCACCGTCCTGCTGCGCGGCGAGTCCGGCACCGGCAAGGAGCTCGTGGCCAGCGCGATCCACCACTACAGCCGCCGCGCCGGCCGGCCCTTCGTCGCCGTGTCGTGCGCGGCGATTCCGGCCACCTTGCTCGAGTCCGAGATGTTCGGGCACGAGCGCGGCGCCTTCACCGACGCGAAGGAGCGGCGCCTCGGCAAGCTGGAGCTCGCGCACGGCGGCACGCTCTACCTGGACGAGATCGGCGACATGCCGGTCGAGCTTCAGACCAAGCTGCTGCGCGCGCTGCAGGAGCGGACCATCGAGCGCGTCGGCGGCCAGGAATCGATTCGCATCGACGTGCGGGTGCTGGCCGCGACCAACCGCGACCTCGAGGCCCTGATGAAGGACGGGCGATTCCGGGAGGATCTCTACTACCGGCTCAACGTGGTGACCGTGAACCTGCCGTCGCTCCGCGAGCGCCGGCGTGACGTGCCGCTCCTGATCGAGCATCTGCTCGCGAAGTACGCCGGCGAGCTCGGTGAGCGCGGCGTGGCCCGGATGCGCTCGATCGGCTGGTCGGCTACGATTGGCCCGGCAACGTGCGCGAGCTGGAGAACGTGATCCAGCGCGCGATGGTGATGGCCACCAGCGGCATCATCCTGCCGGAGCACCTGCCGATCGGTCCGGTGTCAGCCGCCGCCTCGGTCAGCGTCGACGCGCCGCTCGAGGAGGTCATCGAGCGCAAGCTCGTCGAGTGCGTGCGCGGCCTGCGCGACCACACGAGCGCCAACCTCTACGACCTGATGATCGGCCTCGTCGAGAAGCCGCTGCTCCGCGCGGTGCTCCGCGAGACCGGCCGGCAATCAGGTGCGGGCGGCCCAGATCCTCGGGATCAACCGGAACACGCTGCGCAAGAAGCTGCTCGAGCATGGAATCGACGCCGGGACGCCGCGCGCCGACTAGACCGCGATCAGGTCCGCGCTCTCGGCGTAGTCCGTGGCCTCGCGCCTCAGCTCATAGACGATCACCGTCTCGCGCGACTCTGTCAGAGGCATCGCCGCCAACCTCCGCAAAATCATACCGACCAGGCGGCAAGCTCCCGGGTGTCGTCGGTCAGCACGATCTGACCAGGCTCAGCAATCTGGAGCAGCCCCGAAGGCGGTGCTCGCCGTGTTTCCCGTCGCGGTGTAGTCCGTGCGCAGCCCGGCGCCGATGGTGCCGACAACGACCGGCCCGTGTGTGATGCCCATGCGAACGCGGAAACTCAAGACTGAAGCTTCGCCGCACCTCGTGCCGCACGTGTCGAGGCGCTCGCTGGAGGGCGAGGAGCGGCGCTCAGCGCTCGGCAGGCATGGTGCTCCTCGGTCCTCACGCGAAGAGCGCCATGACGCCGTCGCCGAGAACTGGTTCACTGTCCCGCCGTGCTCATGCACGACCTCCAGCACGATCGTCGAAGGTCCGGTGCATGATCTCGCTGACTCTGCTCGGGGTCGAGCCGCTCGGACAGAGCGGTGAAGCCCGAGACGTCCGCGCAAGAGCACGGTCACCTGTTTGCGTTCACGGCGGGGCGCAGCAGATTGCCGCAAGCGCCGCAGTAGTTCCGGCCGGCCAGCCGCTCCAGGGCGCACTGAAAACACCCCGGCCTCTGCTGATGAGCCTGGGTGTCACCTCCTTCCCGCTGAACCCTGTCAGCACCGCTGGTCGCCATCTCGTCGTCGTCTCCCGCATACTGGAGAATGAGCAACCGTGGATGCCACGGCTAAATATCTGGAAAACTTAGCGTGATTGAGCATGATCGGTCGGGTGCTTATGCCCGAATACCTGAGGTAGCGCGGATGACTCGTGCCCGAACGCACAGATTGCTCACGCCTCGGTAACCGCTTGAGGTCTCATCACTTTGACCGTCGAGGGTGTATCCCTTAGGGTTCGTAAGTGGTGGAACAACATAGGAATGGAGTGTCCCCAGTGCCGGCACGCCAATCCGGCGAGACACCAAGTTCTGCGGGGAGTGCGGGACGCGACTGCAGCTGATCTGTCCGCCGCCTGCCAAGCCGCGCAACCCTGCCGACCAACAAATTCTGTAGTGAGTGCGGTCAGCGGCTGGGCGGACCGGCGCCGCGCGCCGGCCGAGGCGGTTGCCTGTCCGGCGCCGCCCGCCCGCTTCGCATCCCCGAGGCCTGCACACCCCGAAGCACCTCGCCGAGAAAATTCTCACCTCCAAGAGCGCCATCGAGGGCGAGCGCAAGATCGTCACGGTGATGTTCTCGGACGTGTCGGGCTTCACGGCGATGTCGGAGAAGCTCGATCCCGAGGACGTCCACGGCGATCATGGACCGCGCATTCGAGGTCATCCTGGACGCAGTCCACCGCTACGAGGTACGGTCAACCAGTTCCTCGGTGACGGCGTGGATGGCGCTCTTCAGCGCGCCGATCGCGCACGAAGACCACGCCCAGCGCGCCTGAGCACGGCGCTGGCGCATCCAGGCGAGCCTCGCCGCTCGCCGAGGACGTCAAGCTGCACGCACGGGATCGAGTTCCGAATGCGGATGGGGATCAACACTGGGCCCCGTGGTGGTCGGCGCCATCGGTCGCGACCTGCGCATGGACTACACGGCGGTCGGCGACACGACCAACCTCGCCGCGCAGGACTGCTCGCGATCGCCAAGCCAGGCCAGATCGTCACGAGCTGGCGCACCCAGAATCTTCGAGACCGGTTCTTCGTCTTCGAGGACCTGGGCGACTTCAGGTCAAGGGCAAGGCCGAGCCCGTTCGCGCGTATGCCGTGAGCAGGCGAGCTCAGCAGGCCGAGCCAGGCTGGAAGTGTCGAGGAGCGCGGGCTGCACGCCGCTGGTCGGCCGCGATCGAGAGCTGCGAGTCTCTCGCCGGAATCCACCAGCGCGCAGTCGACCGCCAGGGCGCGATCGCGTTGCTCGCGGGCGATCCGGGCGTCGGCAAATCCCGGCTGCTACTACGAGTTCCTGCGCGGCAGCTCGAGACGAAGCCCAGGTGCTGGAGGCGACCTGCGCCTCCTACGGCCGCTCCATGGCGTACCGTCCTATCGTCGACCTGCTGCGACGCTGCCTCGGCCTCGTCGGAGAGTCGCGGCCGACGAGATCCGGACCTGCGTGCGCCAAACAACACCAGTTCCTGGGCCTCGACGGCGAGGAACGCGACATCTTGCTCGCTCACTTCCTCGGCGTCTCCGCGCCTGCCGGAATTCCTCAGCCGCCTGTCTGGGCCGCAGCTCAAGGAGCGCACTCCGCCGCGGTTCGCGACGTGTTCCTCGCGCGTGAGCGAGCTGGAGCCACTCATCCTGATCGTCGAGAACATGCACTGGATCGACACGGCCTCGAGGATTCCTGGCGCATCTCGCGAGCGGACCTGCCCGGTCATCGCGTCCTGCTGGTCCTGACGGCGCGCCCGGGCTACGCGGCGTCCTGGCTCGCCCCGCCGCTCGCGGAGACGACTCACCCTCGAAGGCCTCGGCGCCGCCGACGTCCGGGGATGGTCCGCACCCTGCTCGCCGTCGAGAACGTCTCCGAGCATCTTTCAAGTTCCTCGCTGAACGGAGCGAGGGAATCCGCTCTACGTGGAGGAGATTCTCCGCCAGCTCCAGGAGACGGGCGGCCTCGCGGTCGAGAGCGGCGAGGCGCGGCTCAGCCGCGCCGACGTCACGGTGCCAGCGACCATCCACGACATCATCGCGGCCCGTATCGACCGCCTCGCGAGACGCTCAAGCAGACGCTCCAGGGGCGGCGGTGGTGGGACGACGGTTCGAGTTTCGCTGGTCTCTCGCGTCCTCGGAGCTCAGCCCCAGCACAGGTGGCCGGGCATCTGCAGCGAGCTCCATGGCCTCGACTTCGTCTTCCCGAGCGCCGTAGGAGCCCGAGCTGATGTACAGCTTCAAGCACGCGCTGACCCAGGACGTCGTCTACGGCGGCGTGCTGGAGCGCCGACGAGGACGTCACCACACGGCGGCCGGGCTCGGTCTGGAGGACGCTGTTTGCCAGGAGCCTCGACGACGTCGTCGAGCTGGTGGCATACCACTTCGGCCGCGGGCAGGCGTGGGCGGCAAGGCCGCGGCATATCTGAGATGGTCGGCGGTCAAGGCCCAGGCGAGGTCGGCGCATCGCGAGGCGCTGCGCCTCGCTCGAAGAGGCGCTGCAGGCTCTACGCCACCTGCCCGAGACGTCGGAAAGGCGAGGAGCAAGAGATCGACGTGCGCCTCGAGCTCCGCGGGTCGCTCTCACCCGCTCGGCGAGTTCGAGAAGATGCTGGCGTACTTGCGAGAAGCGGAGGCCATGGCCAGCGCGATCTCCGACTCCCGCAGGCTCGGGCTCGTGTCCATCCACACTGCCGAATACTTCCGCCAGACCGGGCGGTTCGGTGAAGCGCGAACGCTTGCCGAGCAAGCGCTGGCCCATGGGTGACAAGCTGCAGGATCTTCCCGCTCCAGCTCTACGCGAGCCACTACCTCGGTCTGGCCTGTCACGCGCTCGGCGACTACCGGCGCGCGTGCGAGGTCCTGAAGTCAGGACGTGAGTCGGCAACCGAATGGCGGACCGGCGGCGTTCAGCGGGATGGTCGTCGGCTCCTGGGCGGCGTTCCAGGCGATCACCCTCGCGTGGCTGGCGCGCTCTCGCGCGGAGGTCGGGGACTTCGATGGGAGGCGTTGACGCTGGCTCTCCGCGCCGGTTGCGCTCGGGGAAGAGCTCGGCAGTCCCTACAGCCTGGCGGCGGCGTTCATCGGCCTCGGCTACAGCTACCTCGTCAGGGGCATCTCGACGCGGCTCGCCCCGTACTACAAGCGGGCGTACAGCGTCGCCAATGAAGCAAACCTCGCCTTGTTCCGTCCGCAGGCCGAGCCGGCTCCTGGGCGCCACTTATCTGCCTCGCCGGGCGGATCGAGCGACGGCGTCGCCCTGGTGCAGGCCGCCGCGGACGAGGTGGAGTCGAAACAGCTGCTGATGCAGCAGGCGGCTCGTGCTCGCATTGCTCGGCGAGGCCTGTCTCTTCGCCGGGCGCGCGGACGACGCGGCGAACGCCGCCCAGCGGGCGCTGGTCCTCGCCACGGAACGAGGTCAGCGTGGAGACGCGCCGCCGCGCTTTACGTGCCGGCGAGGCCGGTGCGCACGGCGCCTTCGATATCGGCGAAGCCGAGCAGCACTACCTTGCGGCGATCGCGCTCACGGCTGAGCTCAGAGATGCTTCCTTGCTCGCTCGCAGTCATCTGGGCATCGGCCGCCTGTACGTCCGTGCTGGTGGCCGTGACCGCGCCGAGGACCATCTCCTGACAGCGACGCGCCAGTTCATCGAGATGGACATGCCGTTCTGGCTGCGGCACGCAACCGCGTCGCTGGCCGCGCTGGGGCACCTGCTGGTCGTCGCCGCGATCATCGGAGCCTCCACGAATACCTCAGCCGGATCCTCGGTGCCGGCGACCCCATCCGCGTCGTCATCGATGCGCCAGGCGGATCGGCCGCGCATCGATGACGAGACACGCCGCCAGCACGTCGAGGGCATGCTGCACTCCCACGGTTTGTGCATCACGGGCAGCGACTGAACCGCCGGCTATCGGGCATCGACGAACGTCTCTGCGCGCCGACGCTTGTGGAGGTCAACAGCCCGTGACGACAGCGAAAGCGCCCGCTCGCATCAGGTCGCTCGATGTGCTGAGGGCGGTGGGCGTGCTCGGCATGCTGGCCATTCACATCCAGCTCTTCGCGTTCCCGAGCCTGGCCCGCTGGAACCCGACGGCCTACGGTGACCTCCAGCGGCCTCAACTGGTGGGTGTGGCTCGTCACCGCTCTCTCGCCGACGGGAAGTTCATCACGATCTTCGCCATGTTGCTGGGCGTCGAGCATCGTCATGCTGGCGGGTGATTCCGGCGACCGTGTCGTATCGGCCTGGCGCGCGCATAGCGAGACGCATGCTGGTTCTGCTCATCCTTGGTCTCCTGCACGCGCTACCTCCTCTGGTACGGCGACATGTCTGGTTCCGCTCGCCTTGAGCGGCACTGTCGTCTTCTTTGCTCGCCGGCTCGTCGGCCAGGAAGCTCCTGGTCCTCGGCGCATCGGCCTTCGCCATCGGCTCTGGTCTTGTCGTTCGCGCTGACCTGGTCAACGGCACATGTCCGACCCCGGCCGCGCTGGCAGCTTGAGAGCCCAGTGGACTCCGCGGCCCGAGACGATCGCGCTCGAGATCGCCGCAATACCGAGGCGTGATGGGCCGAGCAAATGGCGCATCGGGTGCCCGCGGCGCTCGACACGGAAACGCTGGTACTTCGTCACCCATCTCTTCTGGGCAGATGGCGGGTCTGATGCTGATCGGGATGGGCTTCTTCAAGGCTGCGGCGTCCTCAGCGCTGTGCGCTCGCGTGAGCCTTCTACGTGCGAATGGGAGTATCCTCGGGTTCGGAGTCGGTGTCCTGCTCAACGCGCTCGGAATCTGGCGCAGCCTCGCGACCGGCTGGGACTTGCTGGACTTCGCGCTGGTCAGCCAGCAGCTGCACTACTGGGGCAATCTCTTCGTGGCGCTGGGCTGGACCGCGCTCGTGATGCTGCCTGTGTCAACGCGGCTGGCCACTTCGTTCGCTGGCCGCCGTGGGACGTATGGCCTCACCGAATTACCTGCTGCAGTCCAGTGATCTGCACGACGATCTTCTACGGCCATGGCTTCGGGCTGTTCTGGTCGCGTCGACCGTGCCGGCCAGCTTCGCGATCGTCATCGGCATCTGGGTGTTCCAGCTGCTCGCGTCCAGGGCGTGGCTCGCGCTACTTCACCGTCGGGCCGGTGGAGTGGCTCACGCGCTGGCTTGTATTCGGCCGGCGGCCGAGCTTCCTGCGGTCGTCGCCCGTCGTCGCCGGCACCTGATCGCGACGCGTGAGCCGAGCACGGCTAACCGCGATATCTGCTTCGTCCCTGCCAGCGAGCTCGTTCGCCTCTACCGCGCGCGGAAGACCTCACCGCTCGAGGTGATGCAGGCGGTGCTCGCGCGCATCGACGCGGTGAACCCAGCGGTCCAACGCCTACGTGACCGTGGCCGCGCGAATCCGCGCTGGCCGCGGCCCGCCGGGCGACACGGGCGCTTCGGCCGAAAGGGCGCGACCGCTGCCGGCCCTCCACGGCGTTCCCGTGTCGATCAAGGACTCTGGACCGCGACCAAGGGGATTCGTACGACGTCGGGGCTCGCTGGCTCTACCGGGATCACGTGCCTGACAAGGACGACCTGGTGGTCGAGCGTCTCAAGGCGGCCGGCGCCATCGTGGTCGGCAAGACCAACACTCTCGGAGTTCGGCGCCGGCGGCAACACGTTCAATGCGTTGTTCGGCGCCACGCGCTAACCCTGGAACACCGCGCTGACCTGCGGCGGATCGAGCGGCGGCGCGTGCGGTCGCCGTTGCCTGCGGTATGGGCCCTATCGCTCAGGGCACCGATCTCGGTGGCTCGGTCCGCGTGCCGTGCGGTCGTTCTGCGGCGTGCTCGGATTCCGGCCCACGCCGGGCTCGTCCCCGCGCTATCCGAGGATGCTCTGCCTGGGACACCGCTCAGTGTCACGGGCCTCTGGCACGCACGGTCGGCCGACGTCGCGCTCGATGCTCTCGGCGATAGCCGGTGTCCTGACGATCGCGCCCGATCTCGTACGAAATCGACACGAGCGCAGTTCGCTCCGCGCCGGTGAAGAGCGCCGTCGATCAAAGGCTGGCGCATCGCTTGACTCCGGATCTCCACGGGCTCCTTCCCGTCGACGAGGAGGTCGCGTCGGGTGGCCCAGAGTGCGCAGTTCCGCGTATTCCGCAGCCTCGGAGCAAAGGTCGAAACGGCCAGTCCCGACTTTCGGAGGTGAAGGACATCGTGCGCGTGCACGCGCGGTGGTCGCCATGGTCGCGCTTCAGGCGGACAAGCTGCCAGGCTGGCGCGAGCGACTTCAGAAGCGATCTGGTGCGTGACATCGACCAGGGCCCTCACGGCGACCGCGAAGGACGTCGCCCGCAGCGAGGTGCTGCGCTCGGCCCTGTGCGGCAACGCGCGGAGTTCATGGCGAGCCACGACCTGCTCGTGCTGCCGACGGTCGCGGTGCCCCCGTCTCCGGTGGAGCAGCCATATCCGACCGAGATCAACGGTAAGACGCTGGACGACTACACGGAGTGGTTCTATCTCACGTACGGCATCACGCTGACCGGCCTGCCGGCGATCTCGAGTGCCATGCGGTTTCACGGGGTCAGGCTTGCCGCTGGTCGGGCTGCAGCTCGTCGGGCGTCGCCGGCAGGACGCCGCCGTCCTACGGCGGCCGCCGCGTCTCGAGGCGGCGGCGCGCCTGGGCGCACCGCCTTCCTCCTGTGATCGGAGCGCGCGTGACGGGTCCTGACACCGCGTCTTCGCGCTGAGCGGAGGGCAGGGCGATTCCCGCCCTCCGGCCTCAGCCGTGTAACAGGGCTACTGCGCGACATTGCTCGGGGCGCAGACGTACTGGACCTGGCTACCTTGTACGTCCTGTTCCGCGCCGAATGCGTCCTCGAAGTCGAACCGCGTCGGCCCCCTGCGCACCTTTCCGCGGCACCGAAATCGCAACACTTCAACGATCCCCGGCGCCTCCAGGGTTGGGGCTTATCTCCGTGGCCGTGTTGGAAGGAACAACTGGGCAAAGGAGCACGACAGAGTTCCGTTGCCGAGTCTTGATGCTCCCGAGGCTGAGATTGAGCGCGGGTACTCGGATGTCGACGGTTCGTCCGGGCACATCTCCATTGATTGCCTGGCACGCGAAGAAGGAAGTAAGCGGGCTCGGAAATCCCCCGCGCCAGCCTCCGCGCCCGTCTGTGGACAACGCGAGGGGCTGAGAACCGCCAGTACCCCGACCACGATCCTAGGTTTCACGATTTCACCTCCTGGCTGACGTCCGCACGCGCGTGCCGACGCAGCGTATGTGGTCACGAGATGCTGCCACGCTCCAGCTACGGAAGCCGCATCACCTCCTCAGTCGCGACCTCGACGCCTGATCTCCAGCGTCGTGACGCGGCACGAAATATCCTGGCGTCGTAGAGCGTTTGATTGGCGTCATCTCCGCGTCACCGTCTCGCTGAAGGCGACGCGGCTTACGGCAGAATGGTCACCTCCCGTCGGGCACTGAAGGCCTTAACCGCGTTGTTATCCAACGGGTCGACGAAGTAGCCGGACACGACGCCGAAGTGTGTTGCCGGTTCGGCAACCCACTCGTCGCGAACTGACACTTGAAGTCCCTTGATTCCATCTTTCTGGCCGGTGACCGGGTCGGCGACAGTCCTGCGCCGAGCACGTGCCCTGGCCATTCTGGTTCGTCTTCACAGGCCATCGACGACGTTCTCGATGCTGAACGTGAGGCATGGTGTGGCGCAGCCGTACTGCCGTTGGTCAAGGTCACGAGTTCGTTCGTCGCGGCCCACACGCTCGAGCCGTTCTTCTCGCTGAAGATCACGATCGAGACGGTGGCCTCGGCGCCGAGGTTGATCGTCCTGGGCAAGTGAAACTCGGCTTGATGTCGATCCGGTGCGTGCAGGGAAACGCGGTGGTCGGGACGCCATTGACCACAGTAATCGCGCCGCCAGCCAGTCCCTGCCATCGCCAATTCCGTTGCCGTCCACATCTTTCTCAGGAAGAAGTCGGTTTCGTCTTCCTTGGTCATTTCCGACGTCGAGCCCGGCGAGAACAGAGTTTCGCTGCGGCCGCCGGCGAAGTCGATGGCCGCCGAGAACCGGTAGAGCACGTTGGCCCAGTCATTGATCCAAACAGGGCGGTGTTGGACTCCGTCACCGTTGATGTCCCCACTCGTCGCAGTCTGGAACACCTTTGCCCTGGCTGGTTTGCCGGTTCCAGTTGATCGGGCACCGGGCCAGCCGTGCAGGGAGCGCTGCACCGTCGCAGCGTCGATGGGGTCACGAGCGACCATGCGCCCGGGCCGAAGGCGATCTGATCCGCCGAGGGGAAGATACGGCGGGATCGGCGCCGAGTGTCGGGTCCGGACACGAGCGACCCGATCCCGCTGCACTCGTTCAAGACTCGCCTCGGTTAGATCGAGCTCACTGCGCGAGTAGTCCAGCCGGCGGCCCGTGATGGGACTGCCGGAGAACTGGCGGCTGTAGCTCATGACGCTCCGGTAGTTGGGCTTGTTGTTGACGGTATCTTCCCGCCGTGCTGGAAGCCGAGGAGGTGCCCGAATTCGTGCATGAACGTGCCGGCCTGGTGGTCGGTGGTGCCGCGCGGATGGCTGATCCCGTGTCGACCGGTCGTTCGTCGTGAAGCTCTCCGAGCGAGACGACCGCATCGTCCCCGCCGACTTCTGAGCACCCTGAGCTGCTGGAGCCGCCAGCAGGGTTCTGCCCACCAGGTTATGGGCAAAGAGGACATAGCGGAACGCGAGCCGCATCGCGTTCAGCGCTTTGGCGCTGGGAGGGCTTGGCGGCATCGAACATGCCGAAGTTCGTCGCCTTGATGGCGTCGTAGTCCGCCGCGTCGGCGGGGTCTGGGGCAGTACTGGCCGGAGCCGTGCAGGGGGGTCAAGGCGACATTCGTGACGTGACTGGTCATGGTGTTCCCGGTGGAGTTGAGGAACGTCACCGGCTGCTTGTCCACCTGGATGTGGAGCCTGATGCCGCTCGTAGTTATCAGGATTGCTGACCGGCGCCGCCCGAAGGCCTCCCTGACGCTCTTGACCCCGACCGCGGCTGCGCCTGCGTCTGGCTCAGGGCCAGAGGGTCTGGCTTGTGAAGGTCCATCCAGCCAACCTCGACGAAGAGGTCCTTGTGGTTCGGATCAGCGCACTCGGTCGATGAGCGTCGTGCCGTCGCCATTCGTGTTGACCTGCGCGCACAGCGTGAAAGTCCTTCGTAGCCGTCGCCGTCGAAGTCAATGCCTCCGGGGCCCGTGTGCTGCCACCTGCGTTCGTCTCCCAGCAGTCGGGGAGCCCGTCACCGTCCGAGTCTTTGACGATACCGCTGCTGTCGAAACACGTAGCCAGAGGAAACTGACCAGCGGTCCGTTCGGGCCTGGAATCGAGAGCCCTGCAGCGAGCGGCGAAAAGGCCGTCCGCTGACGACGAGAGTTCGAAGGCAACCCGCAGGTGAAAGCCGGGAACTCGACCGCAGCTACCCCGTTGCCGTTGGCTCCCGCGCCGGGACCACACCGCATCCCTGTAGAGGTCCCTCCCCGGCCGCATCCTTCTGGAATGTCACCGGGTCGCACGCGAGATCGCCGAGTCCTGGGTCGCTGATTGAGCGAGGTCAATCCCAAGAATCCTGAAACCGTGCTCCCGCGGGACAGGCAGAGAGATGGAGGAGTAGAGTCCCAGGTTAGCGCCGGTGTTCTTGTCGAGGCGCTGGATGGCGAGCGTGTTGTTCACGAGTCCGGCGCACGACACGAGCACGACACCACCCGAGATCGCCAAGCCATTTGCGGGGCATGAAAGGCTGGTGGTGAAGCTGCGCAGTCAGGCTGTACGGCGCCTTCCTTGGAAGCGCGCCACGCTGCCGATCTTGTTCGCGCTGGATGCTGACACCCTGGTAGATCGTGTCGTTTTCGGCGTCCCAGGCGAGGCCTCCGCAGCTGCCGAGCGCCGGGGTGGAGAGCTTCGTCGCCGTGCCGTCCGTCACGGTGTTGGTCTGGTTGTAATCGATGCTGTAGAGACTGCCGTCCGCCCCACAGCCCAGAAGGTCGCCCTTGTCCGGCCGGTGGACGAGATGGGCCCAGCCGTTGCTCGGCGCGGCCACCACGCCGCTGATGCGCCGTAGAGATCTGCTTGACGACGACTCCCGCGGCGACGAACGGTGCCCGTCTGTTCCGGTGAGCGTGATCGGGTTGATGAAGTTCAACCGGCTGCGGGTGGTGGCGCTTCCGCCGTTGTCGAGGCAGCTCACGACCAGCACGATCGGGTACAGGACGGGATCGACCCCGGCCAGCTTCGAGCCCCGTACGAGGGCCAGCGAGGTGCCGCCCCTGCGAACCGCAGGTGGGGTCCACAAGCGCCGGCGAGTTCGCGATGCCCGGGGCGGTCGAGACGAGCGTGGGAACGATCTCAGCCGAGCTTGCCTCCGACCTGGAACTGGGTGGCAGCTGGAATTCACCCACGCCGCGCGGGGGGAGGGCGAGGCACACGCGATCGCTGCCAACAGAAACCCGAGCCCGATCTTGACCCTCTGAGTGGGTATGCCGGTGATCATCTCTGGTCCGCCTTTCGGTTAGAGAGAAATCGCCTGTGGATCTCGGATCGTATCCATGTTGCACTTTGCACCGAGTCGACCGCGTGCGCGAAGTCGACTCGGTCACATTCGAGGTCGGCGGTGGCCTGCGCGCGACTGAATTTCTCTTAGTCGGGTGCGCACGGTTCCCGAAGCATTAAAGCGACGCCCACCATAAGTGGACGCCGCGTGAAAATAGCGTCAAAAGACCGTCAAGAATTTTCAAAATGCCCTTTGATCCGCGCAGGGGGTCCTGATAGATTGCGCTCGCAATTCAATGAACCTGTCGGCATTCGCCTTGATTCGGCACCTTGGCCGTTCTCCGCAGCCAGTCGTCTGCAGGATGAACTGCAGCGGAACGTTTGAGCGTTCCGGGATTCGGCCCCACTTTCCGGAAAAACAGAATGGCGCGTCTCACCCTTAGGCTCTTCGGAGGGTTTCAGGCCCGGTATGGCGAGCGAGGCCTGACGTTTCCACGCGGAAGGCTCAGGCCCTGCTCGCCTACCTCGCTGTACGACCTGAACAGGACTACACGCGAAACAAGCTGGCCGCGATGTTCTGGGGCAGTGCGGCGAAAGGAGCAAGCCCGACAAAGCCTCCGTCAAAGCCTGAGCACTATCAGGACGTATCCTCTCGCCCGCTTTCATCCGCAAATCTTGGTGGTCGAGGGCGATCGGGTGACGCTCAGATCGGTCGGCGATCGACGTCGACGTCACCGAGTTTGAACGGCTGGCCTCTCGAGACGCTCCGAGGGACCTCCAACAGGCCGCTGCCCTCTACGTCGGAGATCTGCTGGATGGTTTCGATGTCAGCGAGGAGCCCTTCGAGGAGTGGCTTCGTAGTGAACGGGCACGCCTTCGGGAAAGTGCCATCCACGTGCTCACCCGGCTGGTGCCCCATCAGACCAAGTCGGGCTCGCCGGAATCGGCCATTCAGTTTGCCGTCAGGCTCCTGGCGCTCGACCCGCTGCGAGAGGAGACTCACCGGACGCTGATGCGTCTGTACGCCCGGCAGGGGCGCCTCGGGGACGCGCTGCGCCAGTACCAGGCATGCGTGAACGTCCTGCGTCAGGAGCTCGGGGTGGACCCAGCCGAAGAGACGCGGCGCGTCTATCGCGAGATCGTTCCCCGCCGCCGGCCCCATTGTCTCGACGCACCAGGTTCGGGCGCAGGCGCGGGCGGAGGCTCAAGAACCTGGCGGCGAGACTCCTGGGCTCAGCAGGTCATCTGCCGCTGATCAACCGACAAAGGAGCTCGCGCTGTTGCATGAAGCGCTCGGCGGAGCCGTGGAGCCGACGCGGCGGGACCACGGTAATCCTGGGCGAGGCCGGCGTCGGTAAAGACCCGGCTCGCCGAAGAGCTCGTTCGTGAGATGCAGCGGCGCGGCGGCCGTGCGCTGACCGGGCACGCGTACGAGACTGAACGGACCTTGCCCTTCGCGCCCGTGGGTCGATGTCCTGCGAGCCGGACCTGCGCTCTACGACGAGGAGATTCGCGCCGCGGCCGAATCCGGTCTGGCAGGGTGAGCTCGCCAAGCTCTTGCCAGAGCTCGGTGAGCCGCGCAGCGCCGCGGTGGCGGAAACCCCACACGGGTCTTCGAGGCGGTGTCGCACTTCCTGCGAGATCTCGTCTGCTACCCGGCCGTTGCTCCTCGTCCTCGAGAACTCTGCAGTGGGCCGACGAGACAAGCCTTCGGCTCTTCACCTTTCTGGTTCGACGGATCGACGCGTGGCCGCTCTTGATGGTTGGAATCAGTGCGTAAGGAAGAGCTGGGTGAGTCGACCGTCCTGCGCCGGCTGCTCCGAGGAGACGGATGGACGATCCTCGCTCCGGCAGCTCTCCCTTGGTGCGCTGTCGCGAGCCGACACGGCGGCCCTGGTCCGCGCGCTGGCAGGCCGGGACATCGACCCGCCGGCGGCGGTTCGACTCGCCAATCAGGTGTGGCTCCTGAGCGAGGGCAATCCGTTCATGGTGGTCGAGAGCATGCGAGCCCTCGAGACGGGGAGATCGCGCCGGTGCACGGCCGCTCGCCTCTGCCGCAACGGGTGCGGGAAGTGATCGCGGGACGGCTGGAACGGCTGAGCCCACGGCGCGCGCCAGATCGTAGGCCGCTGCCGCGACCATCGGCCGCGAGTTCGACTTCGCGCTGCTCGAGCGCGCGGCGGCGCTTGGACGAGCTCCAGACCACCGCTGGCGTCGAGGAGCTCGTGCGGAAACGCGTGATCCACGGGATCGGCGACCGCTTCGACTTCACTCACGACACGATTCGAGAAGTTGCGTTCACGCAGATCGCCTCGCACCGCCGTAAGGCGCTCCACCGTCGCGTGGCGACCGCGATGGAGCAGCTGTACGCCGATGACCTGGAGCTCCACACCGCCGGCGCTCGCCAACCACTTCTCTGAGGCTGAGGTGTGGACAAAGCGCTCGAGTACCTGTCTCGAGCGGCGATGCGAGCGGCGGCTCTGCTCCGCCAACTGGGAAGCCGTCGTGCTCTTCGATCGAGCGCTCGAGACGCTCTGGCCGCGTCCCGAAAGTCCAGCGCACGCTCGAGCACGGCATCGATCTGCGGATCGCGCTCGAGCATGCGTTGCTCTTCGTCGGCGAGCCTCCCGCGAGCGCCTCCGAGCATCTCCTCGAGGCGGAACGGGCCGCCGAGGCCCTCGGCGACCAGTGGCGGCTCGGATGGGTGTCGAACTACTTGAGTGAGTACTACAGGACGGTCAGCGAACACGATCGTGCGCTCGCAGTAGGGCAGCGGGCGCTGGAAATCGGAACCGCGCTGGGAGACGTCACCCTGCAAGCGGAGACACGGCTGCGTCTCGGCCAGGTCTATCACGCGCAGGGACTACCGCGCGGCCGCGGATCTTCTCGGAATGAACCTGATCGCTCCGACGGCACCGCTCGCCATACCGCAAAGACGAAAGCTTGCTCGCGACCATCAGCAGTCAGCGTGCGCAAGACTGGACTTCTGTCGGCTGCTCTCGCGCGTCTGGCTCGTCTTCGTGTCTCGCGGAGCTTGGGCGAGTTCGCCACGGGACTTTCTGCGATGGGCAAGTCCGCCTGGCCGACTCCTCCTCGCCAACAGGGATCCGTTCCAGCTGATGCTGGCATGCCTTGCCGCCGGTCGGCTTCACGTCCGGAAAGGCGACATCGATCTGGCCATTTCGTTCCTCGAGAAGTGCCGCGAGGCTCAGCCGCCTCGGCAATTTCGAGGTCTGGTCCGGCGTCCGATTCCGTCGACCGTTGGCTACGCCTATCTGCTCGGCGGTCGCCTCGACGAGGCGGTGGCGCTCTTGACCGAAGCGATCGAGCAGGCGCAACGCGACGAAGTCGATGTTCGGCCACTCCCTTCGGCTGGCATACCTGGGAGAGGCTGTCTTGCTCGCATGGGGCGTACTGAAGAGGCGCTCCAGCACCGCACGCTGCGCCCTCGAGGTTTCCCGAACCCAGAAGGAGCGGGACACGAGGCGTATGTCCTCCGGCTCCTTCGCCGAGATCGCTGGCACGTCAGGAGCTCTCTCGGACGTCGAGGCGGCGACAGCCGCTCACCGGCCTCGCGCTCGTCCTGACCGAGGAGCTAGGCATGCGTCCTCTGATGGCCCAGTGCCACCTCGGTCTGGGCCGGCCAGGCCGGCGGGTCGGCCAGACGGCAGCTGGCCGAGCGGCAGCCTGACTGGCGGCGAGCGTGACCGTCTCCGGCGACAGCGGGAATGCGTCGCACTGGCTGGAGAAGGCCGCCAGGCCGCCACGGGACCGTTTGAACTCGTGAGGAGCGTACCCATGGTCCAGCGAAGAGGGCAGACTCCGCCAAGCGGGCCATCGCTCGCCGAGGACCTTCTCCGCATTCGTGGTGCTCAGCGATCCCCAAATCTCTCCCGATCGGCGACCGCGGGGTTGCTTTCGCTGTGACCCAGGCGTCCGAAGAAACCGACCAATACACCTCGAACATCTGGGTGGTGCACACCGCCGGTGTGGCCCGCCGCGGCGATTTACCGCCGGACCGCGGCGCGAACAACGGGCCACGGTGGTCGCTGGATGGAATGCGCCTCGCTTTCCCGGATCGAGAAATCGGCGCGCGGGAAATCGCAACTCTACGTGATGCCCTTCCGACGGCGGCGAGGCCGTGAAGATCACTCGATCCCGAGAACGGCGTCGCCGGCGCCGGCCCGGTGTGGGCGCCCGACGGTGGCCGACTGGCTGGCGTTCATCGCGAGGGTTGGCGGCTGGCGGGAGCCGAAGGCGGACAAGGAGCGAGGAAAGTCACTGGCTTGCAGGCACGTCGTCGTCACAACGGCCAAGTACAGTTCGACGGCGAAGGCTTCATCCACGATCGCCCGACCCAGGCTTCGTCGTTCGGGCGTGGACGGCGGCGCGAGCCCCTACAAGTCGCCGCATGGCGATGTTCCCGCGGCGTGGCCGGTCTGGTCGCCGGACGGACAACTCATCGCATTCGTCTCTCGACCGCCGCGTCCTGAATTGGGACGGAAGATCAGGGCGACTGCGTGACTGACCCTCTTCTGTATCGTGCCTGCAGCCGGCGGAGACCCCCGTGCGGCTTACCGACACCGCCGGACCGATCTCGCAGCCACTTTTTCACCCGACGGACGAACCATCGTCTACGCCGGTCACCGTTACCCCGGGGACGACGGCCGTAGAAATGCCCATCCTCTTCCTGATCCCGCTCGAGTGGCGCGCAAGGCCGCGGCTCACCGAAAGCCTAGACCGCCCGGTGGGACTTCGACGGCCGGTTTGGTCGGCCGACGGCGAGTGTGGATCGTTTTTGTGGCCTCGAGACCGCGCGACCTTACCCCGCGTACCGCGTGCGCGCGCGAAAGACGGAGGCCCGGGCGGCACGGATCAGACGCCCGGCGGCGAACGGTGTATCACCGACTTTCCGTCGCCAGGCTCACCCGGCACATCCCGCCTTCGCGGCGCACGACGGACCCGACTCTGCCCGGCCGAGGTTTTCGTCGCGAACCCCGATGGGACCGTGCTGAGCGGCCCTGACTGATCTCAACCGCGAGTGGAACGCGGCCGTCCTGCCTGCCCCCAGCCTGAAGCGGTCTCATCTGTCGCAGGAACGACAACGACATCGACGGTTGACCATGAAGCCGTTCGGACTTCTGATCCAAGGAAACGATATCCGGCGCTGCTCTGGATCCGCTGTGACCCCGCAGGGAGTTCGGCTACGGCTACTCGCCACGAGTTCGCAGGTGGACGCCGGGGCCAGGGGTATGTTCTGGATCGTCTACACGAACCCGCGCGGCAAAGTCAGGGCTACGGCGAGGCGAACCAGTCGCGCCTGCGTCGGCGACTGGGGCGGCAGGCGACCTCCCCGGCGACATCATGGCGGGCCTCGATGAGGCCCCCGCCGCTATCCGTTCGTCGGCCCCGAAACGATCCCGGTGTCATCGGCACTCGCGCTACGGTGGCTATATGACCAACTGGACGATCACGCACACGACCCGATTCACCAAAGCGGCTTGCCCGGAGCGGGCCGATCAATCAACATCCGCGCCACCCAGTTCTGGCACGAGCGACACCGGTCATATCTGAACGTCGGCGAGAGCGGCGGCCGCCTTCCCTGGGACGACCCAGCGGCAGGCTGCATCGAGCACCTTCGCCGCCGGCTCACACGTCCGGGAATGTCCAGACCCCGCTCCTCCTGATCCACGCCGAGGACGATCTGCGCTGCCCGGATCGATCAGGCCGAGCAGTTCTTCGTGGCGCTCAAGAAACCCGCAAGGACGTGACGTTCGTACGGTTCCCGGCGAGAGCCACACATTCGCGGCATTGGGCCGCCCGCGACACCGCGCGTCGAGCGTCATCGCATCATCTTGGACTGTCGGGAAGAACCTGCTGCAGCCTCCCGATCGACTCTGCATGATCCTCCACCATTTCCAGTGGAAGACAGACCGCCCCGGATGGTAGCGTCCGTAACAGATGATCAAGCACTGTGTTCTTCGTCGCGCTCCTGTGCGTCCTCGCACTCTCCGCCGATCGCAGCAGCCCCGGCCGAGACCGGCGACGATCTCTCGGAGCTCAGGAAGGAAGTCGAGGCCTCAAGCAGGGCCAGCTTCAGCTGCAACGAGAGTTGCAGGAGATCAACGCGCTGCTCCGTCGACGCCCGGCCGCGGTTATCGACGTCCTGAACGTCGTGCTCCCGATCGATGGCTATCCCCTCGAAGCGGGAAGTCAGAGCGCCAAGCTGGTCCTCGTCGAGTTCACCGGACTATCAGTGCCCGTTTTGTGCCCGGCACTTCCAGCAGACTTCACCGCCAGATCGAGCGCGACTATGTCAACACCGGTCGGGTCAGATATGTGCGTTCGCGACTTCCCATCGAATCGATCCACAAGGACGCGCTCAAAGCGGCGGAGGCCGCCCACTGCGCCGGGCGAGCACGGCCAGTACTGGCAAATGCATGACCGGCTCTTCAACAGTCAGAACGCGCTTGCCGCGGACCATCTGTCCGCCTACGCCGGCGCTCTGGGCCTCGACGTCCAGGAGCTTCCGACAGTGTCTCGACAACAACAAGTACTCGGCGAAGATTCGGCAGGATCTGGTGGCAGTTCAGAAGGTTGGTGTACAGGCCACGCCCAGCTTCCTTCTGGGAGTGGCCGAGCCCGGCGGGTCGAGCGTGAAAGTCGTCAAGGCGATCGCCGGTGCGCACCCGTACCCGGTATTCAAGGAAGCGATCGACAGTCTGCTGGCGAGCGAGAAGCCAGCGGCGCCGCGACCGGTAGCCAGTAGCGGCTTAAAGCCCCCAGCCCGCGAACGTCACGCCCGGCGGTAGATCTCGCCGCCGCTTCTTCCGGAACTCCTCAGCTTTTTTCCCGAAGCGCCTGCGCAATCACGTTTGCCGTCACCTCTGCGGTGCCGTGCCTCGCAGGCGGCAGTCGCCGACGCCCTGGGTGATCCATCCTCCTCTCGTAAGGACGACGCTAATAGATGCGCCGACCTTCCTCGTGCTGCCCGCGAACTGCGCGAGGACTCGCCGCTCTTTCGGAACTCTTCCGCTTTCTCGCGTAGCCCCTGCGATGTTTCCAAGGCCCTAATGGGGAAGGCTGGGGACGAGAGGGCGCAGGCGCGGGTCGATGAGCGACGTGAGCATGGGGCGCGATGGTCCCGCCCACGAGCACTGGTGCGAAGAGCCCGAGCGCGGCGTACCGCAATCGGATCAATCATCGTTCTCCAGACCTGGATCTCGGACGGAGGCTAATGCACTCCGGCGCGGCCCGCCGACTACAATCGATGGCAGACTGTGGGGAATCTCAGCGTCCGCCAAACTCAGACATTCGTGTGGCGCTTCAGCTGGTGCCCATCCCGCCGCTCGGCTAGACTTCCGCCAGCCATCCAACAACAGATCCCGAGGAGCCACCATGCGAGTACTGGGCTCTATTCTGTGTCTTGCTCATCGCGTCGCCAGCCTTCGCCTCTGACGGTGAACAGAGACTGCTGGGAGTGTGGAAGCTTGAGTCGTGGTACACGGAATTCAAGGCAACCGGCGAAAAGAAACGATTCTACGGCGAGAGGCCAAACCGGCTACCTCGTCTTTACACCCGAGAAGCGAATACTGGGACTGATCACGGGCGAGCAGACGCAAGAAACCCGAGACCGACGAGGACCAGTGTCGCGGCCTTCTGGTCGATGGTTGCGTACAGCGGCATCTACCGCGTCGAGAACGATAAGTGGATCATGAAGGTCGACGTTGCCTGGAACGAATCGTGGACCGGCACAGAGCAGGTGCGATTCTTCAAGGTCGAGGGCGACTCACTGACCGGTCACCTCGCCTTGGGAACCGAACATGAACCTGCCAGGCAGCCCCGAGACCCGCGGTGTGCTGGTCTGGAGCAAGGTCAAGGCCCCACAATACCTCGATGCGCCAGCCATCCTCCACGGAGGTGCCGATGCCAAACAATTTCCTCGCCGCCGGCGCTCCCGCGACGCTTAGCCTTGACGGCGC
>ERZ1370068.5755-contig-4767_pt1 | contig 59642 bp, 76 predicted proteins | sample MGYA00561227_ERZ1370068 | MGnify/ENA primary metagenome ERZ1370068 (study PRJEB38410, sample SAMEA6850437) | metagenome | study: Metagenomic assessment of the ecological functions of the soil: analysis of the soil microbiota associated with the... | reverse complement strand
GTAGTACTTCGTTCAGTTACGTATTGCTTGCCCTTCTCGCGCCTGAGCTTCATCGGCTGGGCGCGCGCCATACACCTTGCGGTCGCGGAAGATCAGCTCGGGGGCGTGTAGTGCCAGACCGTGTAGCCTCGCCGTTCGGCCTCGAGCCCCAGCACGAAGGTCGAATCGCCCTCGATGTCGATGGTCGACACATGGTCCATCTGGATGGCGACATTGAGCTTCATGCGTAAAGATTCCTGCAGTTCATGGACCGTCACTTCGCTCCGCTCGGGATTCAGTTAAGCCCGCGCCGCAATTCCTGCAACAGCGCCGACGCGCGCTGGCGCAGCCCCGGGTCGCCGCCATCGCCCTCGAGGCCGAGAAACCGCTCGAAGGCGGCGATCGCGGCGCGACGCTTGTCGAGCCGCGCATTGAGCTGTCCGGCCTCGAACAGAAGCTCCGGCCGGTCCGGTGCGATCGCGAGCATTCGCTCGAGCGACTGCGCGGCGCCCGCCCCAGTCCTCGCGCTTGGCCAGCCGCAGGCGGACGTTGTTCTCGAGCCGGAGCAGCACGTCGCGATCCGACACCGGGTCGAAATGCCGGGGATGGAGCTCGGCATCCGGTCCCGAGCACCTGCCGCAGAAGGCCGCGCAGATCGGCGGCATCGCGCACCGTGCCGTCGTGGAAGGGATCGACCACGTGCCGCGCCCCATCGAGCCCCACCCGGATCAGGAAATGGCCGGGAACGCCAAGCCCTCGGCATCCCAGCCCTGGGCCCGAGGCGACGTGGAGGTAGAGGATCGACAGGGCCACGGGCAGGCCCTCTGCGCCGCTCGGATCACGCGCACGAGGTCGGCATTCTGCAGATCGTCGTAGGATTTCGCCGTCGCCACGGTAGGCATAGGATCGGGCGATGATCTCGCGCAGAGAGTCCACCGGCAGCGCCGCGCGGCGCACCAGGTCGGCGAGATCGGACGCCATCGCGGCCACGTGCTGGCGGAAGGGCGAGAGGTCCGAGCGCCTCGTCGCGGCGCAGTTCGCTCAGCGCCAGCGCCGCTTCAAGAAGGTCGAGACGCACCCCGTCACCGGCACAGAGATCGCGCAGTCGGCCCAGCCTTTGATGGCTTCGAATCACTGTTCGCCAAGCGTCACTCCGGCGGCTGCCAGACGTCGGGCAGATGGCGCGGCCACAATTGGCGTAAGGGGCCGCCGACCAGCACCGCATCGAAGCGCACCGAATGGGCGGCATAGCGCGGATGGTGCGCGATGAACAGGCTGGCCGCGCGCGCCACCCGGCCGAACTGGCGCCCGCCCAGCGCGTCGGTGGCCGGCCTGCGATGTCGGCCCGCGCCTTGACCTCGACGAAGGCCAGCGATGCCGCCGCGCCGCACGACGATGTCGATTTCACCGAGCCTTGGTCTTGTAGCGCCGGGCCAGGATCGAATAGCCGGCCGAGCCGCAGCCGCCACACCGCGCGCCGCTCGGCGGCATGGCCCAGCCGGTGGGCCGCCTGGCGCGCCTCGGTCGTCACGAGGCCGCCTCGCGCCTGAGCTCTCGAGCGCGCGGGCATAGACATCGCGGCGCTTGCAGGCCGCAGCGCGCGGCCACTTCCGCCGCCGCGTCCTTGACTGACGCCCCGGCCATCGCCGCGCGCAGCGCCTCGTCGAGTGTCTCGGCGGCGGGCGCCTCCGCCTCGCCCGGTGGCCCGATCACGACAACGATTTCGCCCTTCACGTCGGGATGTCGGGCGTAGTGCTCGGCAAGCTCGGTGAGCGGCGCGCGACGCACCTCCTCGAAGAGCTTGGTGAGTTCGCGCGCGATCGCAGCCGGCCGCGGACCCAGCAGTTCGGCAAGGGTGACGAGCGAAGCGGCAAGCCGGTGCGGCGCCTCGAAAACACCAGGGTGGCCGGCACACCGGCGGCGGCGGCGATGGCGCGGCGGCGCTCGCTCTCCCTGGCCGGCAGGAAGCCGCCGAAGAAAAGCGGTCGGTCGGCAGGCCCGACAGCGCCAACGCCATGGGGACGGCACGAGGCGCCGGGCGCCGAGGTCACGACATGGTCTCGCGGCGAGGGCGGCGCGGACCAGGCGATAGCCCGGATCGGAAATCAGCGGCATGCCGGCGTCGGAGACCAGCGCCACCCGCTTGCCGGCGGCCAGCGCGCGCACGATCCGCGGTTCGGCGGCGTCCTGCGTGGCATCGCTGTAGGCCACGGTGGGAGCCGCGATGCCATAGTGGCTGGCAAGCTTGGCGAACACGCGCGGTGTCCTCGCAGGCGATCAGGTCGGCCGCGCGCAGGACGTCGAGGGCACGCAGCGTGATGATCGCGCATGTTGCCGGATCGGTGTGGCGACAATATGCAGGCCCGGCGCCAGCGGCGGTGGTTACGCGGCGCTTGCCCATCGCTAGGCTTGTGACCGTTCGTCCACCGTCCATTTGCAGCCGTTCGCCGGAGTTTCGCGCCGATGCGCCAGTCTCTCTTCGCGCTTGCCGCCGCCGCCTTCCTGCTGGGGGCCTGCGCCGAGAGCACCCAAGACTAGCACGCCCGCCACCCCGCCCACGACCGTCACGCCAAGCGCGGGTTCGCCGGTCACCGCCGTCCGGCAAGATGCGCATCGCCCTCGCTGCTGCCGCTCGAGCGGCGGGGCCGCCCCGATCGGCCAGGCCATGCAGCAGGCCGCGGAAATGGCCCTGTTCGACACCGGCGCCAAGGAACTGGCGCTGGCCGCCTACGACAGCGGCGATAGTGCCGAGACCGCGGTCGAGGCCTACCGCAAGGCGCGCAGTCGAGGGCTCGTAGCACTGGTGCTCGGGCCCGCTGTTCGGCACGTCAGCCACGGCCGCTGAGCGCCGCTGGTGGCGCAGGGTGGCGCCAATGTCGTGTCGTTCTCCAACGACGAGGGCGGCCGCGCAGCGCGGCGTCTGGATCATGGGCATCGCCGCACCGCCGCAGGTGCGCCGCGTCGTCGATCACGCCGTCGATGCCGGCATCAAGCGCTTCGCCGCCTTCGCGCCGCAGACCCCGCTACGGCCGAGCAGATGGTCCGCACGCTCGAGAGCCAGGCCGTCGTGCGCGGCGGCACGGTTGCCGTGGTCGAGCTCTACGACCCCAACAGCCCCGACCTGGCGACGGCCGCCGCGGCGTCTCGCCGGTGCGATCAAGGGCGACGGCAAGCTCGCCGTGCTGGTCCCGGTGGCGCCGCCGCGGCTGTCGGCAGCCTTCGCCGCCCTCGCCGCCGCCGGCATCGACAACAAGTCGGCGCAATTCATCGGCACCGGCGTGTGGGACGTCCCGGCATCGGCTCCGAGGCGATGCTGCGCGGCGCCTGGTATGCCGCGCCCGATCCGGCCACGCCGCGGCCGACTTCGAAGCGGCGCTTCCTCGCGACCTATGGCCGTCCGCCCAACCGGCTGGCGACGCTCGCCTATGACGGCGTGGCGCTGGCCGGCAATCTCGCGCGGCTGAAGCCGGGCGGCGACTTCTCCGCCGAGGCGCATCACCAATCCCAACGGCTGGTCGGGCGTCGACGGCATCTTCCGCTTCCTGCCCGACGGCCGCTCGGAGCGCGCGCTGGCGGTGCTCGAGGTGCAGAGCGGCCGCGCGCACGGTGCGTGAGCCCCGCCCCACCACCTTCACCCGGCCCGTCAACTGAACGACGATGCCGGCTCTGCCGCGCGCCATCCTGTTCGACCTCGACGACACGCTGATCCGCGCCTACGCCCAGCCGGAGGATGCCTGGCGGCGCCTGCTCACCGTATTCGCCGTTCACCTCGACGCGGCCACGATGCCCCGGCGATCGAGCGGCGTGCGCGTGGCGGTGATGGAGGAGGCGCGCGCCTTCTGGTCGGATGCGGCGGCCGCCGCCAGGTGGCGGCTCGATATATCCGGGCGCGCGGCGGCTCTCGGTACGGCGCGGCCTCGCCAGGCTCGGACGCGACCGACGAGTGCGCTGGCCGATCGCATCGCCGATGCCTTCACCGAGATGCGCCGCAACGAGTACAAGCTCTATCCCGACGCCCACGCCACCGTCGACAGCCCTGCGCAATGCCGGCGTCAAGCTGGCCCTCGTCACCAACGGTGCGGCCGAGATGCAGCGCGACGAAGATCGTGGCGCTTCGACTCGGTCATCGCTTCGACCATATCCAGATCGAAGGCGAGTTCGGCCAGGGCAAGCCCGAGCTCGCGGTCTACCGCCACGCGCTGGAGCGGCTCGGGCTGCGATGCCTGCGACGCCTGGATGGTCGGCGACAATTACGAATGGGAAGTCGTGGCGCCGCAGCAGCCTCGGCATGTGCGGCATCTGGTACGACCCGTTCGAGGCGGGCGTGCCGGCCCACGCCACGGCCAGGCCGACGCGGATCATCAAGCGGCTCGCCGAGCTGGTCGAGTGAAGCGGGGGATTGGGCGCAGTTTCTGCCACCCGATTTGGCGATGCGGCCTCGAATAAGTGGGCACCGTAGCACCCATAAAATGCCATTATGTTGCTGGGCTTGGTGCTGCGGTTTTCGGGGTCTTTCAAGATCAATATCGAAGTTGTAGGCCGTGCCGGCCCACGCCACGGCCAAGCCGCCGCTGATCATCCGGCGCTCCCCCCTCGTGCCCTCTCCCCTAGAGGGGAGAGGAATATGAGCAAGGCAGGGGTCAGAACCTTGACGCGATCCTTCGGCAGCTTGTCGGCGGTCTGCAGCATCAGGCGTTCGACCCGCCCGCCCTTCGACCAGATGCTTCTGCAGCACCTCGTCGATGTCTTCCTTGGTCGCGCAGGAATACCAGACGCCTTCGGGATAGATCAACACGCTCGGCCCGAGCTCGCAGCGATCGAGGCAGCCCGCGCTGTTGATGCGCACGTTCTTGAGGCCGAGGTCCTTGGCGCGGCTCTTCATGTGATCGCGCAACGCCTCGCTGCCCTTCCTCCGCGCAGCAGCCGCGCGGATGGCCGGCCGGCCGGCGGTTGGTGCAGCAGAAGACGTGGGCTTCGTAGTAGGGCTTGGGATCGGACGGTTTTTCACGCTGGCTCATTGCCGGTTCAATCCTTCTTGCCGCTGGTGGCGATATTGGCGAGCTGCGACCAGAACGCCTGCTGCATCTGCTGCATCTGTTCCATGCCCTGCATCGGACGCCGGCAACCAGGTCTTGAACACCGTCTCCGGATTCATGGCGCCGAGGCTCGAGCGCAGCCGTTCCTCGATTTCGCCCATGATGCGATCCTGCATCGGCTTGATGTCCGGCAGGCCGAAGAAGGCACGGCGCCTCTTCCGGCGTACAGGTCACCTCGACATTCACCTTCATGGTTTCTCTCCGTTTGGTCCAGCTTAGGCGATCTTGGCGCGGCGGACCATGCTATGAGCGAAGCCATGATTCCTCCCTGGCTGGCCAAAAATCCCCGCGCCAGGCGAGGCCTCGAATTCGGCCGCGACCAGCAATTCGTGGTCAATCCCAACGGCATTCCCGAGCTTTGCGACATGCTGATGTAGTCGCCCGGCAGACAAGCCTACTGCTCTATTTCTTCCTGCCTGCCCTGGCAGCAAACGGCTGGGCCTGGGCGAGATCAAGGTCAAGGACGAGAGCTGAAGTGTTTTGGCTTGCGCCTTCAAGGCGCTGGGCGGCGTTCTGGCTGTCTGCTACAACGCTCTCCGGTGCGGTCGGCGAGGCCTATCATTCCAGCACCAACTTCGCCGAGGTCTTGAGCGGCGAGCACGCGAGATCACCGAGCAGTACACCTTCGCCACGGCAAGTTTCAATCACGGCCGCTCGGTCGCTGCCGGCGCCAGGCTGTTCGGCAACCGCCGCTTCGTGTTCCTGCCGAAATTCACCAGCGCCGAGAAGGAAGCGGCGACTGCGCCCGCGGCGCTGAGGTGATCAGGATCGACGGCGACTCATGACACCGCCGTCGCCGAATGCCGGCGCAAGTCCAACGAGAATGGCTGGACCATCATTTCGGACACCTCCTGGGAGGGCTACGATCGGTACCGCGCAGCGTCGTATTATTGCGTGCTGGCGCACGAGGCGATCGTCCAGCAGGGACGCCCGGCAGCGACGCACGTCTTCGTGCAGGCGGGCGTGGGCGGCCCTAAGCGCCGCGGTGATCGGTTGGTCGTGGGCAGTGCTGCCGGAGCGGCCGATCTTCATCGTCGTCGAGCCGCAGAGCGCCGATTTGCTGGTTCCAGAGCAATCGAGCGGGCAAGCTCTGCCCTGGCGAGCGGCAACGCCGACACACGGTCATGGGCGGCCTCGCTCGCCGTAGGGTGAGATCTCGCCCGTGACCTGGCCGGTGGTCGGCGAAGCCACGGGCTGGTTCATGACCATCGAGGAAGACCAGGTGATGCCGGCGCGGCGCCTGTTCGCCCATCCACCGACGGCGATCCCGCTATCGCCTCCGGCCCGTCGGTTGCGCGGGCCTGCCGGTCTGCTGCGCGCCAGCACCGACGAAGCGGCGTTCGAGGCGCTGAAACTCGACAGCGCACTCGCGCGTTCTTCTGATCAACAGCGAAGGCAATCTCGGGGAGCAGCCGGCATGACCGAAGGCCGCAACCGCCTCGACGCCGAGACCAGCCCCTACCTGCTGCAGCACGCCAACAATCCCGTGCATTGGTGGGCGTGGGGCGAGGAGGCGCTGGCCGAGGCCAAGCGCACCAACCGGCCGATCCTGCTCTCGGTCGGCTACGCCGCCTGCCACTGGTGCCACGTCATGGCGCACGAGAGCTTCGAGGCGCCGGAGGTCGCGGCGGTGATGAACGAGCTGTTCGTCAACATCAAGGTCGACCGCGAGGAACGGCCCGACGTCGACGCCATCTACATGCAGGCGCTGCATGTGCTGGGCGAGCCGGGCGGCTGGCCGCTCACCATGTTCTGCACGCCGGCGGGCGAGCCGTTCTGGGGCGGCACCTACTTCCCCACGCCGGCGCGCTACGGCCGGCCGAGCTTCGTCGACGTGCTGCGCGGCGTGGCGCAGGCCTTCCGCGACAAGCCGCAGGAGGTCGAGACCAACCGCGCCGGCCTGCTGCAGGCGCTGCAGCAGAAGGCGGCCAACAAGGCGATCGAGATCAAAGGCGACGGCCCGCTGCTCGCCGCTGGGGCTGCTCGACCAGATCGCCGGCTCGCCTCGCCGAGGAATGCGATCCGGTATGGGGCGGCCTGGGCCAGGCGCCGAAATTTCCTCGTCCTATCTGTTCGAGAACCTGTGGCGCGGCTGGCTGCGCGATCGCACCAACGACCCGCCTGTTCGATGCCGTGACCGTCACGCTCGACCGCATGTGCCAGGGCGGCATCTACGATCATCTGGGCGGCGGCTTCGCGCGCTACGCCACCGACAACGAATGGCTGATCCCGCATTTCGAGAAGATGCTCTACGACAATGCCCAGCTCGTCGACCTGCTGACCCTGGTCTGGCAGGAGACCAAGAGCCCGCTTTACGCCATCGCGCATCGCCGAGACCTGCGACTGGGCGCTGCGCGAGATGGTGGACCGAGGGCGGCGGCTTCGCCGCGACCTACGACGCCGACAGCGAAGGCGTCGAGGGCAAGTTCTATGTCTGGGACGAAGCCGAGATCGACGCGATCCTGGGACCGCCGACGCGGCCTTCTTCAAGCAGGCCTACGACGTCACGCCGCGAGGGCAACTGGGAGCATCACACCATCCTGCATCGCAACCGCGCGCCGCAGCCTGCTGGGCGACGCCGAGGAGCAACGGCTGGCGGCGCTGCGCGCCAGGCTGAAGGCCGTGCGCGACAAGCGCGTATGGCCGGGCTGGGACGACAAGGTGCTGGCCGACTGGAACGGCCTGATGATCGCCGCTCTCGCCAATGCCGCCGCCGTGTTCCAGCGCGACGACTGGCTGGCCGCCGCCGTCCGCGCCTGGCGCTTCGTGATGGACACGATGCGCGACGAGGACGGCCGGCTGTTCCATTCCCGGCGCGTCGGCAAGCGGCTGCATCGCGGCACGCTCGACGACTACGCCAACATGGCCCGCGCCGGCGTCGCGCCTGTTCGAGGCGACCGGCGAGGCGCGCTACCTCGACGAAGCGAAGGCGCTGGTCGCCGTGCTCGACCGGCATTTCGCCGACGCCGAGGCGCGGCGGCTATTTCATCACCGCCGACGATGCCGCCGACCTGATCGTGCGCAACAAGCACTGCCACGACAACGCCGTGCCTGCGGGCAACGGCACCCTGGTCGGTGTCTTCGCGCGGCTTTGGGTGCTGACCGGCGACGCGTCCTGGCACGACAAGGCCCGGCGCCAGGTCGCGGCCTTCGCCGGCGAGCTGGAGGGCAACTTCTTCCCGCTGATGACGCTCGCTGAACGGCTACGAGCTGCTGCAGAGCGCCACCGAGCTGGTGATCGTGGGCGATCCGGCCGAGCCGCGCACCGAGGCGTTGCGGCGCGCGGTCTACGGCAAAGCCTGCCCAACAAGATCGTTCGGCGACTGCCGCCGGATGTTTCCTGCCCGCGCATCATCCGGCCGCCGGCAAGGGCCTGGTCGATGGAAAACCTCGCGCTCTATGTGTGCCGAGACATGTCGTGTCAGGCTCCGATCGTCGATGCGACACAAGTTGTATTGAACTAGAGCCTGCCAGCTAGACAGCGATCGTCAGTCTCGCGGGCTATCCACGCTCTACCTGTTCAAAACAGGTCACGTTGTGCTCCCGGAAGAAGAGCGCCCACTGGCTGTCGCCGGCGTTACGCCCACCTCCGGCCAAAGGGAGGACAAACACAATGAAAACAGCGGACCGGCGGCTTTCAGCCGTCTGGTGATGCTTTGTGGCCTCGCCACTGGCGAGCCCCGGCCTGCGCGACGATCATCAATCGGACACGACCCAGGACGTCTACGTCGATTTGGAAACCCACGGGCAGCGTCGCTGCACGGTCTGATCGCCAGGGCGCGGCCATGGAGTGGGTCAATCCCACGCCCGGCAAGGCAACCGTCGCACGCGCCACAATGGAAAGTATCGTGGTGAGCTGCGTGCGCTCGATGGCTGCGAGCCGTCGCAACGAGGTCCTCGCGTCGCGAGCTTCACGGGCCTGACCTTGGCAATCCTGATCCTCCCCGGCGGGACGGTGGGCCTCATCAATCGACGCCTCGACGGGGCGCCAGCAACAATAAATGCGCATCCGGAACGCAGTCGTCGTTGTCCATGACACCCGCGACATTTCGCTCAGTGAGCGCGACGACGCGATGCCTACACATGCCGGCGTGAAGAGACATCGCCTTGATGGACGCCGCGACCGCCGAGATGGAGCGGATCACGCGAGAACTGCTACCGTTCGACGGGTATCGTGAGCTCCAGCAAATCGAGGTCGCAGGAGTGATCGCTTCGAGGTGCGCGACAAGGCGGCTGGCCGATGCCGAGCGCGAAGCGGCTCGACCGCCAAGGTCGCGCCGCGCCAGCTGAAATCCTGACCGGGCCGAAATCCTTGTAACCCTGCACAAAGCGACGCATCCTGCGGCAAATCCCGTAGGAGTTTCGCTTCGTGCAGCTACAGCTCAAGACCTGGACGTTCGTCGAGGACTATCTCAAGACCAAGACCGGCATCATCATCCCGATCGGCTCGACCGAGCAGCACGGCCCGACCGGCCTGATCGGCACCGACGCGCTCACCGCCGAGATGATCGGCCGCGGCGCCGGCGAGAAGGCGGGCGCGCCTGGTGGCGCCGACCATTTCCGTCGGCATGGCGCAGCATCATCTGGGCTTCGCCGGCTCGGTGACGCTGCAGGCCCACGACCTGATCGCCGTGGTGCGCGACACCGTGATGTCGCTGGCGCGGCACGGCTTCACCCGCTTCTTCTTCGTCAACGGCCATGGCGGCAACATCGCCACCGTGACGGCGGCGTTTCTCCGAAATCTATGCCGATCGTTCGATGGAGAAGCTCAGCAACCAGCCCTCGGTCAAAGTGTGCGCTGCGCAACTGGTGGGACGGGGCGGGCATCCGGCAGCTCCAGAAGGAACTCTATCCCGTGCGGCGAAGGCAGCCATGCCACCGCCTCCGAAGTGGCGCTCACCTGGTACAAATATCCCGAGACGATGAACCGCACGCAGCTCGAGCCGCGCATCGCGCCCAACGGCTCGTTCGCCGATGCCGAGGACTATCGCCGCGCCTTCCCCGACGGCCGCATCGGCTCCGATCCCAGCCAGGCCACGCCCGAGCACGGCAAGCGCTTCTATGACACCGCCGTCGAGGAAGTGGCGCGCGACTACGAGGCCTTGGGTGGCGCGCTAGCGTCAGCTGCGTACGCGCTCGCGGTGCAGGATGGTAGAGGCCGACGCCACGATCACGGCGATGCCGAACAGCGCCAGCGCGTTGGGCACCTCGCCCCATACGACGTAGCCGATGGCCAGCGCCCACAGGATCGAGGCGTAGCGGAACGAGCCGATCACCGAGAATCTCGCCGCCCGAGCGCAGCGCCACCACCAGCGAGCTGGTAGCCCATCGCCAGCAGCAGCGAGGAGCCGCAGCGATGAAGCCGATCGCGCGGCCGTTCATCGGCTGCCAGCCTTCTCGACCAGCGCCCAGCCGCAACCGGCCATGGCCACGATCAGCGCCGTCGTGAAGGACACCACGCAGCGGTCGGCACGCCGACGCGGCAGGAAGCGCACGAGGATGTCGCGGAAGAGCAGCCGATCGAAGGTGCCCGGCCAGGGCGACCCAGGTCCAGGCGTTGAGGTCGCCGGGATGCGGCTGGATCACCAGCAGCACGCCCACGAAGCCGCCGCATGACCGCGCTCCAGCGCCGCCAGCGCACGTCCTCCTTCAGGATCAGCACGGCCAGCACGGTGAGGACTGAGCGGCGTCGACAGATTGACCGCGCTGTGGCGATGGCGAAGGGAATGTGGAACAGCGCCACCAGATAGACGATGGCCGAGCCCGCCTCGAGCACGCCGCGCAAGCACGCACCCGCGGATTGGCCGCCAGCGCGATCTGCCGCCACGCGCCGCTCGACCAGCAGCGCCAGCGCGCACCACAGCGTGGCGAACACGCCGCGCACGCCGATCGCCTGGACCGACGGCACCGACTCTCGGCCGCGAGCTTGATCAGCGCATCGTTGAAGATGAAGACCACGACCGCCGCCGACATCGCGAGGATGCCGCGGGTGTTGTCGATCACTTGCCGTGTCGGACATCTTCAGAAGGAGCTTCCAGTGCTCGTCGCTGACCGGCGACACCGAGAGCCGCGACTGGCGCACCAGCTTGATCTCCTTGAACTTCGGGTCGGCCTTGATGGCGGCCAGCGTCACCGGCTTCTTGACCGGCTGCGACGGCCTTGATGTCGACGGTCACGGCCTTGCCGTCCTTGTCGGTCGGATCGGGATAGGCCGTCTTGACGACCTCGGCGATGCCGACGATCTCCTTGCCCTCGCCCGAATGGTAGAAGAAGCAGCGATCGCCCGCCTTCATCGCCTTGAGATTGATCTGCGGCCTGGGCGTTGCGCACGCCGGTCCACGACGTCTTCTTGTCCTTCACCAACTGGTCCCACGAATAAGCCGACGGCTCGGATTTGATGAGCCAATGCGCCATGTTCACGCTCCTCCGTCTTCATTCGTCCTTCGCGCCGCAACGGACGCGCCAGCAAGGCGCGGATCGCCTCGTCGAGGTCGGCGCCGCGATGCAGGATAGCATCGACGGCGGCACAAATCGGCATCTCGATTTTCTGCCGCGCCGCCCGCGCCAGCACCGCCGGCGCCGTCGCCTCGCCTTCGACGACCTGCCGCCGCGTCCGTCCATGTGGTCGGGCAAGCGGCGTGCCCTTGCCCAGCGCCACGCCCAGCGAGCGGTTGCGCGACAGCGGGCCGTGGCAGGTCAGCACCAGGTCGCCCGAGCCCGCTCAGGCCCGTCAGCGTCTCGAGGCTCGGCGCCCATCGCCTGGCCGAGCCGCGCCATTTCGGCGAAGCCGCGCGTGACCAGCGCTGCGGCGGCGTTGTGGCCCAGCCCGCGGCCCTCGACGATGCCGGCGGCGATGGCCAGCACGTTCTTGACCGCGCCGCCCAGCGCCACGCCCAGCACGTCGTGCGTCCAGTAGGGCCGGAACGCGCCGGCCGCCAGCGATGCCGGCCAGCACGCGGCCGAGGCGCCTGCGTCCGACGGTGGCGATGCTGACCGCCGTCGGCAAGCCGCGCACCGCCTCCTCGGCGAAGCTCGGTCCCGACAGCATGGCGATGCGGCCGGCCGGGCAGCACCTCGGCCAGCACTTCGGGCATCAGCAGGCCGCGTCGAGGCCTCGATGCCCTTGGCGCAGATCACGACCGGCGCCTCGCCGGGCAGGCGCGCGCCGACGCTCGCGCACGGCCTGCGCCGGGCAGACCAGCAGCAGCGACGTCGCAGCCGCCGAGCGCTGCGAGATCGGCGGCGGCCTCGATGCCGGCGTCGAGCGAGCTGAGCCCGGCAGATAGACCGGGTTGGCGCGATCGCGGGCGATCGCCGTGGCGACGGCCGGATCGCGCGACCACAGGGTCACCCGCCGGCCGGCGCGGCGCGCCAGGCAGGCGAGCGCCGTGCCCCAGGCGCCGCCGCCCACCACGCCGATATGGCCGACTGCTCACAGGCGGCGCTCACAGGCTGAGATTGAAGGCGATGGAAATGCGCTCGGCGCCGCCGCGATAGGGCCGCACCTGATGCAGCAGCCAGGCCGGGAACATCACCAGCCGGCCGGTCTTGGGCATGCACCGCCTCGTTGGCGCCGACCGACAGGCCGCCCGGCATGGCGAAGGCGAGATGCGGCGCGTACATCGCCGGCCCCGGCCCGCGCGGGTCCATGAATTCCAGCTCGCCGCCCAGCGACGGATCGGCGGCGATGCCGCCGTCGTCGACATAGTAGACGCCCGACCAGAAGCTGCCGGGATGGGAATGGAACTCGTTGCCGTGGCCCGCTCTTGTTGATGTTGGCCCACATGTTGGCGCGCCACGTCACGGTGACCGGGCTTGCCTTCGCGGTCGGTCGTCGCGCGATTGGCGAGGTTGCGGCCGATCGCCAGCAGCTTGATCGCGCGGCGCACCGCCCCAGCGATCCATGTCCCAGCTCGACTGCCAGCCGCCGAGATTGGAATGCTGCGTGCCGGGATGCGACTGTGTGGCGCTGTTCGATCACCTTGCGCAGCTCGGCATTGAGCGCCGCCGCATCGGGCACGTCCGAGATGACCACCGGCGTGGAGAACAGCGGGACGATCTCGGAGTCGGTGCTCATGGCGCCACTCTACACCCGAACCGGCGACGGCGGGGTCGAGCGGCCAGCGCGGCCGCGGCTTGAAATCGAGCGCGTCGGTCCAGCCCAGCCGCAGCCGCTCGATGCCGGCCCAGGCGATCATGGCGCCGTTGTCGGTGCAGAGCTTTACCGGCGGCGCGACCAGACGGGCGCCATGCTGGGCGGCGAGCCTCTTCCAGGCGGCCGCGCAGATAGAGGTTGGCCGCGACGCCGCCCGCCACGCACCAGCGTCGGCGACGGCGCGACGCGCAGCGCGTTGGCGCATCGGTCGGCCAAAACGTCGCCCACGGTGCGCTGGAACGAGGCGCAGAGATCGGCGACGATCGCGCGTCTGTCGCCGGATCGAGCTTCTCGACGGTCTGGCGCACCGCCGTCTTGAGGCCGGAGAAGGAGAAGTCGCAGCCCGGCTTGCGCCACATCGGCCGCGGCAGGGCGAAGCGCTGCGGATCGCCGCCCTCGGCCGCCGCTCGACGGCCGGCCCGCCGGGAAAGCCCAGGCCCAAAGCTTCGCCGTCTTGTCGAAGCATTCGCCGACCGCATCGTCGATGGTCGTGCCCAGCCGCGTGAAGTCGCCGGGGCCGCGCACGGTCAGGAGCTGGCAATGGCCGCCCGAGACCAGCAGCAGCAGATAGGAAAGGCCACGTCCTCGGTCAGCCGCACCGACAGCGCATGGCCTTCGAGATGGTTGATGGCGAGGAAGGGCTTGTCGTGGGCGAAGGCCAGCGCCTTGGCGGTCATCACGCCCACCATCACGCCGCCGATCAGGCCGGGCCGCCGGTGGCGGCGATGGCGTCGAGATCGTCGAGACCGAGGCCGGCCGTCGTCGAGCGCCTCCTCGACCAGCCCGTCGATGCGTTCGAGATGGGCGCGCGCGGCGATCTCCGGCACCACGCCGCCGAAGCGGCGATGCTCGGTCAGCTGGCTGTAGATCACGTTGGCCAGGATCGGCCGCACCGGCGCCGCGCGCCGGCCGGCGCCTCGACGATGGCGACGGCCGTTTCGTCGCAGCTCGTTTCGATTCCCATCACGCGCATGCGTGTCTTCTAGCGTCGGCGGCCCACCTACGCTAGAGCAGGCGCCATGGCGGTTCCTCTCCTGAGACTCGGCACGCGCGGCAGCAAGCTGGCGCTTGATCCAGGCCGGCCTGGTGCGCGACGCGCTGGCCGCAGCGGTGCCGGCGCTGGCCGGCGCCCGGACGCCATCGAGATCGTCGCCATCAAGACCACGGGCGATGCCATCCAGGACCGGCCGCTGTCCGAGGCCGGCGGCAAGGGCCTGTTCGTCAAGGAGATCGAGGAAGCGCTGCTGGCGCAGCCGCATCGATGCGGCGGTCCACAGCATGAAGGACATGCCGACGGCGCAGCCGCCGGGCCTTGTCGATCGCGGCCTTCCTGCCGCGCGAGGATGCACGCGACGTGCTGATCGCGGGCGACATCAGGCGCATCGCCGACCTGCGGCAGGGCGCCGTCGTCGGCACCTCGGCGCTGCGCCGGCGCGCCCAGCTCCTGCATCTGCGGCCCGACCTGCAGATCGTCAATCTGCGCGGCAACGTCGACACAAGGCTCGCCAAGCGCGAGGCCGGCATCGTCGAGGCGACCGTGCTGGCGCTGGCCGGATTGAAGCGGCTCGGCATGGCCCATGTCGGCACGCCGGTGCCGGAAGACGAGATGCTGCCCGCCGTCGGCCAGGGCGCGGTCTGCATCGAATGCCGCGCGGACGATGCCGAGACACCGCGCATGGCTCGCCGCCATCGATCACGCGCCGACCGCGACCTGCGTGGCAGCCGAGCACGCCATGCTGGCCGTGCTCGACGGCTCGTGCCGCACGCCGATCGCCGGTCACGCCGTTCTCACAACCGACGGCGCACTGCATTTGCGCGGCCTGATCGCCAAGCCCGACGGCTCGGAGCTGATCGCCACCGAACGGCGCGGCGCGGCAGCCGATGCCGAGGCGATCGGGCCGCGACGCCGGAGCACGAACTCAAGCGCCGCGGCGGTCCGGGCTTCCTCTCGACCTGATGGCGTGCCGACACTAGAGTCCGGCGCATGCGTCCTGGCCCGCGATCCCTGTTGGCTCTGTGCGGCGCGGCCGCTCTCCTCGCCGGCCTGCGAAGTCGGCGCCGGTCACCGGCCGCTCGCAGATGATGCTGGTGAGCGAGAGCGAGGAGCGCCAGATGGGCCTGCAGGCCTATCAGCAGGTGCTGTCCAAGGAATCGCTGTCGTATGACGCGCAGACCAACGCGCTGGTCGAGAAGGTCGGCCGGCGCATCGCCGCGGCGGCCGAGCGGCCGCCCAACGAGTCTGTGGCGGGCGCCGCGCTTTCGCTGGGAATTCAAGACCGTCGACAAGAACGAGCCGAACGCCTTCTGCCTGCCCGGCGGCAAGGTCGTGGTCTATACCGGCATCCTGCCGATCACCAAGCACCGAGGCGGGCCTGGCCGTCGTGATCGGCCATGAAGTGGCGCACGCGCTGGCACGCCACGGTGCGGAGCGCATGAGCGATCAGATGGTGGCGCAGGTCGGCGCGACGGCCGCCGCCGTCGCGCTCTCGGCGACCGTGAGCGGGCGCAGCCGCGCCTATCTGCCGGCGATGATGGCGGCGCTGCGGCGCCGGCGCGACGGTGGGCTTCATCCTGCCGATGTCGCGGGCGCAGGAATCGGAGGCCGACCGCATCGGCCTCGATGCTGATGGCGCTGGCCGGCTACGATCCGCGCGAGGCGATCGGGGTGTGGGAACGCATGCGCGCCGCCAGCACCGGGCCGCCGCAAGCGGAGTGGCTGAGCACCCATCCCGCCGACACCACGCGGCTCGCCGACATCCGCCAGTGGCTGCCCGAAGCCATGAAGTATTATCGGCCTCGAATGAGACCGTGACCGACACGCTCGAATACGACGCGCACCGGGCTGCTCTGCCCGCTGCCGGTGCTGCGCGCCAACCGCAAGCTGCGCGAGCTGCCGGTCGGCGGCCTGCTGACGCGTGCGCGCCACCGATCCGGCCGCCGAGCAGGACTTTCCCCGCCTATTGCAAGCAGACCGGCCACGAACTGGTTTCGAGTCGGCGCGAGGGCGAGGTCCTGATATTCGTCATCCGCAAACGCTCCGACGCCAAGAGTAGGTGCATGCCCAAGGCGACCTTCAAGACGATCGACTACCTGCGACGTGTCCGGCAAGCGCGTGCTGGTGCGCGTCGACCTCAACGTGCCGATGAAGGACGGCAAGGTGACCGACGCCACGCGCATCGAGCGCGCCGCGCCGACGCTCGCCGAACTCGCGGCCAAGGGCGCCAAGGTGATCGTGCTCAGCCATTTCGGCCGGCCCGACGGCAAGCGCGTGCCCGAGATGTCGCTCAAGCCGCTGGTCGAGCCGCTCGTCCAAGGCGCTCGGCAAGCCGGTGGCCTTCGCCGAGGATTGCATCGGCCCGCTCGCCGAGGACGCCGTGCGCGCGCTGAAGCCGGGCGAGGTGCTGCTGCTGGAGAATCTGCGCTTCCACAAGGAGGAAGAGAAGAACGACGCCGCCTTCATCGACAAGCTGTCGGTGCTGGGCGACGTCTATGTGAACGACGCCTTCTCCGCCGCGCATCGCGCGCACGCCTCGACCGAGGGCCTCGCCAACCGCCTGCCGGCCGCCGCCGGCCGGCTGATGCAGGCCGAGCTCGAGGCGCTCGACAAGGCGCTGGGCAATCCCAAGCGGCCGGTCTGCGCCGTGGTCGGCGGCGCCAAGGTCTCCACCAAGCTCGACCTTCTGGGCAACCTGGTCGGCCGGGTCGACAAGCTGATCATCGGCGGCGGCATGGCCAACACCTTCCTGCACGCCCAGGGGATCAAGGTCGGCAAGTCGCTGTGCGAGAAGGACCTGGCGCCGACCGCGCTCGAGATCCTGGCCAAGGCGAAGGCCGCCAAGTGCAAGGTGCTGCTGCCGGTCGACGTCGTGGTCGCCGGCGAGTTCAAGGCCAACGCGCCGCACCAGGTGGTCGACGCCACGGCCTGCCCCGACGACCAGATGATCCTCGATATCGGGCCCAAGTCGATCGCGCTCTACGCCGAGGAGCTCGCCGAGTGCGCGACCCTGGTGTGGAACGGCCCGCTCGGCGCCTTCGAGATGAAGCCGTTCGATGCCGGCACGGTGGCGCTGGCCGCGGACCGTGGCGCGAGCTCACCAGCGGCGAGCAAGCTGCTGTCGGTGGCGGGCGGCGGCGACACGGTCGGCGGCGCTGGCCGCGGCGGGCGTCGAGGAGAAATTCTCCTACGTCTCGACGGCAGGCGGCGCCTTCCTGGAATGGATGGAAGGCAAGACCCTGCCCGGCGTTGCGGCCCTGATACGGGCGGCGTAAGACCGAGGGCGATGAGCACGCCTCCACCGTGCCTGATCGTCCGCGGCTGCCGTGGGATCCGCCGGATCATTTCGAGAAGCGCATTCCCGACGGCGACAACCGCGAGCGGCTGGTCTGCGCGCGCTGCGAGTTCATCCACTACCAGAATCCCAAGATCGTCGCCGGCGCGGTCTGCACCTGGGGCGATCAAGATCCTGCTCGCCAAGCGGGCGATCGAGCCGCGCAAGGGTTTCTGGACCGTGCCGGCGGGCTACATGGAGCTCGGCGAGACGACCGAGCAGGCCGCGCGAACGCGAGGCGCGCGAAGAAGCCTGCGCCACGCATCGAGATCGACCGCCTGCTCGCCATGTACAGCGTGGCGCGCATCGGCCAGGTGCAGATCATGTATCGCGCGCGGCTGCTGAGCGCCGACGTGGCGGCCGGCGTCGAGAGCGAGGAGGTGGCGCTGGCTCGACTGGGCCGACATTCCCTGGGAGCAGCTCGCCTTCCCGACCGTGGTGTGGGCGCTCGCCCATTTCCACGACTCGCGCGGCAAGACGGATTTTCCGACCTACCTCAATCCCACGGGCGACCTCGCCCGCATGTGGCCGCCGCGCAAGCCGGCGGGGCGTGTCCGAGCCGTCAGCCGCCAGACCTGCCGTTCTCAAGACTACGCGTGCGCAAGCACCGCTTTTGTTGCCGGTTCTAGGCTTTTGCTATCATCGTACGAACGTTCGGAACGGACGAATCTGGAGGAACCATGCTAACTGCAGCCAACAACGAGATGCTGACGCGCGTTGGGCCCGGTACGCCCATGGGCAATCTGATGCGGAATACTGGATTCCCGCCTGTCTGTCCTCGGAACTCAAGGCCGACGGCGAGCCGATGCGGCTGCATGCTGCTGGGCGAGCAGCTGCATCGCCTTCCGCGACACGCGACGGCCGAGGTCGGCGTCATGGAGCATCGCTGCCCGCACCGCTGCGCCTCGCTGTTCTTCGGGCGCAACGAGGGAGGCGGCCTGCGCTGCGTCTATCACGGCTGGAAGTTCGACGTCGAAGGCAACTGCCTCGACATGCCGAACGTGCCGCCGCGCCAGGACTTCAAGCGACCGCGTCAAGGCCAAGGCCTACCAGGTGGTCGAGCGCGCGGGCTTCATCTGGACCTACATGGGCGCGCGCGCCGAGGCGCCGCCGCTGCCCAGCGTCGAGGTGCTGATGCTGCCCGAGGAGGAGCGCCTCACGCGCGTGCACAGCGCGAGTGCAACTGGCTCCAGTCGCTCGAAGGCGACATCGACACCTCGCATTTCGGCTTCCTGCATGTCGGCGGCGCTCAAGGTCGGAGGACGTCGACCCGACCACCATCCACCGCTGGGCGCGTGGGCGAGCGCGCGCCGGACTACCAAGTCGACGGAGACCGAGTGGGGCACGATGTACGCCGCGTACCGGCCGGCCGAGCCCGGCATCTACTACTACCGCTTTGCGCACTTCCTGTTCCCGTTCATCACGCTTGACGCCCAACGGCTTCGTTCGAGGACCAGGTCGCCTGCACCTTGAACGTGCCGATGGATGACACCCACACCATGACCTACAACCTCGCCTGGAAGCAGAAGACGCGACCCGCTCGAGACGCTGAAAGAACGGCGACTGGATCCCGGCCTGCAGCCCGGAGCATGCAGTACCTGCCGAACACCAACGACTGGCACGGACGGTAGCGCCTGGTGGCGCGGCGCGAGAACGACTACCTGATCGACCGCGACATGCAGAAGAACGTCAACTACACCGGCATCCAGGGCATCGGCCGCCAGGATCAGGCGGTGGTCGAATGCATGGGCGAGATCGTCGACCGCACGCTCGAGCATCTGGCGCCGTCCGGACCGCATGATCGCACTGACCCGCAAACGCCTGCTGGCGGCGAAAGCGGCGCGGAGCTCGCGAACGTGGCGGGAAGAAGGTCCCGGCCACGGGTCGACAATCCCGTACAGATACTACCAGTCGCGCGCCGCGGCTGAGCGATCATCGCGACCGGCGTGCGTCGAGCTGATGGCTCGATGCACTATCGCGGGGGCTGCAGACCGCGCCAGGTCCGCTGAGCGTGCCCGATGCAAGAATGGCCCTGGCGGCCGAATAGCTAGGCGAACGGGTTGTTGGCGCGTCGTCGGCGTTTCAGCAGCGGGACCCGCAGGAAGGCGAGGACCAGGGTGAGCGGGAAGCTCAGCGAACATCTTGCTGGCGATCCAGGTGTCGGTCGAGAAGCCGCGCCACATCACCTCGTTGATCGCCGGCCAGCACGAAGAAGAACAGCGCCCAGCGCAGCGGTGAGCTTGCGCCAGCCCTCGTCGGTCAGGCCTGGAAGGCCGCGCCGAAGATCGGCTTGAGCAGCGGCCGGTGCAGGAACAGCAGGCCGCCGCCCAGGATGACGCCGAACAGGCAGTTCACGATGGTGGGCTTCAGCTTGATGAAGGTGTCGTCCTGCAGCCAGATGGTCAGCCCGCCGAACACCAGCACGAAGAAGCCGCCGACCAGCGGCATCACCGGCCAGCGCTTCTCCAGCCAGCGATAGCAGGGCAGCGCGACCGCCGTCGCGACGATGAACACGCCGGTGCCGACGAAGATGCCCCACTGCCGTTGGCCACGAAGAACAGCAGCAGCGGTCCCAGCTCCAGCGCCGTCGCATAGAGCCGGCGCATGCGCTGTCTTCGCCCGTCCGTTCGGCTCATGCCCGCTCGCTCATGCCGGCAACCCCATCAATCCGCGCGCAAAGGCCCGCGCCTCGAACGGCCGAAGATCGTCGATGCCCTCGCCGACGCCGATGGCGACCACCGGCAGCTTGAACTTCTCGGCCAGCGCCACCAGCACGCCGCCCTTGGCGCTGCCGTCGAGCTTGGTCACCACCAGCGCATCGACCGGCGACAGGGTCTTTGAAGGTCTCGACCTGGGCGTGGCGCGTTCTGGCCGGTCGTGGCGTCGAGCACCAGCAGGCAGGAATGCGGCGCGTCGGGATCGAGCTTGCGGATGCACGCGCACGATCTTGGCCAGTTCGTCCATCAGGTTCGCCTTGTTGTGCAGGCGGCCCGCCGTGTCGATCAGCAGCACGTCGCAGCCTGTCGGCCTTGGCGCGCTCCAGCGCCTCGTAGGCGAGCCCGCGGCGTCGGCGCCGGTTTCCTGGCGATCACCGGCACGCCGGCGCGATCGCCCCACACCTTGAGCTGCTCGACGGCGGCGGCGCGGAAGGTGTCGCCCGCCGCCAGCATGACCTTGCGGCCCTCGCCCTTGTAGAGGTTGGCGAGCTTGGCGATGGTCGTGGTCTTGCCGCTGCCGTTCACGCCCACCACCAGCACGACATGCGGCTTGCGCGCCGGGTCGATGGCGAGCGGCGTCGCCACCGGCTGCAGGATCTCGGCGATGTCGTCGGCGAAGGCGGCGCGCACCTCCTCGTCGGTCACTTCCTTGCCGAAGCGCTCCTTGCCGAGCTTGTCGACCAGGCGCGCCGCGACGCTGACGCCGAGATCGGCCTGGATCAGCGCGTCCTCCAGCTCGTCGAGCGTCTGCTGGTCGAGCTTCTTCTTGGTGAAGAGGCCGGTGATGCTCTCGGTGACGCGCTTGGTCGACTTGGCAGAGGCCCGAGCGCAGCCGCGACAGCCAGCCCTTCTTCTCGGTTTCTCATCCGGTTTCGGGCTGCATCGTGTCGCTCGTCCATCCTCAGGCCAGCAGCGAGCGGATCGAGCTCGCCCTTGAAGGCGAGCGCGATGCCGCCGGTCATCAGCACGTGGCCGTCGCGCAGCCATTCGACGGCGAGCGTGCCGCCATCGACGATCACCTCGGCCTGGCGCTTCACCAGGCCGCGGCGGCTCGCCGCCACCAGCGCGGCACAGGCGCCCGAGCCGCAGGCAAGCGTCAGGCCGGCGCCGCGCTCCCACACGCGCAGCCGGAGCCGATCCTCGCCCACGAGCTCGGCCACGCCGATATTGGCGCGTTCGGGAAGAAGCGATCGTGCTCCAGCTTCGGGCCCAGCTCCGCGAGCGGGATCGCCGCGGCATCGTCGACGAAGAAGGTGGCGTGCGGGTTGCCCATGTTGGTGCCCACCGGATCCTGCAGCGGCCCCAGCCCGACCGGCATGTGATTGGTGTCGCAGGCCTCGCGCACCGGGATGTCGCGCCAGTCGAGGCGCGCGCGGCCCATGTCGACGGAGATCACCGGCAGGCCGTTGGCTGGCCGTACCGGTCTTCTGCGATCCGAGCGAGGCCGGCAACCGTCTGCACCGTGACATGGTCGGTCTTGCGCTCGTCCATCAGCACCGAGGCGACGCAGCGCGGTGGCGTTGCCGCAGGCGCCGGCCTCGCCGCCGTCGGGATTGTAGATGCGCATGAAGACGTCGGCGTCGCGCTCGGTCGGCGGCTCGAGCACGATCAGCTGGTCGCAGCCCACGCCCAGCCGGCGGTCGGCGATGGCGCGGCGGCGCGCTGGCGTCAGGTCGAAGGCGGCCCCGCGCGCATCGAGCACGACGAAATCGTTGCCCAGCCCGTGCATCTTGAGGAACGGCGTCTTGGTCAGCCATGCGGCGCTATATGGCGGTTCGGCCGGGCCAGCGCAACGAGCGCGCCCGCGACCTGGCCGTGCATGGGGCCCGCCCAGTTCGCGCACGTCGAGCGTCGCCAGCTTCTTGGTGTAGATGGTCAGGTGCAGGATGCCGAGCGGCTCGTAGGGCATGGCGGGCTCGACGAACAGCCCGCGCTCGGCGTCCCAGGCCGGCGTCGCGTGATGGATCGGCCAGTTGCAGCGGCTGGGCAGCGGCTCGTGGGCAAAGCCTTTGTCGTAGACCAGAACGTTCAGCGCCAGCTGATCGGTCATGATCGGTCGAGCGCTGCAACGCCTCGCCGAGAGATCGCGGCCCAGCCCGATCCAATGCGGCGCATCGGCTTTGAGCGCGAAGACGCCGGCGTTGATCATGGGATAGCGGATCAGCCGCTCGGCCGTCTGCCTTGTCGAAGCAGGCTTCGTAGGCCGCGCCGCAGACCGCCGAGAACTCGCCCCACGCATGATGGTAGTGGCGCATCGAGCGGTGGATCTCCGGCGCGACGCCGCAGCGCACCGGTGCGGGCGGCGGCGAGGAACAGCGCGATCGCGTCGCCCTGCTGCACCCAGCAATCGCCGTCGATCCAGAGATAGAGGTCGAAGCCCGGGAAGTAGCGCGGCAGGAAGGGCCGCGCGGTCAGCGCCTTGTAGCCGTCCTGAGCCTGTCGCGGCCGGGAAAGTCGAAGTCCCATTGCGGCACGACCAGCGTGGCGCCCTGCCCGCGGCACCAGGCGCGCTGCTCCTCGGTGAGGCCGCAATCGAGGACGCCGAGCGACAGCGCGCGGCCCTCCGGCGTCGCGCGCAGCGAGCCGATGCAGTCGCTGCATCAGGTCGAAATAGCCGGCATCGCCGCCGGTGATCGCGATGGTTCGTTCCGACACGTGGTCAGGATGGCCCATGGGGACTTTGCTGTCGCCTGCCATTGCGCCACAGTCGGTCACTCACGGCAGGGACGGGGACCACCATGGCCAAGCACGTCGACTACTACGTCTCGTTGAATTCGCCCTGGACCTATCTCGGCTCGAAGCGCTTCGAGGCGATCGCCAAGAAGCACGGCGCCGACGTCACCATCTGGCCGGTCGATTTCGGCTCGGTGTTCGCCGTTTCGGGCGGCCTGCCGCTGCCCAAGCGGCGCCGCAGCGCCAGGCCTATCGCATGATGGAGCTGAAGCGCTGGCGCGATCATCTGGGCGTGAAGCTCACGCTCGAGCCCAAGTTCTTCCCGGCCAACGAGGTGCCGGCCGCCAAGTGCGTGATCGCGTTGCGCGAGCAGGGCCGCATGGCCGACGCCATCAAGCTGGCGCACGCCGTGCTGCACGCGCTTGTGGACCGAGGAGAAGAACACCGGCGATCCGGCGACCCTGCAGGCGATCATCGCCGGCTGCGGGCTCGATGCCGACTGCCGTGATCAAGGCGAGCGAAGCGCCGGATATGGCCGAGAAGCGCGAGGCCTATACCAAGCTGGCGATCGAGAAGGGCGTGTTCGGCGCACCCTCGTTCGTGATCGACGGCGAGATCTTCTGGGGTCAGGACCGGCTCGACTTCGTCGACCGCAAGCTCGCGGCCCCGTAGTCAGATCGTCGAGCATAGCGCGGCGGCCGCGACGGCGAGGCCGTTGTTGACCATGTGCGCCACCAGCGAGGGCCACAGCGAGTCCGGTGCGCCGGCGCAGCCAGCCGAACCACAGGCCGAGCGGCAGCACGAGGATGACATGCGCCAGTTCGACGTGCGCGGCGGCGAAGGCGAGCGAGCTCACGATCCAGGCGACGACGGTTCCCCAGCGGCCGGCCAGCCAGCCATAGAGCAGGCCGCGAAAGCACCAGCTCCTCGACCAGCGGTGCCAGGCCGGCCAACACGGCGAGGCTCGCGACGAACATCGCCGGCTCGCGGGCAACCTCCATCGCCTCCTTCATGCCCTGCGGGCTCGAGGCCGATCTGGCTGACCGCGCACCGACAGCACCGATGGTGCCCAGGGTGCCGAGCACGATGCGGCCGCCAGCCCGCGCGGCGAAGCCGAGCGCCGGCAGGGCGGCCGGCCCATCGGCGCCACGGCGACGAGCGACCGCGATCAGGCCGACGGCGAAGAAGACGGCGATGCAGCGTCAGCATGCCCCGGTCGTGCGTAGCAGCCAGACGGCCGGCACCAGAAGCGAGCGGCACGACCGCCAGAAAGATCGCGAGCGCCCATCCGCGGATGGGCCTAAATCCATTTGGATCAATGGGTTATTGTCGGCCGCCAAGCCTTTTGACTCCTGCCCGGCAGGCCTTATACCCCGGCCGCTCAATCGGTCGTGCCGATTTCTACCGGTTCCCCTTCGGGGAGCTCCGCTGATCCGCGAAGGTTCGCGCATCGGCGCGATATTTCGTTTGGGCGAACGGAGTTTTGGACCGGCATGTTCGAGGGTCTCAGCAAACGTCTGGGCGACGTCTTCGACAAGCTTCGCGGGCGCGGTGCGCTCTCCGAAGCCGATGTCGATGCGGCCCTGCGCGAGGTCCGCACCGCCTCTGCTCGAGGCCGACGTGGCCCTGCCCGTCGTCCGCCAGTTCATCGACGCGGTCCGTCCCAAGGCGATCGGCGCCGACGTCATCCGCTCGGTCACGCCGGGCCAGATGGTGGTCAAGATCGTCAACGATCACCTGGTCGAGATGCTGGGCGGCACCGTCGCCGACCTCGACCTCAACGCCATCCCGCCGGTCGTCATCCTGATGGTGGGCCTGCAGGGCTCGGGCAAGACCACGCTCGGCGCCAAGATCGGCTATCGCCTGAGCCAGGGCCCGCAGGGCATGGCGGCCGAGATGTTCGGCGGCAGCTTCGCGACCAAGCGCAAGGTCATGATGGCCTCGCTCGACACGCGCCGGCCGGCCGCGCAGCAGCAGCTCGCCGATCCTCGGCCAGCAGACCGGCGTGCCGACCCTGCCGATCGTGCCGCTCGAGATGCCGCTCGCCATCACGCGGCGCGCGCTGGAGACGGCGCGGCGCGAGGGCTTCGACGTCGCTGATCCTCGACACGGCGGGCCGGCTCGTCGATCGACGAGGAGCTGATGAAGGAGGTCGCCGATATCAGCGACCTCGCCAAGCCCAAGGAGACGCTGCTCGTCGCCGACGCCATGACCGGCCAGGACGCGGTCAACGTCGCCAAGGCCTTCAACGACCGCCTGGCCGTCACCGGCATCGTGCTGACGCAGAGTCGACGGCGATGCGCGCGGCGGCGCGGCGCTCTCGATGCGCGCCGTCACCGGCCGGCCGGTCAAGCTGATCGGCGTCGGCGAGAAGTTCGATGCGCTGGAGCCGTTCCATCCCGACCGCATCGCCGGCCGCATCCTCGGCATGGGCGACATCGTCTCGCTGGTCGAGCGCGCCGCCGAGACGATCGACAAGGAAGACGCCGAGAAGCTCGCCGCCAGGGTCCGCAAGGGCCAGTTCGACATGGACGACCTGCTGAGCCAGCTCCGCCAGCTGCGCAAGATGGGCGGCCTGTCAGGGCCTGATGGGCATGCTGCCGGGCGCCATGCAGGCCAAGGCCGCGATGTCGAAGGCCAAGATCGACGAGAAGCAGCTCAAGCGCCAGGAGGCGGTCATCCTCGCGATGACGCCCAAGGAGCGGCGCAATCCCGACCTGATCCACGCCTCGCGCAAGAAGCGCATCGCCAAGGGATCGGGCGTGCAGGTCCAGGACGTCAACAAGCTCCTGAAGCAGCACGCCGACATGCTGAAGATGATGAAACGCGTCAACAAGCTCGGAGAGAAGGGATTCATGCGCAGCCTCGGAGGCATGACGCCGCCGCCCGGCTTCCCGCGCTGAAGATCAGTGAAACTCAACACATCGGACGAATCGAAAGAGAGGACTTTCAAGAATGCTAGCGATCCGCATGACCCGTCACGGCGCCAAGAAGCGGCCGTTCTTCCACATCGTGGTGGCCGATCTGCGCAGCCCGCGCGACGGCCGCTTCATCGAGAAGCTCGGCACCTACAATCCGCTGCTGCCGCGCGAGCACGCCCAGCGCATCACGCTCGACAAGGAGCGCATCGCTCATTGGCTGAAGGTCGGCGCCCAGCCGTCGGACCGGGTCGCCAAGTTCCTCGCCCAGGCCGAGATGATGAAGCCGCGCGAGCGCCGCGAGCAGACCAAGAAACCGCTGCCGCGCGCCAAGGCGCAGGAACGCATGAAGGCTGCCGCCGCCGGCCGCCGCCGCGGCTCCTGCCGAGGGCGGCTGAGAAGGAGGCCGCGGCGAGCTGATGAGTCGTCGCTGATGAGCTAAGGGCCGCGTCCTGCTGGGCGTCGTGGCGGCGCCGCACGGAGTGCGCGGCCTGGTGCGCATCAGGAGCTTCACCGAGGACCCGATGGCGATCGCCTCCTATGGCGCGCTGTCGGACGAGACGGGGAAGAAGCGGTACCGGGTCGAGGCATTGAGCGCCGTCAAAGGCGCGGTGCTGGCCCGGATCGAGGGCGTAGCCGATCGAACGGCGGCCGAGGCGGTGCGGGGATTGCGGCTCTATGTGGAGCGCAGCGCATTGCCGGCGACGGGCGAGCGGGAGTGGTACGAGGCGGACCTGGTCGGTCTCGCCGCGGTCGGCCGGGACGGCCGGGATTGGGGCAAGGTCATGGCCTTCCACGATTTCGGCGCCGGGCGGACGATGGAGGTGTCGGGAGGCGGCGCATCACGCGGTTCGGTGATGCTGCCGTTCACCGACGAGGCGGTGCCCGAGATCGACGTCGAGGGCGGCAAGGTGGTGGTCGATCCGCCGGCGGGTCGTGCTGGCGGGCGGAGAAGCGAAGGAGGCGTAGGACAAGGTGTGGCGCGCGACGGCGCTGACGCTCTTCCCGGAGATGTTTCCGGCCCGCTGGGCGAGAGCCTGGCCGGCAAGGCGTTGAAGGAAGGCGTGTGGCAGCTCGAGGCCGTCGACATCAGGCGGTTCGCCAAGGATCGCCATGGCACGGTGGACGATGCGCCCTTCGGCGGCGGCGCCGGCATGGTGATGAAGCCCGACGTGCTGTCGGCGGCGCATCGAGGCGGTCGCCGAGGCGCCGGGAGTGCCGAAGCGCCGAAGCTGCTGCTCGCCGCGCGGCGCGCCGTTCACGTCAGGCGCGCGGGCGGCAGCTGGCGGCGGGTCCGGGCGTGGTGCTGGTGTGCGGGCGGTTCGAGGGCGTCGACGAGCGCGTCATCGAGGCCCATGCGCTGGAGGAGATCTCGGTCGGCGATTTCGTGCTTTCGGGCGGCGAGATCGCGGCCATGGCGGTGATGGATTGCTGCGTGCGGCTGCTGCCCGGCGTGATGGGCGCGCCGCAGTCGGCGAGCGAGGAGAGTTTCGAGGACGGATTGCTGGAGTACCCGCACTACACGAGGCCCGCGAGCTGGACCGGGCCCGACGGAACCGAGCGGCGCGTGCCGGAGGTTCTGGTCTCGGGCCACCACGGCAAGGTCGCCGAATGGCGGATGCGGCAGCGGGAAGAGATCACGCGGCGGCGGCGGCCCGATCTGTGGCGCGCCGGCGGACCGCGAAGGCGAACGAAGAGAAGTGACGAAAGGATGGATGCGATGAACATTCTCGACACGATCGGCCAGGCGACGATGGACAAGGTGCAGGCCGAGCGGCCGGTGCCGCGCTTCGAGGCCGGGCGACACGCTGCGCGTGCACGTCAAGGTGCAGGAAGGCAACCGCGAGCGCCTTCAGGTCTATGAGGGCCTGTGCATCGGCCGCAAGAACGCCGGCGTGAACTCCTCGTTCACGGTGCGCAAGATCAGCTTCGGCGAGGGCGTCGAGCGCGTGTTCCCGCTCTACGGCCCGGGCATCTGGGAGATCGAGGTCGTCCGCAAGGGCGTCGGTGCGCCGCGCCAAGCTCTATTACCTGCGCGACCTGCGCGGCAAGGCGAGCCGCATCGCCGAGGACGTCGAGGCCCAGCGCGAGCTGGTCGCCGAGCAGGCCGAAGAGGCGGCCGCTGGCCGCGGCGCGAGAAGCTCAAGAAGGAGAAGCCCAAGGGCGACGGCACCGCGCGCCGCCAAGGGCGGCGGCGAAAGAAGTAGGCGCACCATGGCGTTCCGCAAGAAGGCGGCCACCGCCGCCTCCGCCGCCGCCGCGCACCCTGTTCGAGAAGATCTGGGATGCCCACGTCGTCCATCGCCAGGACGACGGCACCTGCGTGATCTATGTCGACCGTCACCTCGTGCACGAGGTGACCAGCCCGCAGGCCTTCGAGGGCCTGCGCATGGCCGGCCGGCCGGTGCGCCGGCCCGACGCCACCATCGCCGTGGCCGACCACAACACGCCGACCACGCCTGTCGGCGAGGGCGGCATGGACGAGGAGTCGCGCATCCAGGTCGAGACGCTGGAGAAGAACGTCGCCGATTTCGGCGTGCCCTACTTTCGACATGAACGACGCCCGCCGCGGCATCGTGCACGTGATCGGCCCCGAGCAGGGCCTGACCCTGCCGGGCATGACCATCGTGTGCGGCGACAGCCACACCTCCACGCACGGCGCGTTCGGCGCGCTGGCCTTCGGCATCGGCACCTCGGAAGTCGAGCACGTGCTCGCCACCCAGACGCTGATCCAGAAGCCGGCCAAGAACATGCGCGTCGGCGTCGAGGGCAGCCTGCCGCTCGGCGTCACGGCCAAGGACGTGATCCTGGCCATCATCGGCAAGCTCGGCACCGCCGGCGGCACCGGCTACGTGATCGAATATGCCGGCCGCACCATCCGCGAGATGACGATGGAAGGCCGCATGACGGTCTGCAACATGTCGATCGAGGCGGGCGCGCGCGCCGGCCTGATCGCGCCCGGACGAGACGACCTTCCAGTATCTCGAAGGCCGGCCCTACGCGCCCAAGGGCGGCGCCTGGGACCTGGCGCTCGGCCAGTGGCGGCGCCTGCCGAGCGACAAGGGCGCCAACTTCGACAGCCAGCTCGACCTGCTGGCCTCCGACATCCCGCCGATGGTCACCTGGGGCACCAGCCCGCAGGACGCGCTGCCGATCACCGACGTGGTTGCCCGATCCGGCCAATGCGCCGGACGAGAACCGCCGCGAGGCGTGGGCACGCTCGCTCGCCTACATGGGCCTGACGCCGGGCACCCGCCTGGTCGACGTGCCGATCGACCGCGTGTTCATCGGCTCGTGCACCAACGGCCGCATCGAGGATCTGCGCGCGGCGGCCGAGATCGCGCGCGGCCGCAAGGTCGCGCCGAACGTATCGGCCATGGTCGTGCCGGGCTCCGGCCTGGTGAAGGCCGAGGCCGAGAAGGAAGGCCTCGACAAGATCTTCATCGAGGCCGGCTTCGAATGGCGCATCCAGGGCTGCTCGATGTGCCTGGCCATGAACGCCGACCGGCTCGAGCCCGGCCAGCGCTGCGCCTCGACCTCGAACCGCAACTTCGAGGGCCGGCAGGGCCGCGGCGGGCGCACCCATCTGGTGAGCCCGGCGATGGCGGCGCGGCCGCGATCACGCGGCACGCTGGCGGATGTTCGCGATTATCAGTAGGCGCGACTTCCAGTCCGCCCACAACAAGGGGTGGTATATCTCGGGCGGTGCAATGCGCACCGCCCGGACCTGGGAGGACTCCATGCCTTCGGTGCCCAATTCCGGTCCCTGCGGCCCCGCCACCGCCGGTCTGGGACGCCCGGCCGCCTGCCGCGTCGGCGACCGGTTATGGCGGGTTCTGGATGCGGGTGGTGGCCTATCTGCTCGACGGCATCCTGCTCAGCATCGCGCTCTCGGCATCGTTGCGGCGGTCGCCGGCATCAGCGCTGATGCCCGGTCGATCCGGCGCAAGATCGATGCCGGTGGCCTTCATCGCCCAGATGGGCGGTCCCTCCAGCAATCGGTCGCGCTGGTCGCGGCCTGGGCTCTACTCCGCCCCCTGATGGAGAGCGCCGCGCGCGCGCTCGCGCGTCGGCAAGATGGTCGATCGGCGCCTCCGGGTGGTCGACGAGCAGGGCAACCGCATCTCCTTCCACTGCGCGCGACCGGCCGGTTCTTCTATGCCGAGTACATCTCCGCCGTCATCCTGTTCATCGGCTTCCTGATGGTCGCCTTCACCGACCGCAAGCGCGGCCTGCACGACATCATCGCCGGCACCCTGGTGGTCAGTGATCGTGCGCGCCAGGCGGCATAGCTACCCGCTGCGGCCAGTTGAGTGCTTGCTGGCTGGCCGCATCAAGGGGACGCACCATGCCGATCTACATGTATCAAGCGTCGTAATGGCACCGAGTCAGCGGGCGGCGCAGCCTGCTGATCCTCAAAACCGTGTCGAGACCACGGGCGGAAGCTGTGCCAAGCGGCGGGCGGCAAACTGCTGGGCGGCTGGTACTGCTTCGGTGACTACGACTCGTCATCATCGCTGACATGCCGGTCAACGAAAGCATGACGGCCCTTGCCCCGCAGCGGCAATGGCGGCGCCATAAAGTCCGCCAAGACGACGAACCGATGTCCGAATCGCCGGAAATCGTCGCGGTTCTGAAGAAGGCGACCGCTGTCGCCAAGAACTACAAGCCGGCCCGTTAGCATTCCTGCCCCGCTGGTGCCGCTGTGCGCGCGTGCTCCCCGCGATAGCTGACGAAGCGCCAAAGCCCGTTTATTCCGCGTTCGCGGGGAATCCCATGGAAAATTCACCGCTGCGCGGCGTCGCCGCACCGCTGCCGATGGTCAATGTCGACACCGACATGATCATCCCCAAGAACTTCCTGAAGACCATCAAGCGCACCGGCTTGAAGGAAGGCCTGTTCTACGAAATGCGCTGGACGGCCGACGGCCAGAAGAAGGACTTCATCCTCGACCAGCCGGCCTACCAGAACGCCAAGATCATCGTCGCCGGCCCCAACTTCGGCTGCGGCTCTGAGCCGCGAGCACGCCCCTGGGCGCTGCTCGACTTCGGCATCCGCTGCGTCATCTCCGAGGATTTCGCCGACATCTTCTACAACAACTGCTTCAAGAACGGCATCCTGCCGATCAAGATGCCGAAGGAGATCATCGCCAAGCTGATGGACGATGCGAGCCGCGGCTCCAACGCCATCATCGAGATCGACCTCGAGAAGCAGGAGATCAAGGGGCCCGACGGCGGCACGGTGCATTTCGACATCGATCCGTTCCGCAAGCACTGCCTGCTGAACGGCCTCGACGATATCGGGCTGACCATGGAGAAGAAGTCGGAGATCGACGACTTCGAGAAGCGCCAGAAGGACTCCCAGCCCTGGCTGCACGCCGCGTCCTAAGGCCCGAGACCTGAGAGAAAGAAGACAATGGCGTCAAACCGCAATCTGCTGGTGCTGCCGGGCGACGGCATCGGCCCCGAAGTGATGAACGAAGTGCGCAAGATCATCGCCTGGATGGGCAGGAAGCGCGCGGTCGGCTTCGACATCAAGGAAGACGTCGTGGGCGGCGCCGCGCTCGACAAGCACGGCGTGCCGCTCTCCGACGATGCCATGAAGACGGCGCTCGAGGCCGACGCCGTGCTGTTCGGCTCGGTCGGCGGGCCGAAGTGGGACAATGTCGAGTTCAACAAGAAGCCCGAGCGCGGGCTGCTGCGCCTGCGCAAGGAGATGGACCTTTTCGCCAACCTGCGCCCGGCCAAGGTGTTCGACGCGCTGATCGATGCGAGCTCGCTCAAGCCCGAGATCGTCAAGGGCCTCGACATCATGATCATCCGCGAGCTGACCGGCGGCGTCTATTTCGGCGAGCCGCGCGGCACGACCACGCTGGCCAACGGCGAGCGCGAGGCGATCGACACCCAGCGCTACAAGACCAGCGAGATCCGCCGCGTCTGCGCCGTCGCCTTCGAGCTGGCGCGCAAGCGCAAGAACAAGGTCTGCTCGTCGGAGAAGGCCAACGTCATGCACACCGGCGTGCTGTGGCGCGAGGAGGCGACCAAGCTGCACAAGGAGAAGTATTCCGACGTGGCGCTCGAGCCACATGTACGCCGATGCGCTCGCCATGCAGCTGCTGCGCTCGCCCAACCAGTTCGACGTGATCGTCACCGACAACCTGTTCGGCGACATCCTGTCGGACGAGGCCTCGATGCTGACCGGCTCGCTCGGCATGCTGCCTCGGCCTCGCTCGGCGCGCCCGACGCGACCGGCCGGCGCAAGGCGCTCTACGAGCCGATCCACGGCAGCGCGCCCGACATCGCCGGCAAAGGGCCTGGCCAATCCGCTGGCCGAGACGCTCAGCTACGCCATGATGCTTCGCTATTCCTTCGACCTCGGCAAGGAGGCCGACCTGGTCGAGAACGGCCGTCGAGAACGTGCTGAAGGCGGGCTACCGCACGGCCGACCTGCTGGCCGGCGGCAAGGCCGACGGCATCAAGAAGGTCGGCACCCAGGAAATGGGCGACGCCATCGTCGAGGAACTCGACCGGCTGGTCTGATCGATCAGCGATCCGCATCGATCGCGCGCCGGTCGACCGCCGTCGCGAACGACTTCATCTCGCCCGGCGCAAGATCGGCCACGGCGCGCATCTCGAAGCCGGCGTGACGCCACTCGGCGATGCCGAAGCCGTCGCGCTGCACGATCGCTGGGCGACTGCATCGCCGTCGACGATGGACGGCCACAGGCGTGAGTGCCACCCGGTGCTGGTTGCGGCGATAGACCAGAACAGCCACCTTGCGCCCGTCGACGACGTCGACCCGGCCGCCGACCAGCGGGAAGCCCTCCGCGCGTGAGATCGTGGACCGGCGGCGCATAGTCGATGCGGCCGGCGAACCACGGCTTGACCGTGTGGCGGTCGGACGAGGCGACATCGACCGCCGTGCTCGCTCATGGCGACGCGGAGGTAGCCCGCGACCAGCTCATCGGTCTCGCGGCCGCCCTGGCCGAGCGAGGCTGCCTCCCAGCCAGCCGATGCCGAGCGCCACGATCAGGCTGGCCGCCATCGCGCGCCCAGCGAAGGCGTGCGCTGGACGGCTGGACGCGAGGGCCGGCAATCGCGCGCAGCTCGCGCTCGATCGCGCGCCCGCAGGAGGTCGGGCGCCGGCTCGGCCGGCAGCGTCGCGCAGCAGCGCCGCTCATCGTCCGCGCCGCCTCGCAGCCGCCGCCGGCAGTCCGGGGCAGAGCTTCGAGGGCGCGCTCGAACGCGGCGCTTTCGCTCGCCGTGAGCTCGCCGTCGACATAGGCGTCGACCATCGCCTCACAAGTCGGGCAGTCCATGCTCCCTCCTTCCCAGGCGGCCGCGCAAGTTCGGCCGCCAACTTCTCCCGCGCCCGCGCCATGCGCGACATGACGGTGCCGATCGGCAGATCGAGCACCGTCGCAATCTGCTTGTACGAAGATCCTCGATCTCGCGCAGCACCAGGACCTCGCGCGCCATCGGCCGGCAGCGCCGCCAGCGCCGCCGCGACCTGGCCGCGCGCCGGTCGCCGGCCGAGTGCGCTTTGCTCGGGATCGGACCCGTCGGCCGGCCGGTTCTCGACCACCGTCCAGCGGCAGCTTTCCGCGCCGTTGCGCGTCCTGAGGTCGATCCAGGTGTTGCGCACGATGCGCAGCAGCCACGGCCGCGCCTCCTCGCCGCGAAAGGCGTGGAAGTAGCGCAGCGCGCGCAGCATCGCCTCCTGCGCCAGATCCTGCGCCGCCACCGGATCGCGCGTCAGCCACGCGCGCGAAGCCGTAGGCGGCGTCGAGATGCGGCAGCACGACGCGCGAAACCGCTCGACCGTGCCGCCGTCAGGCTTCGGCGCATCCGGACATGCCGGCCATAGGACATCAATACCGCCGACCGTCGATTTTATTCCCGATCGCAACGCGGAATAAGGCCCGCGCACGCGCGGTAGTGCCTGTCAGTTCCACTGGGGAGGTCCGTCATGCAGCACGCCGATCGTCGCGATTTCCTGAAGCTCGCCGGCCTGGCCGGCGTCACCTTCACCGCCGGGCTCTTCCCGGACCGGCAGGCAGTCGGCGCAAGCCGGCGCCGACTTCCACTTCGTGCAATTCTCCGACACGCACTGGGGCTACAGCGGCCCGGCAAATCCCGACGCCGAGCACACGCTGGAAAAGGCCGTGGCGACCGTGAACGGCCTCGCCAAGCAGCCCGACTTCATCGTCTTCACCGGCGACCTCACCCACACGACCGACGACGCCAAGGAGCGGCGCGCCGCGCATGAAGCGCTTCCGCGAGATCGTCTCGGCGCTGCAGCGTGAAGGACGTCCGCTTCATGCCGGGCGAGCACGACGCCTCGCTCGACAAGGGCGAGGCCTACAAGGAGTTCTTCGGCGCCACCCACTACACGTTCGACCACAAGGGCGTGCACTTCATCGTCCTCGACAACGTCTCCGATCCGGCCGCCAAGCTGGGCGACGAGCAGCTCGCCTGGCTGGCCGCCGACCTCAAGCAGCGCAAGCCGCGACGACCGCATCGTCGTGCTGACGCATCGGCCGCTGTTCGACCTGCAAGCCGGACTGGGACTGGACGACGCGCCGACGGCGCCAAGGCGATCGAGCTCCTGATGCCCTATCAGAACGTCGTGGTGTTCTACGGCCACATCCACCAGGAGAACCACCACATGACGGGCCACATCGCCCATCATGCCGCCAAGTCGCTGATCTTCCCCTGCCCGCGCCCGGCTCGCAGCCCAAGCGCACGCCGCTGCCCTACGACGCCGCCATGCCGGGTCTCGGCACGCGCGACGTGACGATGGCGGAGAAGGTGAGCCTCGTCGAACTGCCGGTCACCAAGGGCTGAGCACGCATGCGTCGCAGAGTTGTGGTCGCGCTGCTGATCGGCAGCGCGGTGGCGGCGCTGTGCGCCTTGCCGCCGAGTCGCCGGCCGAGATCCGCATCAGTGCCAGAAGAAGTTCGAGTATCACCCAGACAAGGTCACGGCCAAGCTCGGCCAGCCGGTGGTCCTGGTGCTGACCTCCGAAGACCGCATCCACGGCTTCAAGATGCCCGACTTCGGCTGCGCACCGACATCGTGCCGGGCCAGGAGACGCGTGACCTTGACGCCCGACAAGGCGGGCAGCTTCACGTTCTTCTGCGACGTCTTCTGCGGCGACGGCCACGAGGACATGGAAGGCACCCTCGTCGTCGAAGCCTGAAGCCGCTATTTCACCAGCGATCCCAGCACACCGCGGACGATGCCGCCCAGCACGCCGCTGTTGCGGCCACTGCCGAATATCGCCTTCGACGCCTCGCGCACGGCCACGTTGGTCGCCGTGCGTACCGCGGTCTTGGTGATCGTCGTGCCGATCAGAATCGCCGCGCCGGGCCGGCGTCTTGGGTGTCGTGGGGCGCGACGACCGCCGGCGGGCTTCGCCTCGCGCAGGCGCGGCCGCGGCTTCGGCGGCTCGGCTGGCTCGGACTGCGGGATCCGCGAACGGCCCCAGGGCCCGGGGATGACGGCGCGTCGGCTGGTCGGCGGCGGCGCGTGCGTCATGCTGGCCGCGTCGGCCGGGGCTCGCGGCCGGCGCATCGTCGTGCTGCACCTGGCCGCCGGTCGGCGCGCCCGGTCAGCACCTCGTAGGCCGATTCGCGATCGACCGTGCGCTCGTACTTGCCGGCAAGCGGGCTTGCCTTCGACCACGGCGGCGCGCTCGGCGTCCGAGGCCGGGCCGATGCGGCCGCGCGGCGGCGCGACGAAGCAGTCGCTCGACCGGCTCGGGCACGCCCTTGGCGTCGAGGAAGGAGACCAGCGCCTCGCCGACGCCCAGCTCGACGATGGCGGTCGGCGGCGCTGAACTTCTTGTTCGGCCGGAAGGTGTCGGCGGCCGTCTTCACCGCCTTCTGGTCCTGGGCGTGAAGGCGCGCAGCGCGTGCTGCACCCGGTTGCTGAGCTGGCCCAGCACCGTCTCCGGGATGTCGAGCGGGTTCTGGGTGATGAAATAGACGCCGACGCCCTTGGAGCGGATCAGCCGCACCACCTGCTCGATCTTGTCGAGCAGCGCCTTGGGCGCGTCGTCGAACAGCAGATGCGCCTCGTCGAAGAAGAACACGAACTTCGGCCGCTCGAGGTCGCCGACCTCGGGCATGACCTCGAACAGCTCCGACAGCAGCCACAGCAGGAAAGTGCCGTAGAGCCGCGGGCTCTGCATCAGCCTGGTCGGCGGCCAGCATGTTGACGTAGCCGGCGCCCGAGGCGTCGCGGCCGATCATGTCCTTGAGATCGAGCGCCGGCTCGCCGAAGAAGCGCTCGCCGCCCTGCTGCTGCAGCGTCAGCAGCGCGCGCTGGATGGTGCCGATGCGTCTGCTTGCTGACATTGCCGTACTTGGTGGTGAGCGAGCCGGCGTTCTCGGCCGTCCATTGCAGCACGGCCTGCAGGTCCTTGAAGTCGAGCAGCAGCAGGCCCTGCTCGTCGGCGACCTTGAAGACGATGTTGAGCACGCCTTCCTGGGTGTCGTTGAGCTGCAGCAGGCGGGCCATCAGCACCGGGCCGATCTCGGTCACGGTCGTGCGCACCGGATGGCCCTTGTCGCCGAACAGGTCCCAGTAGATCGTCGGAAAGGCGCGGCCCTTGTAGCCGTCGATCTTGAGCTGCTTGGCGCGCTCGACGGCACTGCGGATTGTCGCCGCCCGGCTGGCTGACGCCCGACAGGTCGCCCTTCACGTCGGCCATGAACACCGGCACGCCGTAGGCCGAGAAGCCTTCGGCGATCGTCTGCAGGGTCACGGTCTTGCCGGTGCCGGTGGCGCCGGCGATCAGGCCGTGCCGATTGGCGTATTTCAGGAGGAGAAACTGGTCGGCGTCGCTCGCTCCCACGAAGATCGCCGTATCGTCGCTCATGCAGTCTCCTTCGGTCGCACAATCGACTTTAGCCAAAGACGCGGGGCCATAGTAGGCTGGCGATCATGACCCTTCCCCGTCTTGCTCTGTCCGTCATCGGCGATCGAAATCAGGCCCGTCGCTCGAAGAAATGATCTCCTTTGCCCACGAACACGGGCTCAAGCGCCTCGACATGCGCACCGTCGACGGCCGCAACCTGCTCGGCATGACGAACGGAGGAGATCATCAAGATCAGCCGGACGCTGGAAAGGCGCGGCCTGAGCGTGCCAACCTTCGTATCGCCCCTGTTCAAGTGGCCGGCGACGGGCAAGTCGGCGTGCCGCCGCAAGGTCGATTTCGCCTTCGATCCCAAGCAGTGCCCGGCCGAAGATATCGATCGACCACGCCATCGAGATCGTCGGTCATCCTGGGCGCGCCGCACATGCGGATCTTCAGTTATCTGCGCCATCGGCGGCTTTCAGGCCCGGCGACCTTACCGACGGCACAGGCTTTCACCAAGCTCATGAGCCTCGCCAGCCACTACGACATTTCCATCCAGCTCGAGAACGAACCGGTCTGCAACATCGGCAATATCGCCGAGCTCGCGACTTCTTTCGACCCGAAGGCCGCAGACACGCGAGGAAGACTGCGGAGGAGCTATCGAGAAGACATGCTGGCGCTCGAGACGGTCGAGGAGCGGTGGAGGAGAAGGTCGAGGCAGAGGCGAGAAGAAGAAGAAGAGCTGGTGGATCCCCGGGACAACGGACAAGGAAACCGTTATCTATCTGCCGGCCGCTCGTCGACATCGCCAACGCCTGGGCGACCGGCGAACGACCGAGCGACGACGACATCGCCATCGCTGGCGCCGCTGCGTCACGGCGATCCATCTCAAGGACCGCGATCTGGCAGCCAAGCGAACCGTGCCGCTGGGCGACGGCAACGTGCCGTGGCCGGCCGAGCTCAAGCGCCTGCTGGGCGGCGTCGACGACTGAGGAAGTGCTGGCCAGCATCGAGACGCACTGCCCGCAGGACGGCCGCAACGCAACGGCGCGCTCGATCGCCGGCCTGCGCCGCATCGCCGCCGAGATCGGCGTGGAGATCGTCTAGGGGCCGGACGATGCGCACCTATTCGTTCGTGACCGTCGACGTCTTCACCGATCGGCGTTTCGGCGGCAATCCGCTGGCGGTCTTCCCGGACGCCAGCGGCCTGTCCGACGGCGAAATGCAGTCGCTCGCCGCGGAGTTCAACCTCAGCGAGACGACCTTCGTCGCTTCCGCCCGAAGATCCGGCGAACACCGCCCGCGTCCGCATCTTCAACCGCACCAGCGAGATGCCGTTCGCCGGCCATCCCAATGTCGGCACCGGCTGGGTGCTGGCCGGACTCGGCCGCGACCGCGACGGCATGCTGCGCTTCGAGGAGATCGCCGGCCTGGTCGAGGTGAAGGTCGAGCGCGACGGCAGGAAGCAGACACGCGCCGTCACGATCGCTGCACCTCAGCCGCTGTCGCTCGGCGCCGAAATGCCGGTCGACCTGCTGGCGGGCTGCATCGGTCTCAGACGCGAGCGACATCGTCGTCGGCGGCGCATCGACCGGTCGTCGCCTCGGTCGGCAACTCCTTCGTGCATCGCCGAGGTTGCAGGCCGACGCCCTGTCGCGTGCCGCTGCCCGACATTCGGACGCTTCCAGGTCGGCGGCAGAGTCGTTCACCGGCGCTCGGCCCCAACCGCTTGCCGCTTTACCTCTACGCGCGTGACGGGCAGTGCACGGACCGATCCGCCTGCGGGCCCGGATGTTCTCGCCGCTCTCCGGCACGATCAGAGGATGCCGGCCACCGGCAGCGCCGCGACACCGCTCGCCGCCCTGCTGCTGTCGCTCACCGGGGACTCCGAACGGCGCTACGAGATCAGGCAGGGCGTCGAGATGGGCCGGCCGAGCCTGCTCGCCTGCACGGCCCGGCGCGGCGCCGACGGCATCCGCGCCAGCGTCGGCGGCGGCTGCGTGCCCGTGCTGAAAGGCGAAGTCTCGCTCTAGCTCGCCTGAACGATGTATCCCGCGCGCGGGAAATGGACGACGACGTCGCCCGCCCGGGGATCGCTGCGCGCGATCGAGATGCGGTCGGCCGTCAGCCCGACCAGCGTGCCGGTCACCGGCACCTTGCCGGTGTCGTCGGGCGTGACGCTGAGCTCCTGGCCGGCCCTGAGGCCGCTCGGATCGTCGGCGTCGACGCTGGCCGGCGCTGGCGTGGCCGCCTTGGCGATGTCGAGCGCGTCGGTCGCCTTGATGTCGGTGCGCTTGCCGCCGCCCAGCGCCTTCATGCGCTCCGACCAGGCGACGATCTGGGGCAGCCGGTCGAGCGGCGCGGCCGTGGGGCCGAGCTGCTGCTGGATGAACCACACCGGATTGTAGAGCGCGCAGTCGGCCAGGCTGGGCTCTCGCCGCCCAGCAGGAACCTGCGGCCGTCGGCCAGCATCGACTCGGCGAGCGAGAGCAGGGCGTAGGTCTGGTCGCGCACCATCGGCAGCGCGGCGCGCAGCCGCTCGGGATCGAACGAGCGGCCGGAGAACTCGCTGCGGTCCTTCTTGAAGGCCTCGCCGAACCTGTCGGCGACCTGACTCATGACCACGCCGACCGCGGGCGAGAAGATGCTGCGGTCGACCCACATGGTGATGGCGCGCGCCTCGCCCTCGCGGCCCTTGGGCAGGAACGGCGGCGAGGGCAGGCGCCTGTCGAGCTCCAGCATGATGAGCTGCGTGTCGCAGTAGATGTCGGCGCCGATCTGCATCACCGGCGTCTTGCGGTAGCCGCCGGTCAGCGGCATCAGGTCGGGCTTGGGCATGACGTTGCGGAATGTCGACCGACTTCCACGCCGCCTGCTTGAGGCCGAGCCCGATGCGCACCTTCTCGGCATAAGGCGAGACGGCGTAGTGATGCAGGATGATGTCGGTCATGATCAATGGATTGTGGCGAGTGCCGACCAGGATTGCAAAGCCCGTTCCGCCGGCCACGGCGAACTGCCAAGCCCGCGAATAGAGCCGCGTGCGGCGCGCCACGCAGGTCGCCCAGCCGCTGCAAGCGCCGCATCGTCGAAATCAGGCTCGCCGTCGGCCAGGCGATCGAGGCGTCCGCCGAAGAATTCCCATTCGACGTTGATCACCGGAAAGGCGAAGCCGCAGCTCAGCTACGCTGGCCAGCAGGCTGACATGGCCGATGATCAATCCCATGAGCTTCACGGTGGCGTTTGCCGTGACGAAGGGATCGGAGGCGCGGACGACGACGACGTAGGCAAGGGCCGCCACCACGATGGCGTTGAAGCGCAGCAGCACCGAGACCTTGGAATCGAGCGTGGACAGCATGCCGCAGAGGCGGTCCCACGCCATCACCCGCGCCTTCTCCTCGGGCGTTCCCTGGCCGGCCTCGATGCGGGCGACCGCGAGAGCCTGGCGCGACACTTTCATCCGCGCAGCGCCTTGATGTTGGCGGCATAGCGCGCCGGGCCCGCCGCCGAACACCGCGGTGCCGGCCACCAGGACGTCGGCGCCGGCCTTGATGCAGCGCCTGGCCGTCTCCGGATTGACCCCGCCATCGACCTCGAGGTCGATCTTCCGGCCCAGCGCATCGATCATCTTGCGCAGGGCGGCGATCTTGGCGAGCTGGCTTTCGATGAAGGCCTGCCCGCCGAAGCCCGGATTGACGCTCATCACCAGCACCGAGATCGAGGTCGCCCAGCACCTGCTCGACGGCGGCGAGCGGCGTCGCCGGATTGAGCACCAGGCCTGCCCTCTTGCCCAGGCTCTTGATGAGCTGGATCGTGCGATGCGACGATGCGGTCCCGCTTCCGGATGGAACGAGATCATGTCGGCGCCGGCTTCGGCGAAGGCCGGCACCAGCGGATCGACCGGCGTCACCATGAGATGCACGTCGAACGGCCGGGTGCTGTGCTTGCGCAGCGCCTTCACCACCATCGGCCCGATCGTGAGGTTGGGCACGAAATGGTTGTCCATCACGTCGACATGGATCCAGTCGGCGCCCGCCGCCGTCACCGCCTCGATCTCACGGCCAGAGCGCGGCGAAATCGGCCGACAGGATGGAGGGAGCGATGCGGACGGGCTGTTGCGGCATGGCGATCGCCTCAGGTGCCCGGGGCGCGTCGGCGCTTCCCAGCCCTTGCGCCGGAAAGGATTGACCGGAAAGGTGCCGAGCGGCTTGAACTCCTCGGAGAAGAAGCCGAGTTCCTCGAGCGCCAGCTGGACGCCGCGCTGCTGCGGGATGGCCCTCGACCTCGGCATAGAACTGCGCCTGCTCGAAACGCGCGCCGGAGAGGTAGCTTTCCAGCTTCACGATGTTGACGCCGTTGGTCGCAAAGCCGCCCAGCGCCTTGTAGAGCGCGGCCGGGCACGCTCTTCACCCGGAACAGGAAGGCGGTCATGCACTGCACCGTGCGCCAGTCGGGCGCCGCCTCGATCGCGCGAGAACACCAGCATGCGCGTGGTGTTGTGGTCGGCATCCTCGATGTTGCGTCGCCAGCACCTTGAGATTGTAGATCCGGGCGGCCAGCGACGAGGCGATGGCGCCCACGCTCTTGTCGCCGATGCTCGGCGATCTCGCGCGCCGCGCCCGCGGTGTCGGCATGAACCAGCGGCGCGAAACGGTGCTTCTTCAGAAAGTTGCGGCACTGGGCCAGCGCCTGGACGTGGCTCTTCACCGTCTTGATGGTCTTCGAGCGTGGCGCCGGGCAAGGCGACCAGGCAGTGCTCGACCCGCTGGAAATGCTCGGCGACGATTTTTAGCCTGGTGTGCGGCAACAGGCTGTGGAGATCGGCGACGCGACCGGCGATCGAGTTCTCGACCGGAATGATGGCGAGTTCCGCCTTGCCCGCCTGGACGGCGGCCATCGCCGCCTCGAAGGTCGGACAGGGCAGCGTCGTCATGTAAGGAAAGGCCGCGCGGCAGGCCATGTCGGAATTGGCGCCGGGCTCGCCCTGAAAGGCGATCGTGTTGGAGGCCTTCAGCGCCTTCGCCATCTCCCGAACTCCCCGCGCTCGCGCCTGTCACTGTCTTGCCGGCCGGCTGTTTCGCCCGTTGGACAAGCGCCGTCAACCGCCCGGCGATCGGCGAAAAACCTCGCAAAATCCGGGACTTGCGACGTTCCGCCGCGCGAGCCCGCGCGGCGATCAGATACTACTGGCGGGCATGCGGGCGTGCTACAGCAACGTCCGGAATTTTTGGCGCTCTGGGATCTGACTATGGCCAGTTTCAACACGGTTGCGGGCTGCGTTCTGGCCTCGGCCCTCTTCGCGATGGTGGTCGGCAAGGTCTCCAACGCCGTCGTCCATCCGCACAAGCTGGAGAAGCCGGCGCTGGCCGTCGCCGACGAAGCGCCGACCGAGACCGCCGCCGCCGCACCGGCCGAGGAACTCCCGCCGATCGGTCCCTTGCTCGCCGGCGCCAATGTCGAGGCCGGCAAGGCGCTCTTCATGAAGCAGTGCTTCACCTGCCACACCATCGACAAGGGCGGACCGAACAAGGTCGGACCGAACCAGTGGGACATCGTCGGCCGCAAGATGGCGAGCCACGAAGGCTTCAGCTATTCGTCGGCGCTTGCAGGCCAAGGGCGGCGACCTGGACCTACGAAGACATCGACCACATGATCTTACAAGCCGCAGGCTTTCGTGCGCGGCACCAAGATGGCGTTCGCCGGTCTTCCCAAGGCGCAGGATCGCGCCGACGTGATCGCCTATCTGCGCACCATGAACGACAACCCGCCGCCGCTGCCGAAATAGGACGTGAGGGCGCCCGCATGGCCGGATCGGTTCCTGCCGAGCTGGTCGCTCTGGCCCATCGCCTCGCCGATGCCGCGCGTCCCATCGCGGCCCGCTACTTCCGCACCGCAGGTCACGGTCGACGACAAGACCGACCAGAGCCCGGTCACCATCGCCGACCGCGAGGCCGAGACCGCCATGCGCGCGCTGCTCACCGAGCACGTGCCCGAGCACGGCGTGTTCGGCGAGGAGCATGGCGCGGTCCGCACCGATGCCGACTATGTCTGGGTGCTCGATCCGATCGACGGCACCAAGGCCTACATCACCGGCCTGCCGATCTTCGGCACGCTGATCGCGCTGCTCCATCGCGGCCAGCCGGTGCTGGGCGTCATCGACCAGCCGATCCTGAAGGAGCGCTGGCTGGGCGTGTCGGGCGAGCGCTCGACCTTCAACGGCCAGCCGATCCAGGTGCGCGCCTGCCCGACGCTCGACCGCGCCTACATGTATTCGACGGCGCCGATCATGTTTCCCGGCGCCTTCGAGAAGCGCCACGAGGCGCTGACGCAGAAGGTGAAACTCTTCCGCTGGGGCGGCGACTGCTATGCCTACGGCCTGCTGGCCTCGGGCCATGTCGACCTGGTGGTCGAGAATTCGCTCAAGCTCTACGACTTCGCCGCCCTCGTTGCGGTGATCAAGGGCGCCGGCGGCCTGATCACCGACTGGCAGGGCAAGGAACTCGACATCAATTCCGACGGCTCGGTGCTGGCGGCGGGCGATCCTGCGATCCATCGCGCTGCCATGGACATCCTGGGCGGCGCCGTCTCCGGCGGACCGGAAAGCGGCGCAGGGTCGGCTGAGCGGATTTCCAGGTCGGCGCGATCCATGTCGAACCAGACGATGTCCTTGAACCCCTTGTACTCGACCTTGCGGCGATAGGTGAGACCGAGCCGCTTCATCACCGCCTGCGAGGCGTGGTTGTCCGGCAGGGTGATGGCAAAGATCAGATCCAGCCCCAGCGTGTCGAAGCCATAGGCAAGGGCTGCGCGCGCCACCTCTGTGGCGTAACCGTGACCCCAGGCGTCGGGATGCAGCGCCCACAGCACCTCGGTCTCGGCCGAATTCCGGCACGTAGTTGAGGCCGCCGTGGCCGATCAGGCTGGCCTCCAGGAACACGCCCCACGGCGCATACCGTCGCGTTGCTGCCAGCCGACGGCAAAGCGCTCGATCGTGCCGCGCCCCGCTTCCGGCCGGATCGCCTCGGCCGGGCGGCAACCACCTGGCGACCTGCGGATGGAACCGCATGGCGGCGTAGGCTTCGGCGTCGGCCGGCACCAGAGGCCGCAGCGTCAGTCGTTCGGTCTGCGAGCGTCATGGTGGCGATCTTTACACAACTTTACCCGGGCGAGACGGACGGCGAAACGGCGGGAGTCCATATCGGCTCACAGGGCGATAGGCCCCAACCAAGGAGACTGAAATGACCAACACGGAAAACAAACTGATCGGCAGCCGCCGCAGGCCTCAAGCACGATGATGGCGGCGCTGCTCGCCGGGCAGCCTCGTCGCGACCGCCGGCGGCTTCGCCTACGCCAAGACCGACGGCCAGGCGTTCGATCCGGCCAAGTTCCAGCAGCGCATCGAGAAGCGCGTGGACAAGGCCCTGACCGGCACCGACGCCACGGCAGGACCAGAAGAAGCAGGTGACGGAGCATCCTGCAGGACGCCTTCAAGGACATGAAGCCGCTGCACGACCAGCGCGTCGAGAACCGCAAGGCGATGGAGGCCGCGATGCAGGCCCCGACCATCGACCCGGCCAGGATCGAGCAGATCCGCGCCGAGCAGATGAAGGTGGCCGACCAGAGCTCCAAGCGCTTCACCAAGGCGCTGACGGACGCCGGCAACGTGCTGAGCGCCTCGCAGCGCCAGGCCTTCTTCAAGAACTGGAGCGGGCATCACGGCAAGCGCCACGGCTAGCCGCGGCAAGTGACATCGGGGTCCCCCGGCCCGATACTGAGCCGATGGCCGAGCGCATCCTGATGATCGACGACGACAACCGCCTCGCCGGGATGGTCTCCGACTATCTCGGCGGGGCGGGCTTTCGTGTGACGATCGCCGCCACCGGGCGCGAGGGCGAGGCGCTGCCTGAAGCGCGAGGCCTTCGACGCGGTGATCCTCGACCTCATGCTGCCCGACGCCGACGGCCTCGATCTCTGCCGCCGCCTGCGCGCTCGACCGACGTGCCGATCCTGATGCTGACGGCGCGCGGCGAACCGATGGACCGCGTGGTCGGGCTCGAGGTCGGCGCCGACGATTATCTCGCCAAGCCCTTCGAGCCGCGCGAGCTGCAGGCCCGCCTGCGCGCCATCCTGCGCCGCAAGGGCGCGCCCGCGAAGCAGCCGAGACGCTGCGCTTCGGTCGGCTCGAGATCGACAAGGGCGCCCGCGTGGTGCGAGTCGACGGCGAGGAGACGCACCATCACCTCCTACCAGTTCGTCCTCCTGCTCGACCCTGGCCGAACGGGCCGGCCGCGTGCTGTCGCGCGACGCGCTGATGGATCGTCCTGAAGGGCGAGAAGCTCGAGGCCTTCGACCGCTCGGTCGACGTGCATATCTCGCGCATCCGCGCCGCCATCGAGGACGATCCCAAGAAACCGCGTCGCATCCTGACGGTGCGCGGCGCGGGCTACGTCTTCGCCCGCGACCAGGATCGCTAGAGGACCGCTCGTCCATGCAGCGACTCTACCTGCAGTTCTACCTCACCATCCTGGTGGTGCTGGCGGTGTTCGTCGGCGTCGGCGGCGCTGCTGTGGCGGCTCGCCGACGACAGCCGCCCAGCACGCCGCAATATCTCGACGTCGCCGCCGATCTCACGGGCGCCCTGCTGCCCGATGCCGGATGCGCCGGTCGCTGCACAGCAGAGGCCGCTCGAGGACGCTGCATCGCAAGCTGCGCTTCGACCTCGCGCTCTACCGGCCCGGACGGCGCCATGATCGCCATGGCCGGCAAGCCGCCGCCGCGCTTCGACGCAGCCGCGCGCGCACCGGCTGGCGGCGCGGGCCGGGCGGCCCCAACTTCACCCTGCAGCTGCCCGACGGGCGCTGGCTGGTCGCCCGCCAGGTGCGCGAACGGCCCAGCCCGATCTTCTGGATCACCGCGTTCCTGGTCCTGGTCGCGCTCGCGGTCGCGGTCGGCGCCTACCCCGTGGTGCGCGGGCTCGGACGGCGGCTGGAGCGGCTGAAGGCCGGCGTCGAACAGTTCGGCGGCAATCTCGGCGCACGGGTCAAGGTCGAGGGCCACGACGAGGTCGCCGGCCCTGGCCGCGAGCTTCAACCGCTCCGCCCAGCGCATCGAGGAACTGGTCGCCGCCCACCGGCTGCTGCTCGCCAATTGCAGCCATGAGCTGCGCACGCCCCTGGCCCGCATCGCCGTCGCCGCCTCGCTGCTGGGCGACGCCACCGACACCAAGACGCGCGAGTCGCTGAAGCGGACATCGCCGAACTCGACCAGCTGATCGAGGAAATCCTGCTGACCAGCCGGCTCGACGCCCAGCCTCGTCTCGACCGGCGCGAGCCGGTCGACCTCCTGGCGCTCGCCGCCGAGGAGGCCGCGCACTACGACCTGGAGGCGACGGGCACGCCGGTCACCGTCTCGGGCGACCGGCCTGCTGCTGCGCCGGCTGATCCGCAACCTCCTGGAAAACGCCCGGCGCTATGCCGGCGACGGGCCGATCTCGATTTCGGTCGCCGCCGAAGCGGCCGCGCCGTGCTGGAAGTCGCCGACCATGGCCCCGGCGTGCCGGCGTCCGAACGCGAGCGCATCTTCGAGCCCTTCTATCGCCTGCCTGAACAGACCCGCGAGAACCGGCCGTGGCAGCGGACTGGGCCTGGCGCTGGTGCGCCAGATCGCCCGACGTCATGGCGGCGAAGCGGTTTGCTTGGCGGCAGAGGGCGGCGGCAGCCGCTTCCGCATCGACCTGCCGATGGCCGGCTCTCCTGAGTGACCGTGGCGGGCCTGTCGAATCACTCAACGTCGAGAGGAGCGACCATGGCCCATAGGGAAGTTGTCTCTGCCGGCGGGTGACCTACGAAGATCGTGGGCGGACCTGACGGATGTCCTGAATTGCCACCGCTCGATGTGCCGCAAGCTTCACGCCGCGGCATTTCGGACGCGGGCAGAGGTGAATGCCAAGGACTGGAAAACGTTGACCGGAGAACAGTTCATCAAGTCCCTACGAGTGGCTTCCCGGGCAGGCGAAAAGGGTTCTGTTCCGAGTGCGGGTCGAGCCTGTTCGCCAGGTTCGATGAAAATCCGGATGTCCTGGGATTTCCGCTGGGCACGCTGGATACGGACCCGGGCGTGAGGCGATGCGTCACGTCTTCGTCGGCAGCAAGGCACCTTGGTTCGACATCACGGACGACCTGCCACAGCACGACACATACTGAGGTCGGACTTCGCGTGGCATGGCGGTCTGCAGGGCGGCAGAGCGCATTGGCCGCCGCTTCCGCAGCGACCTGCGCCGCGCCTCAAGATGGCCGGCGAACGCCCATCGATGAAGGGCGTTCATCGGAGGAACGGCCCATGGATTTCGACATTCCCGCCGACATCGCGGCGTATCTGCGGCGAGCTCGATGCCTTCATCGAGCGCGAGATCCGGCCGCTCGAGCGCGAGAACGACAATATCCGCTTCTTCGACCATCGCCGCGAGCACGCCCGCACCGACTGGGACAATGACGGCCAGCCGCGTCACGAATGGGAGGCGCTCCTGGCCGAGATGCGCCGCCGCGCCGACAAGGCGGGCCATCTGCGCTTCGCGCCTGCCCAAGGCGCTGGGCGGCAAGGACGGTTCCAACCTCGCCATGGCGATCATCCGCGAACATCTCGCGCACAAGGGCCTCGGCCTGCACAACGACCTGCAGAACGAGAGCTCGATCGTCGGCAATTTCCCGGTCGCCCTGCTGCTGCACCGTTTCGGCACCCAGGAGCAGAAGGACCGCTATCTCGAAGGCATGTTCACCGGCAAGGAGCGCATCGCCTTCGGCCTGACCGAGCCCAACCACGGCTCGGACGCCACCTTCATGGAGACCACGGCCGACGAAGCAGGGCGGCGACTGGGTGATCAACGGCATGAAGCGGTTCAACACCGGCATGCACACGGCCACGGTCGACCTGGTGTTCGCCCGCACCTCGGGCAAGGCGGGCGATGCGCGCGGCATCTCGGCTTTCCTGACCCCGGTGAAATCGCCGGGCTTCAAGGTCGAGCACATGTGGTGGACCTTCAACATGCCGTCGGACCACGCCGAGGTGTCGCTGACCAACGTCCGGGTGCCGGCCTCGACCATGCTGGGCGAGGAAGGCCGCGGGCCTCGACGTGGCGCAGACCTTCGTGCACGAGAACCGCATCCGCCAGGCCGCTTCCAGCCTGGGCGCGGCGCAATACTGCATCGACATGTCGGTGGCCTACGCCAGGAACCGCAAGGTGTTCGGCAAGGCGCTGGCGTCGAACCAGGCGATCCAGTTCCCGCTGGCCGAGCTGCACACCGAGGCCGAGATGACGCGCGGGCTGGTGCGCAAGACCGCCTGGAACCTCGACCGCCAGCACCACATGCAGGTGAGCGAGTGGGTGGCGATGTCCAACTACCGCGCCAACCGCCTGGTCTGCGAGGCGGCCGACCGCGCCATCCAGGTCCATGGCGGCATCGGCTATTCGCGCCACACGCCGTTCGAGCACATCTACCGCCACCACCGGCGCTACCGCATCACCGAGGGCTCGGAGGAGATCCAGATCCGCCGCGTCGCCGGCGCTCTGTTCGGCTTCTGGGGCGTGCAGAAGGCCTCGACGGCGCCGGAGTGACCTTCCTCCGCCCAAGCGCTCTGAGGCGCCAACGGGGAAGGTGGCCTCACGCGGGCAGGGGGGAAGCCCTAGATCGAGGGTCTCTATCTTTCAGAGCGGCTCTCTTCTCAAAGATCGTCCGTGTGCTCTCCCTCCCTGGGTCGGCCCGGGTGCTGGGCGGCCTGGTCGTGCTTTGGGCAGCCATTCTGACGCGCAGTCGCGCTCGACCGCGCGGCCCGCGTTCCTGTATGAACAGAGCGGCAACTCAGAGGACTTCCAATGGCCCGCCAGGCCACCAAGAAAGAAGGCTTCTCCAAGCCCGCGACGCCAGATCCTCACCACCCCCGGCAGCGGCGGGCGGCGGGCCTTCGTGGCGCGCGCGACCAAGGAGACGCGCATTGCCGCCGCCATCAACCTGGACGGCACCGGCAAGTACGACATCAAGACCGGCATCGGCTTCCTCGATCACATGCTGGAGCAGCTCAGCCGCCACAGCCTGATCGACATCACGCTGCGCGCCGAGGGCGACCTGCACATCGACTACCACCACACGACCGAGGACAGCGGCATCGTGCTGGGCGAGTGCCTGACGAAGGCGCTGGGCGACCGCGCCGGCATCCGCCGCTACGGCAGCGCCCACATCCCGATGGACGAGACGCTGACCGAGGTGGCGCTCGACGCCTCCAACCGGCCCTACCTGATCTGGAAGGTGAATTTCTCCAAGCCCAAGCTCGGCACCATGGACACCGAGCTGTTCAAGGAGTGGTTCCAGGCCTTCGCCCAGCTGGGCGGGCTGACGCTGCATGTGTGGAACCACTACGGCGACAACAACCACCATATCGTCGAGAGCTGCTTCAAGGGCCTGGCGCGTGCGCTGCGGGTCGCGGTCGAGATCGACCCGCGCCAGACCTCGGCGGTCCCCAGCACCAAGGGCGTGCTCTGACGCTTACGCCATGACCGTCGCCATCGTCGATTACGGCTCCGGCAACCTCCGATCCGCCGCGAAAGCCTTCGAGCGTGCCGCGCGCGAGAGCGGCGTGGACGACCGCGTGCTGGTCACGTCGAGCCCGCGCGAGGTGGCCGAGGCCGACCGCATCGTGTTGCCGGGCGTCGGCGCCTTCGCCGACTGCCGCGCCGGCCTCTACGGCGTGCCGGGCATGGTCGACACCTTGCAGCGCGAGGTGATCGAACGCGGCAAGCCCTTCCTCGGCATCTGCGTCGGCATGCAGCTCATGGCCACGCGCGGCGTCGAGTACGGCATCCACGCCGGGCTGGACTGGATCCAGGGCGACGTCGTGCGCATCGAGCCCGGCACCAGGCGCATCTCAAAATCCCGCACATGGGCTGGAACGAGCTCGCGGCACCTCAAGCCGCATCCGCTGTTGGCGGGCATCGCCGAGCGCGACCACGCCTATTTCGTGCACTCCTTCCAGCTCAAGGCGAGCCGGCGCGAGACGGTGCTGGCGCTGACCGATTATGGCGGGCCGATCACCGCCGTCGTCGGTCGCGACAATCTCGCCGGCACGCAGTTCCACCCGGAGAAGAGCCAGGCCACGGGCCTTCGCCTGATCGCCAACTTCCTGCGCTGGAAGCCCTGACGTCGAACGACCTGCGCTGCGAGGTCAGCCCCGCGGCGGCAAGGTGAACTCCGGCACTGACGAGCTTGCGCTCGAGGATGGGGATCGCCGGACGCGGTATCGCCTTCCTGGCATTTGGCCAAAGCGACGCCGCCGTTGACGTCGGGCCTGACCGGCGCATTGGGGCCGGCTTCGGAACGTCCGACATAGCGGATGTAGAGGTCGCTGAGCTTGGCGCAGTAGCGGAGATCGGCCGCCCGACCGCCTTCCTGCGCCTGTGCCGCGAACGGCAAGGCCATCGACAAAGCCACCGATGGTACGGCGAGCAGAAGCTTCAGGGTTCGCGACATGAGGAGACTCCTTCGATCCAACTCGAACGTGGGCCGGAAAAGCGCCGAAACGGGGCTTTGACCTGACGACACAATGCAGACATGCTGTTGCAACATAGACGCATTATCGAGGGGTGTCGATCCGCAACCAGGGAGGCGCGCCAGCGTTCGTCCGCCAGTGTCGCTCTCCGCGCGCCTCCAGTATTGCCTTCTTCGTGGCCCTGCTGACATCGGTCCTGATGCTCGGCCCCGCCCTGGCGCACGCTTTCGAGCTGCCCAACAAGATCCGCCTGCCACGCGAGAGGTATTTCATCGTCCAGCAGATCTATCGCGGCTGGAACGGGTTCTGGCGTGTTGCTGGCCGTACAGGTCGTCTCCCTGCTGGCGACGGCTCGTCCTGGTGCGACGTCAACGCCGCGTGCTGGTGCCGACCGTTCTCGCCGTTCTCTTCATCCCTGGCGAGTCAGGTGCTGTTCTGGACCTATACCTATCCCGCGAATGTGGCGACCGTGAACTGGACGGTGCAGACCGCCGACTGGGCGAGGCTGCGGCTGCAGTGGGAATACCGCACGCCGCGGGCGCCGCCCTGCAGGTCCCTCGCCATGAGTTGCCTCATCATCGCCGTGCTGGCCCGCCTGCCGCCAAGGATGCGGACCTACACCTATTACTGAGTGGCGTTCCGTTGCAGAGATCGTCACGGCCATTACCGGGCGAGGCTCGCTTTGAAGCAGGCCGGAGCCGGACCGTTACACTGGCTGAAGAAACGACAGGCGCTTCACGATCACGGCTCGACAGAGTCTCGGGCCGGTGGGGCGAGATGCCGGTGTTCAACGACATCGAGGAGATCGGCCACCGCGCTTCGCTCGTCAAGATCACCGGAGCGCCAGTTCCACGGCGAGATCGCGGGCAACCCCTGCCTACCAGCGGCAGCGGATGTTCCTCATTGTCCGGGAGCCGCTGAAGACGTTCCGCGACACGGGCCACGAGCTATGACGGATTCCGGACGCCGCTCGCACCGGCGAGCAGTACGACCTGATGATGCCGTTCGAGGCGGTCCGCATCCGGACGCTGTGTCGCCTCTTGCTCGACCCACCCGAAAAGGACGACATCGACGACCGGCAGCAGGGCTGCTTCTGGCCCGTGTGTCGGCGGCCAGCCGTTCGGGTTCCACATCACCGCGACGGACACCGACGGCACATCCGTCGACCTCGGTCATGCCGCTGATCTTCGTCGGCAAGGACGAGACAGACAGCGAACGACGTCCGCGACCGTGCCGACACGTCGACCGTGACCGACGTGAGGTCGTGACTGCGTACGAAACCGGCCATCTGGCCGCCGACCAGCGGCAAGCTGCGCGCGACCGTGCCGCTGCAGGGTCAGGAAGCTGGCGTTCGCCAGGAGAGCAACGAGCCCGAACGACACCAGCTTTCGCCGTCGCAGACGCTGACCTTCGGCGCCGAGGTGCCGGCCACAGGCGAAGTTCAACTCAGCTCACCTGGCGCAGGCGGCGTTTCTTCCCCGTCGTCCGCAAGGCCCAGATCCTGATGCCCTCGCTGCAGCGCATCGCCCGCGAACATCGGCGCCGGCGAGCGTCGTCTATCCAGCGTCTGTACCTTCGCGAGGGCTTCAGCGCCAGCAACGGCGGGCGAGGTGTTCCTCGCCGCCAGATCCGGCCGTCGCGTGCCAAGCTCGGGCGTCAGTCCCGCTCGCAGGGCGACCGATCCGGCGGTCTCATCACGCCCGACATGTCAGCTCAGCGGGCTGTCGCGCATCATCGGGCCTGTCTCGGGAAATCTCGACACCGCGCAGCGGGCGGTTCGCAACCCCACGGCATGGTTCGGCGCCCATCACCGAGGCGAAGCTCTTCGGCGTGTTCTCGCTCGCGCGACATCCTCGATGGACGTCGGGTTCGACGAGCTTGACAAGCTGCCGCAGTTCGTCGGGCAGTCGCTGAATCAGGTCGAGGAGGTCATCTCCGGGCTCGGAGCGGCTGTAGAGAAGCCCGGCACGGTGAATGCCCGCGCCGAGACCGCCGGCCGTTGCCTCGGTGCTTGACCAGCTGGCTCGACGACGCGACCGGCTCGATCCCAGCGCTGCTCGCCGGCGGCCGGCGCCGGCGCGGTCGCCAGTCATCTTGCCACGCTGAAGACGGAGCTCGACGTCGCTGGCGCTCGGCGCTGCCCGGCAGCGCGCTGCCGTCGGGGCCGAAAGCGCTCATCGAGCAGATTCGCGTCGTCGCTCGGAAAGCCCATCGACGCCGTGCTTGCGGACGTGTGGCCTGCTGCAGCAGTTCGCCGACGGTGACGCGCTGCCGCAGGCGCTGCACGCGCGCTTCGAGTGGCGCCCGGCGATCAAGGCTGTCGGACCCGTTCGAGCCGTCGGGCGATGCGCAACCTGGTGCTGTCGGTCGAGGCCGCCGGACGCGCAGGGCGGCGACGACGAGGTCTCACCGTCACATGCGCCTTGAACGATTTCGTGCTCGACCTCGAGGTGCTGGTCCTCAGGTTCGAGCGCGTCCAGCATCACGGCGGTCGCCGGCAAGAAGATGGACGTCGACGTCAAGTTCACCGGCTTCGAGTTCGTCCGGCCGTTGGCGTTCATCGAGACGCCGCGCGAGGTCATTCCCTTCGACGGATTCTCCGATCCGCCCGGACATCCAGGTCACGCCCGCCGGCATCACCGCCGGCTTCACGATGGGGCTGCCGAACCTCTCGTTCGGCGTCTTCAGCCTCGGGAACCTGAGCCTCGGCGCGGGCTTCGATGTCCCGTTCGTCGGCCCGCCGATGAGCACGTGGTTCCACTTCTGCACGCGCGAGAATCCGTCGCGACTCGACCGTCAGCCTGTTCGGCGGAGGCTTCTTCTTCGGCTCAAGCTCAATCGCCGACGGCCTCGCAGATTTTCGAGGGCGCAATCGAGTTCGGCGCCGCCTGTTCGGTCGATCTTCGGCGTCGCGTCCGGCAGCGTCTCGGCGATGGCCGGGCTGTATTTCAAGATCGAAGGCTCCGACTTCGCGCCTCGCCGGCTACTTCCGCGCTTGCGCGGCGAGGTCGAGGCGCTCGGCATCGTCTCGGTGCTGCATCGAGCTCGACCTCGAGATGCGCTACGAGTCGGCGAGCGGCAAGTGCATCGGGCACGGCAACGCTCTCGCATCGAGATCGACGTGACGCTGTTCAGCACCACTATCGAGATCAGCTGCACGAAGAAGTTCGCCGGCGCCGGCAAAGACCCGACGCTGCGCGAGCTGCTCGACGTCCAGCCCGACGCGCGACATCGGCTGATTGGAACGCAGTACTGCGCGGCGTTCGCATGAGGAGTCATGACGGTCGAGAAAGTCATCTGGACGGCCCTGCCCCAGGGGCGTCGGCGACGACGGCCGGCTGCGCATCTCCGTCGCACGCCGCCCGCGGCTGCGCAACGACGATGGCAGCGACACGCAGCGGAAGCTGGCGGAGTTCGCGGCATTCGGCGAACTGGCCGGCAGCGCGTGAACACGTTCCGCTCGTTCGACGTCGAGTTCGATGGCGGGCCCGTCGGCGAAGCGGCGTGCCGGAGGCGCCGGCCGATCCCGGGCTCTGGTCGCCGCTGTTACCTGGAGACACGCGAGTCGGCCGCACTCGCTTCAGGATCACGCCAAGCGCGACCTGCACGTGTTTCCAGTGCGCACCACTGCTGAAATTCTCTCGAGCAGGCGTATGGTGCGGCCGCGGCTGCCGGCACCGAGTCTGCCCGTCGATCGACGACGCCGCTGGGCCGCTGGCCCCGTTCGCTGCCGCTGCACGACATCCCCAATCGGATCGTCGACTCGCAGTCGTTCCTACGACGAGCTGGCCCGCGCTCAAGAGGACAAGAAGACGAGCTAGCGATGGCCATGTCGTAGTCTGGACGCATGGCAGATCCAAGTCTGCCGCCGGCCGCACAGCAAGCACAGAACGATTTCTTCCAGGCGTATCGCTTCTACATCGCGACCTGGCAGCCGGCGTCCGGATCTTCCGGAGGACTACATCGGAGTCCTTCGCCCAAGCCGCACGACTTCGAGTTCCACGAGATCTTGTCTGGTCTCGCCGATCACCCGCTACTCCTGCGCCGACTCGGCGTCGTGATCGACCTCGTGGTGGAGGCGTCGAAGCTGCGGCCATCGCCGGCAACGGGCGTGGTCCGCGCGTCGTGCCGAGGGGCGAGCTGCCCGAGAAGCCGCCGGTCTGTCCGGGCACCAGCTACGACTCTCGACGGCCCGGTGGTTCGGCGCGCGACCGGTGAGCAACTTCCGGATGACGCGGGGAATTCTGCGACTCAGCCCGGAGGCCTACGACCTCTTCCAGGTCGACGTCGATGGCGCGGCGCTGCAGGCGGTCAACTTCTCGACGACACTCGACGCGCGCTGAAGAATCCCGGAGCGCCGCACCGAAGCATCGGAAGATGAGACGGGCATCCCCGCGCTGCGATCGATAGCCGCGCTGGCGCTCGCACGCCGGCCGAGGCGACTCAGCTGCTCGAAGACCTCAAGGCGCGGCGCGCAAGAACGACAATCTGGAGACCGGCAAGCCTGGTCGTCTTCAGCGCCGAGGACCTCGTGCGCGGCTATCGAATCGACGTCTTCGACGACGAAGCGCGCCGGGCGGGCCCGCTCGGTTCTCGCTCCATCGTCCGCGTCGCTCGAGCACACGTTCAAGCCGCCGCCGGCGGCGACGGCTCCCGAGCCCGCTGACGCTGACCGACGAGGCGCTATCTCAAGGCGACCACGGCGTCGAGAGCGAGACGAAGGAGCACCCGACGCCGTCAGACGATCTCTACCTGCACGAGACGATGTGCGGGCTGGGACGGCTGGAGCCTGGCGGCGCCACGGCCTGGCAAGCGCATCGTCGAGCCGGGACAGGGGCGACACGGGACGGCAGCATCGCCCGCCACGATCCGGAACTGCGGCAATCCGTTCCCGATCGTCAGCCGAGCGTCGGTCGGAACCCGCGCACGCTGCCGCGACTGCGCATCGGCCATACCTATCGCATGCGAGTCCGTACCGTCGATCTCGCCGGCAACAGCGTGCCGTTCGACCAGAGCGCGATCTCGATCCGCCCGGATCCGCAGCCTGGCGTCGGAGTCGCAGCGCTATCGTGCGTTTCGAGCCGGTGCCGTCGCCAACTGTCCTGCGCCGGCATCTCGACACCGAGGGCGAGTCGCTCGAGCACCTCGCGATCCGATCGAACCTCGGCGTGAGTGCTGCTGGATTACGTGCAGCGGCCCGAGGTCGTGCAGGCGTTAGCGCACGCCGGCGCGGCGCACACCTATGCGGAGGATTCCGCAGCGCCATCTCGCGCCGCCGAAAGCGTCGCAGCAGATGGCGGAGCAGGACGGCCGTTTCGATGCGGCGTTCGGCGGTACCCGGCGGCGCAGACAACGACGCAGCTTCGAGTGGCGCTGCGCGAGGAAGGCACGTTCCTCGATCCGGACGATCGTCGACGTGACGACCGGCCAGAAGACAATCGCACAGGCGAGCAATCGCTGTTTCTCCGGGTACGCCGATGCCGCCGACGCGCGGAGCCGGGCTCCCGGGTGAGTGCGCCTACGCCTTCTATCCCGATCGCGGCGCGTTATCCTCCCTTACCTGCCTGACCCGCTGGCGATCGGTGTCTCGCTCACCGGTTATGATTTCACCGGCAGCCGAGGTTTTCCATCGAGGTCGCGAAGTTCTCCCGGCGCGTGGCCGTCACTCACGCCCGTTCCGGCCGCGGTTATCTGAAGGACCGCTCAGGCGTCGCCTTCACCGCCAACGTGCTCGAAGTGCGGCTGCCGAGGCTGGAAGTATGTCTGGGCGCGGCTCGCGTCAGTGTTCCCCGATCGGACGCCTCGACGACCTCGCGATCTGGCAGTGGGTTCCGGATCCCGGACAGGACGCCCGCGCTGAAGACCGCGGCGCCGGGAAGGTCGACCACTGGATGCTGACGCCATTTCGTGAGGTGACCTTCACGCACGCGGTGCAGCAGCCGCTCGTCGTGCCGGACACGAGCGAAGGTCGTAGTCGTCGCGCGTCGCTCGGGGATACGTTTGCGGCGTTTCGCGGGCCGATTGCAAATCACGCGAAGAGCACCGGCCGTCTCGACGTATTCGGCGACGTGGACGGAGGACGTCGACCTGGTCACCGACGACGAGCCGCGCATGCGCGCGTTTGGAACCGAGGTGGCACACCAGGCGCAGTAGCGTTCGGCCTTCGACAACCGGCGCTCGGACGATCAGGCGGAGGTCGCGTCGCACCAGGCGCGCCACGAATTCGGCGACACGAAGCTACCGGCGCATCGTCTACTCACAGCGTCGCGACCACGCGCTTCCGCGAGTTCCTGCCGCGCCCCCTCACCGACGTACCTGCGAACATCCAGCGCGTCGAATCGATGACCGATGCGGCCGGTCGCCAAAGCCCGGCCTCGCGCACCACATCCTCAACTCGGCGCGACCCGCGGCACCTGAAGTCCTGCACGTTATCCCAACCTTCCGCTGGGAGCGACAGGATGCACGGTCCGCACCGTACTCACGTGCGGCACGGAAACGCCGTGCGAGTCTGGTTGCGGCGGCCCTGGTTCCGTCCGGCGATGGTGAGCAACTCGGGCGTCGTACTCGAGCCAGCGTGCGCCTCCCGCATGGATGGGAACGAGTCGCTGCCACAGACGCTGTCGGCGCACAGGCGTGACGGCGAAAGGTGTCGCACTGGCAGCCGCTGGTTGTCAGAACTCGGCTGCTACGAGGCGTCAGCCGGGACTCGGCCGCAACCGAGACCAGCCGAACATGGATCACCACAGACGTCCTCAGGATCACCGCGCTGAACCCGACGTCCGAAGAGATGCGCAAGATGCTTCGGCCGCATGTCACCGCGTGGGGCAGCGATCCGATCTGAAGTCCGCCGCCCCGGCGTTGCCGCCGACGGTGGCGGCGTTCCCGCAGTCACACCAGGCTATGCCACCGGGCTAACGCTCGATGGAACTGCCTGCTCGAATGTGCACTGTCGTCGTGGCGGCTCACGAAGTCTACTTCGATCGCGCCTGCAAGCTATGGCACTGCGATATCGAGATCGATGCCGGCAATTCCTACTTCCCGTTCGTGAGGCTGGCAGCTCGCCCGTCATCAAGCGCACTCGCTTCCGAACGCGCACCTCTCGCGCGTCGTGATGACCGACTTCATCCAATTGGCGCCGGATCGCACCGCTGAGGTCGTGCTGTCGCCGGGCAGCCGCGGCGATCATGGGCATACGGGGCTTCTCTGGACGCAACTACGTCGCCGACGTTTCTCCATACCCGTTCATCGATCCAGACTTGTTTGGCTCCCGGCATGGCGCCGAACACGACACGATGCGTGTAGTCCCTGAACGACGGTGCCGGAGTGCCCGGCGATCTCGGCTGGCAGCGTGTCGGAGGAGAGGTCGAACTTTCGGCGGCCGCGTCGGGCTTCCACGTGACGTGGACCGGAACGATCCAGCTGCCCCCCAACGTCGACGACCAGCTACCGGCGATTATCGCCTTGCTCATTACCGGAGTGCCGAGACGTTTCTTCGCGATTATCCGATCGCGGGTGATCCTATGGTCTCGATTTCACTCCGCCGATCTCGTGCGAGAACGCGTAGTCTACGTGACACACGTTCGAGATCGAAGAACGCCTCGAGAATTAGAATCACGACCGGAGCCGGCCAATGCAAAAACAACGGCGTGCAGTCTGGCGAGCTGGTAACTGGCGGCCGCCGTCTGTGTCCCTTCTCGCGCTTTTTTTTCGAAAACCGTTTAGGAAAAACAACTCAGCAAGACTCGGCCGCATCGATTAGGCGCACTGCGCCCTTCATGCCGGCCGTTCCCGGACAGGAAGCCATCCGGCCCACGCTGACGCCACATCAACGCCACCGTAGCCGCCCGAGTGCCGCCGCCGCTAGCAAAACGTAGTCATCATACCGCGAGATCCACCTTAACCCTCCGGTGCCGTGTCCCTGCCGCTCCGGCCTGCCGGCCCCGCCGCGGTTCAAGACTTTCACCCACGCAAGCTGATCCAAGCCGGTTTTGAGGGGCCGACATAGATCAAGCGCACCCCCATCGCGCCTCCTGTTGCCGCCGCTGCCGCCGGCGCCGCCGCTGCCACCGTTGCCACCGTTGCCACCATTGCCAGGTTCCGGAACCACACGCGAACTCCGGTGGACTTTGCCGTGAGCACCTTTTCCGCCGTCTCTGCCGCTGCCGCCCGGCCCAGACCGGCCCGCCGGCGCCGCCACTTGGTGCCGGAGAAGTCGAGCGCCAAGTCGAACCACGTCATCGGCGATCCCGGATGAACTCGTGACTCCTTCGGCAAACAGGATAAAGCGGCGGCAACGTTGCCGTGCCTCCTGCTCCCCGATTTGTTCCAGCCGAAAAGCCGTCCTGACCGATGCCGTGCCTGCGGTAGCTGGCTCCCTGCCGCACGCCTGCGTGATTCCAGACGATCCCGCGGATCCGGGACGATCCAGCAACGCCGTCTGCCGCAGCGAAATTGATTTCGAAGAATGTTGCTCCTCACGGCGGGCGCACGGGGAGTACGTATCTGGATTTGTGCAGATCGCCAGGAACCCGGAAGGTCAAGTCGCGTCAACCGTAACGTAGCGCCGGAATCGAACTGCAGTTTGTGAGCCTTGAAAGCACTCTGGCCAGAGAAGAGCTCGGTGCCTGTCACGGGAAGAGATCCCAAGTGGGCGCAGCCTTGACCTGGCGGAATACACTTCAGCAGGAATGCGTCCATTTCGCCCTTTGGATAACTACACGAGCGCGAATATAACCTCAGTGACTTTCGGCGAACCATCCCGGATGTCGAGAATGAAAAAGCGAAAGCCGTTCTAATAAATAGCGACTGTAAGCGCTTCGCACCCTCCCTCTGACTCTCACCTTTTTTTCTGCCGCCGCATTTGCGGTTGTTTACTTGCGTCGCGTTTAGACCGCCGGGGAGATCGCGCAGTCGTGCGAGAGGTGGATTTACCTCGGAGAATAAAAATGGTGACGTGAAACGCACGTGTCATCAGGCAGTCGAAGCGCGACAATCGGGAGCGCGTCCGAAAGATGAAGGTCTCGTGCTCGACGAATTCGAATTTCTTCTTTGGCCCTTCAGCGGTCCATCAACAATTTCCAGGCGAACTCGGTTCTGCATGACCCGCGTGGTAGGATAATCGCGAACGGGGACCAGCCGCACATATCGATTGGATTTCAGCAAGCGTGGCCATGCATGATCGGAAGAGAGATCGCGAATTTGGCCATCGCAGTTCGTAAATCTCGGCCTCTCTTTGAGTCACAACGGTCTTTTTCCTGGACAAAAACACAAATTAGGGACACTACTGGAGCGATCTCTGGGCTACTGTTACAGAATTATTGAACTGTGTGCATGAAGCGAAGGGACTCTTTACAGCAATACGTAACTGAACGAAGTACAAT
>ERZ1370068.4036-contig-3129_pt1 | contig 59651 bp, 92 predicted proteins | sample MGYA00561227_ERZ1370068 | MGnify/ENA primary metagenome ERZ1370068 (study PRJEB38410, sample SAMEA6850437) | metagenome | study: Metagenomic assessment of the ecological functions of the soil: analysis of the soil microbiota associated with the... | reverse complement strand
TGCGCTGATTCGTTACGTATTGCTCATCGCATGTCGCAAGGTTTGGTTTTTGGTTGGTCACTTCATCTGGCGGCCGTCAGGCCTGCCCGCAATGTCAGGCCGTCCATTGGTCCCGATCCGCGCGCGACCGTTGCCGTCAGCTGCGCCTGGAACAAGGCTTGAATCGACGCTTGGGCAAGCCTGCGAATCCACCGGCGACGCAAGGCGCGACGATTCCGTCAAACAAGTCTGGATACTGCTGCGTGCCGCGGTCGTTGCCTGACGGCCGCCGTTCGGGCAGCCACCAGAAATACGACCGCGACGCGACAAAATCCATAGTGCAACGACGACGATCACCGGGTCTTGGCCGCGGCCGTGACGATTTCGGAACCTGCTGCGTTTCCGCGATACCCGGAGCAGAGCTTGCCGGGATCAGCGTGCCGAGCAAGAACTGCCCGTTCGCCACTCGGGAATCGTTAGTGCCAGAATCGGTCGTTACGACGGCATAGCCATCGAGCAACGCGCGTTGCGCGTATTCCCCCGGCGCCTACCCGTCCCTGGCGGTAAACAGCGTCCCGTCGCCCCTCCCCCACCTTGGTAGTAGAACTTCTGGTTCAAGCCGTGGGAAGGCGTAGCTCGAACTGAGAGCGTACGGACGACCATCCACTCCAGTTCGCGCGTTCATCGCGCCTGACCAAGCAGTGATCGGGGAACGAGGAGGCCGTAATCGGCGCGCGGTAGCCGCGGTGAACACCGCCAGTCGTGACGGTGCCGCCGTCCGGCACGGTCCCCAACAAAGCTCGGGCAGGCTGCCATCAGGGTCGCCGCTGAGGACTGCGGCGCCGCGGCAGGCGCTGAGCGAGCGACCAGGAGCGTCATCCCCTCCTCCACAGGCAGCCAGGCTGAAGAGCAGCCATGAGTTCCACAGAGATCTTTGCACGCGATGTCGGCTTCATGTGAACTCCTTCGAAGCAACGGCAGCGGTAAAGTTCCAACAGGGCCGGGTCCGCAAAAGATCGTAATGGAGTGTTTCCGTAACGTCATGTAGTAAACACTCATTCAGGTCGAGACGAGTCCGCAACATGAGGGCCAGCTTCTGAACCAGGACCTTCGGACTCAGCCATGACAACGACACTATGCGGAAGCCGCGAGCGACCAAATCGCCTCTGGCGCGCAGACCTCGCGTTCGCGAGCAGGCGCTGCTCAGGCGGACGCAAGACCAGCATCCTGAAGGCTGCAATCAAAGTCTTCGCCAAGCACGGTTTCGATGGCGGCCGGATTCAGCAGATATCCCAGACTGCGAAAACGTTCGACCGGATGATCGTCACTACTACGGCGTGGAAGGCCTCTTCATCGCGGTCTGGAAACGATCTACGCTCGATTCAAGCGAAGCCGAGTCCGAGCTGAAGTTGGATCCGGACGATCCTGCCAGGCTCCGTTGAAGGCGATCGTCCAGTTCATGGCGACCTACTATCAAAAAGCATCGCGAGTTCGTCACTCTGTTGAACACGGAGAACCTTGCATAGGGCAAGCTACATTTCGAAGTCAGCCCACGCACAAGAGTATTCTCGCCTGCCGTGGCGGTGCCTGCCGGCGTATTGACAACGGACGGCCCGCGGCCTTTTCCGCCCCAGCTCGTGCCGAGACATCTCGCCGATGATCGCGAGCATGGGGTACTTCTACGTGTCGAACCGGTTCACGTTGTCTGCCTTCCTCGGCGAATCGCTAGAAACGGACGCGGCCTGTTCTGGCTGGCGGAAGTTCATTGAAGATGCGGTCCTCCTCGAACCGTGTCGTCATCGCCAAGGCAGCGGCCGGTCTTAAGCGGCGGCGTGGAAACCCCTCCAGTACTTCGGCGAGGATTTCGTGGTGCAGACCCGGAGCACGTCCCCCGGTTGATGGACATCTCCGATTCCGACATGGACCGGACAGAGGCAAGCGCTTCGACGTGCAATGGCAGCAGGCCAATGCGGCCGTTCGTTGTGACGGATCGGTGCTCAGAAAGCCGGACGCCTTCATCCCGAGCGATGTCCGCGCCCGTATTGGGCCCGGCCCAATGATGCTGTGTCTGTTCACCGACATCGATGCGGTGATCGGCGGCATCGCAAGAATAGGCAGGGTCGCCGCCCTCAGCGGCGTAGACTTTCCCATTGCTGGACGTTGCCTTCTCGGCAATGGCCTCTCGCCGACCACCTGAGCGCTACCGCTTCGGCTCCTTCGAGCTGCAGCCCGACAAACGACGGCTGCTGAAGGGACGGCGCAACGATTTCGCTGCGCCCGCGCGCTTTCGATTTGCTGGTTGCGCTCGTCGATCGCGCCGGACATCTCGTCACCAAGGACGAATTGCTCGGCGCGTAGCGGCCGAAAGCCGTGGTCGAGGAAGCCGCGTTGCACGTGCAGGTGTCCGCCCTGCGCAAGGTCGTCGGCAGCGATGCCATCACCACGGTGTCGGGACGAGGCTACCAATTCACGCTGCCGGTGACGAAAGGTGACGGCGAGCCGATCGCGCATCAGAACCAGTAAGCACAACCTGCCCTTATCAGCTGACGAGCTTTGCTCGGTCGCGAACAGGAGATCGCACAGCTCGAGGAGCTTGTGACTGCGAATCGGCTGGTGACCTGATCGGTGCCGGCGGTGCGGGCAAGACCCGCCTGGCGATCGAAGTGGCGAGCCGGTTGATCGACGCGTTTGCCGATGGCGTGTGGCTGGTGGAGCTCGCCGCGCTGTCGGATCCGCGTCTCGTGCCACAGGCCGTGGCCCAGGCGCTGGAGGTCAAGGAGCAGCCGACGCGGCCCGTGATCGGAGACGCTCAGCGACCATCTTGCTTCGAAGAAGCTGCTGCTCGTTCTCGACAACGTCGAGCATCTGCTCGAGGCGTGCGTTCGCCTGGTCGATGAGATCGTTCGTCGTAGCCCGGACATCGCCGTGCCTCGTGACCAGCCGCGAGCGGCTCGGCATAACGGGCGAGCTCACGTATCGCGTGCCGTCGCTGACGGTGCCGGGAACGAGCGAAACGTTGACGCCGGAGACCGCGTCGCGGTACGAAGGTGTGCGCGCCTCTTCGTCGATGCGCGCGAAGCTCGTGAGTCCCGACTTCGCCTGTGACGGCGGAGAATGCCTCCTCTGTCGCATCGATCTGCGCTCGGCTCGACGGCATGCACGCTGGCGATCGAATTGGCGGCGCCGCGCCTACGTCTCGATGTCGGTTAACGAGTTGAACCAGCGCCTCGACGAACGATTTGCCCTGCTGACGGGCGGATCGCGCGCGGCGCTCCCGCGGCATCGCACGCTGAGGTCGCTGATCGACTGGAGCTTCGATCTGCTCACGAGCTCGGAACAGCCATGCTCTCACGGGTGTCGGTCTTTGCGGGTGGATGGACTCGGCAACAGCGGAGCAGGTTTGCACCGGAAATGGCATTGAACCCCGGAGGTCCTCGACCTGCTGGCCCGCGCTGGCCGACAAGAATCTGGTTCTCGCCGACGAAAAGCAAGGGCGACTCGCTATCGGATGCTCGGAAACGGTGCGCCAATACGCCCAGGATCGACTGCGCGAGAGTGGCGAAGAAGCGCAATGGCTGAATCGCCACCTGGCGTCTTTTTCTCGGGCTCGCCGAAGAGGCAGTTCCGAGTTGCGGGGCCCGTCCCCGCAAGTCTGGCTCGATCGGCTGGCCGCGGAGCTCGACAACCTCCGCGCCGCACTGAGCTAGTCGGCCGCGACCGACCCGGTGCGGGATTGCACCTTGCCGCATCAATTTATCGCTTCTGGTTCATTCGCGGACATCTGTCCGAGGGCCGAGAGAGTGGTATGCCCGGCTGCTCGAGGCGTTTGCCGCGCGATACCGTGATTCTCGACCGTGCACGGAGCGCTCAACAACGCCGGCATCCTGGCGCGCGTGCAGGGCGACCATGCCGGGGCCCAAAGGCTGCATCAGGAGAGTCTGGCGGTTGCCCGCGAGCTCAATGATCCTAGGGCGATTGCGGGCCTGCTCGCCAACCTGGCGACCATTGCGATCGAGCAGGCCAGATACTAGGACGCGGAGGCGCTGTTACAGGAGACCGCGATGATCGAGAGAGCGAGCGACGACCGTTTGGGTCTCTCTCGGGCACGCTGGGCAATCTGGCAACCCTCTTGCGTCTACGCGGCGACTACGCGGCGGCGCGCTCGCTCTGGAGGAATCGCTGACGACGGTGCGCGACATCGGCGAGCGATTGAGTGAGGCAGTCCTCCTTCTGTTCCTCGGGATGGTCGAGTGCGCGCAGGGAAATCTGAAGGCCGCGGAACGACATTTGAGAGAGGCCCTGGCGATCTTCCAGGAAATCAGCGATCGAGTCTGACGCTGCGGGCGCCATCGAAGGTTTGGCGCTTGTCGCCGTGGGCTATGGATGCACCGCGACGAGCGGCGCGAATCTGGGGTGCGGCGGAACGGTTGCACGAGGAGCTGGCTCTCCCATGCCGCCGTACGAGCAGGCTGCCTACGTGCGAGCGATGGCACAGGCGCCGCGCCGCGTTAGGCGGCGACGCATTCAATCAAGCGTGGCGCGAGGGTCGTGGAGACGACGCTCGAAGACGTTGTGAAATTTGCCCCAAGCGGCGTAGACACGCTGCACCGCCACCGACCTACTTCATTTGCGCCACACACATCGCTCAGGGATTGCTGGCGTCACGCTTGCCAGGACCGAGGGAGCTGTAGACCGTTGCTGGCCCGGACCGGCGGGCGTACGCGAACGTCGTCTATCTGGCGGGCCAACGGCCGAGCGGCCATACCAAGATCCAGAAACAGCACAGCTGAGACAGCCAGAATTCGAGTAGGTGCGACCCCTTTCAATATCCCAGTGAGTCGATCCGGCACTCCTAGCCCGGTGGAAATCGAAGAGACCGTGACTCGAAAGTATTGGAAGCCCTGACCCTGAGTGAGCATTGGCGCGGGGCCTGCAGCCCGGATCCGACCGACCGCCTGCTAATGCCGTAGGTCCCTGGTTCGAGCCCAGGTCGGGGGAGCCAGAAGCTAACACGACCAGGCGCCGGGCGGTGGGGGCCGCACCATTCCACGCGAGGCTCGCCGAGCTTCGCAATATCCGGTGCTTCGCTTGCCCTCTGCTGACCGTACCGCGAACGCCGCCTCTCTGCCGCTCGGACGGCGGCGCCAGTCGATGCGGAAGCGCGCGGTCTCTACGCCCTGCCTGGTGGCGATGAGCCGAGCGCCGCTCCGCTTTGCCGAAGTCGCACTCCGCGTGCTCAAGGGCGTGGTCTGCCTGCTGTCCGCACTACCTGGTCCACGAGATTGGCACGCAGCGCCGCCTTTCAAGGTCAGCACCTCGCCATCCCGAACCAAAAAGCGCCACGGCACCGCGCATTTCTCTCCAGACATCCGGCAAGATCTCGCGTCGTGCGTATTGTCCGGACGACGTCGACTCGATGGCGGCCTTCGGCGCAAGCGCATCAGATGGTGTCCCGAGTGTACATCTTCGGCCCCCGCGCGCACCCATCGTGGACTGCTTCAGCCCGCCGGTCAAGATCGGCCCCCGGATGTGGCCTATCGAGGGCGCTGCGTGAAGGACTGGAGAGAACGCCGGTTCACGTGATGGATGAGCTCTGGCACCACCGCCACACGGCAACGCGTGGCCAGCGATGGTGACGCCACGTCGAGGCGATCGCGGCGTGATCGCGTCGATCGAGGACCCGGGCGTCCTGGCTCGGCGGCGCGCTGCGGTCTTGTCCTCCTCGCAAGAATCGCGCCGTCCGCCCGCGGCGTGACTCCTCGGTAGAACTCAGGCCCGAACGCTGTGGCTTTGCGGTGAGCACGCGGCCCCCTCGTCAGCATTGCGCTCCGCCTCGGTCGGAGGCCGCTCTCCTGCGCCGGGGCGATGCTGCCGTCCCGTTCGACCGGAATCAAAATGGTCCAGGTCGAGAGATCTTCGTCCTGCGCCAGCAGCTGGCGCTGTACATCGAGCGGCGCAAGAACCAGCCGCGACGGGTCGGGGCGCTGGATCAACGATGACGGAAAACGCCGAAGTGCCGGTCCAGGGTACGCCGGGCCGGCTGGACGGCATTTCTGCGGGAGCACAACTCGAACGCGACAAGTCGTGAACCTGCAAGTTGGGTAAGCAGTGACCAGAACGTGCTCTCGGCATCGTGCGAGAAGCGAAAGGTCCATGCTAGGTCCTGAAAGCTCTTACTTCCTCTGACTAGGAAAGACGCTGGGGCCGTGCTTTTGCGACAACTGGCAAGCAGCTTGAGGGCCATTCCGCTGGGCCGCTTCGTGCCAGCCTCCCACTTCTGGACGGTGGATTCGCTGGTGTTGAGGTAGCGCGCGCAACACCGGCTGGCTGACAGTGCGCCTGTTGTTCGCGAATCTTCCTGATCTGGCTGCGCGCGGAGACGGGCGGCGGCAGCCGACGCGCGACTCGTCGAAGCCGCGCATCGTCGCTTTGTCGATTGTGCCGGCGCGGTGCAGACCCTTTGCAGCACCTGTGAATCCGCCTCGAAAGGCATCGCCCTTGAACCTGGCTCTGGTGGTCATGGCAAATCTCCAGCAGGTCGCGATTGCGGACCGCCGCGTCGGCTTCCAGTGCAGTCATGCGAGCGTACGCCTACTGCAAGTTTCTTGAACCCCACGAGTTCATCGGGCGAGATATTGGCTCGATCCTTCTTCGCGAACAGATACGCGTACATCCAGTTCCGACCACCTTTGGCCAAAATGAGCGAGCGATGCATGTTGTCGTCCAAACGCTTCTTGAACACGCCACCACCCGAGATCGTCGAGCTGGCCCCGCTGCACTCTCGAATGGCGGCGCAGAGCTCGGGATCGCCGATGCGTGCCTTTGGCCACGCCTGCGCGAACCAAGCGGCTTTTGAAGACGCGCGCGGTACCGTGGCGGTCACGCGACAGCGAGTACCAGGTGCCCGCCTATAGTCGAGGACGGACTGGCGGCGATCGACAATGCGCCCTCACTGCGTCCCTGGCGGAATGCATTGGTAGGCGATCAGCCTGTGCTCCCGCAGAAATGCCGTCAACCGGCGAGAACCTGACTTTAGTACTTGGACGGTTTCGTCATTCGGTTTAGCCAGCCCGTATTCCATGCCGGGAGCGCTAACATCGCCTAGACGGATTACTCGTGGTGCAAGCCGCCCAGCAGCGGATTTCGCTCGCTCGCACGACGCCGGCATCCATGAACGTCGGATTGGACTGCGCCAGGCGGCGCAGATCCCGCCGGAGGGCCAGGGCAATCCGGGACCCGGCGCGCTGTGCGGACGCCCGCCGTCGTAGTGAGTAGCCCACTCGCGCAGATTGAGCGCAGGTGCCCTTCCGAGCTGGCGCGGGATGCGATCGCGGGCTGCCCGACAACCCCTATGCCCACGCAACGCTGGCCTCGATCGAAGCGCTCGCGGGCCGGCAGGACCTCGCCGCGTTCGGATTGGCGACCCTGTTGAGGCTGTGGCCAGGGGCCGCCGTCGCCCACTTCGACGACCTTCGTCGTTCCAGCAAACCCGTGTACCTGGAACATCGAGCGCGCCTGTACGAGGGTCTGCGCCTAGCGGGTCTGCCGCCCGGCTCCTGACGCGTCGACCCGCCGCCTGCCCTCGCGGGTTTCAGGGCGCCGGCAGGCGGCGGCCCGCCAGCGGCATTCTCACTCCATCCGTTCGACCCACTGGGCGCGCGATGGACCTGGCTGGAACGGATCGCCGAAATATTGCGTCTCCCGGACCACCTTGCCGCCCTCGAATTCCATGATGCTCACGACGCAGACCGGGTTGCTCGTCATAGGTGAGCACGAGTTCGCTGATCCAAAGACCGCCGCCACCCAGCATACGTCGCACGGCGAAGCGCTTCTTGTTCGGCTGCGCCATACGCGAGGCCTGGATCCTCTGCCGACCGCGGATGCGTTCGCCCGATTGGGGATACTCGAGGACCGCATGATCTTCGTAGATCTGGTGCTCCACCGCGAAGTCGTTGGCGTCGGAAGCCGCCCAGTGCCGCTGCAAGGCGGTCCGCACGTCGTCGTCACTCATGAGGGCACTTCCTCACGCCGGATGCATCGGTTCTCATGGGGTGCTCGCCTTGCGCCCGCGACGTTCTGACGCGGTTGCCGATGACACCGGACGCGCGCCACCGGAGTCGATTGGACGATGGTATCGATTGCGGTCTTCCAGCTGGAATGACGACGCCTTGGAACAACGGCATCACGGAGTGCGCATCGACGGCATGCGGTTCTGGATCCTCACGTAGCTCTTGCGGCGTTCGGCTTGCATGCACTTTAGTGTCGACGAGGCGCCTTCGTGACTCGCACTTCGATCGGCAGGACCGCTCTCAAGCGGACCAGTTGCCAGTGACTGGCCGTTCAGCGTCGGTGACCATTGTCAGGTTTATGGCGGTGAAACTGCGCCTGCGAAGTGGGCGCTGGCGACCCAAGCCAACTTCCGCGCCTTGGAGCAGCGGACATTCGAGTCGGCTCTTCGACGTCTCACTAGGGGCAACGATGTCCCTCAGCGTCCAGGTCTTGTCAGAGTACTCCTGGGTAGGCCTAGAAGCGAAGATCGAGAACCATCCTGGCCGGGGACCGTCCGGATCCAGTTTCCTTTGCTCTTCGGCTCCTCGGGCCCGAAGAAGATGTCCACCGATCCGTCGTCGTTGACCTTGGGCTTTGAGTAGACGCTGACCGAGGGAAGCGGCTGGCCGTTCTGCAGCTCTGACCGGCTCAGCGCGTCGTAGACGACGACCGACCAGAAGTTCTTTGCCGGGATGCTGCGGTGCGAGTGTGCAAGCGATAGTTGCTGCGCGCCGTCGAGGTAATCGCCAGTCGCGCGTCGCGATAGGTCCAGAGATACTGCGAGCCCTGCCCGACGTTCTTCTCCATCATCGGCCGGCGAGTTGCCGGCAGCCATGTAGTAGACGTTGTTCCTGGCGTCGATCTGCGGTGCGCCGTCTGCGCGCGAACGTGTAGGTCATCCCGTCCTGGCATGCCCTGCCACTTGCGGTCGGGGTAGTAGAAATCCGGCCGAGGCCGAGCCATAGGTGTTGGCCCGCGCCATCGCTCCGCCCAGGCGCGCCGCCTCCGACAGCAAGGCCTTCATCGTCGTCGTCAGGCTTGAACGCCTTGCCCTTCTCGATGCCGATCGCCTGCATCGTGGAGCGCTCTAGAGCGGTCCGAAGCTTCCAGAGGCTCCTCGTCGACCAGCATGGCGAGCAGCTCGAAGTAGCGCAGGTTGTCCGGAAAGAGCGTGTCGATGTCCTTGCCGGATCCGTTCATGAACTCCATCTGCGGGCGGCGAGGACGCCTTGGCGAGCGGATAGACCGTGATCGCGCTTCATCAGCTGCACGGCCTGGTCCGGTCTTGCCGTCGACCTGGAAGCCCCGGACTGCGAAGGTCACCGAGTAGGTCGGAGAGCGCACGACAGAAGTAACCGTCCGGGACGCTGTCCTTGAAACCTGGTGGCAAGACGAGGAACTTTCCGCCGCTGCCCTTGTCCGGTCCCGAGCGGTCCGATGTCGGCGAGATAGCGCTGCAGGCCATCCTGCATGAAGCCGAGCATGTTCGGCAGGCGCTTCGACCACAGTGGGCCCGTCGTCTCGCAGGGCGAGATGACTGATGCCGTAAACCGTCTCGGTGTTTGCGGTCAGCAGCACCGTGCTCGGCATCCATCAGGTTTTCCCAGATGCACGATCTGCGTTGGCTTCGACGCGCCGAAGGTGCGCAGCCTCTTCGCGCAAGGCGATCTCGCTGACCAGGCATCAACTGCGTGAGGATAGACCCTCCGGTCGCGCGGTTGAGCGTCTGCGAGAGCTCGCGCACTGCTCTCTCCGTGTCGCCGGCGGGATATCCGTTCTTGAACTCCGAAGCGCCGCGAAGGGCGGTTTGAGCGTCTCCGTGTTCAGCCAACCATGGGGTCGATCGAGGGGGCATGATTACCGCTCCTGTTGATGGGACGGGCATGTTGACTCGCCATGCGAAGGAAGCGCAGAAGCGAAACCGCACCTTCAGATGGCCCATTTCGGTCAGGCCATCGGGCAGAGTCGAAAGTGATATCAATCGCATGTTCGAGACATACAGCATCTGTGAAGCGACTGGGAACAGGAGGCCACGGGCAGCTCGCTTGAACGTCCGGTCTGGTCGATGGGATGGCAGTGCGGCAAGCGTCCGCTTGGCGGACCCGGGCGTACGCGAACGTCGTCTATCTAGCGGGCCAACGGCGCATTGCAGCTGCTCTGCTGACCATGCCGAGATCTACGAAACAGCACAGCCGAACGACGAGGCATTCGAGGCGGAAAGCCTTCCAATATCAGTAGTCGATCCGGCGCTCTAGCCAGGTGGAAATCGAAAGAGACCGACTCGAGAGTATTGGAAGTCCTGACCCCGAAGTGAGCATTGGCGCGGCCTGCAGCCTGATCCGACCGACCGCCTGTTAATCCGTAGGTCCCTGGTTCGAGCCCAGGTCGGGAGCCAATAAAATCAAAGGGTTACGTCGCATGACGTAATCCTTTTTCTATTTGCCATATTGGAAAGCGACCGGCTGTGCAATCCAGTATCTCGCCGCGCTCTTAGTCTTTTCACCGGCTGGCGGGATTCGAACCCACACGGCCCTCGCAGCTGAATGTCGGGAGTTGGCCGACTCCGGGCAGACGTCACGGAAGTTCGGCAACCGACCGGCCGGCGTGCCGCTACTCCAGCTCGACTACACGAACGCGAATTCGCCTTTCGCTCGTATTGACGATGTTGTGCTCAACGCCGACGGGGCGGCCGCGTACGCCTGCCCCCGCGCCAGGGGCGTCTCGACATTCCTCCGTCGTCTCGGCCAGGAGCTTGCCGGCCGTGAGGCAGACGACGACATAGTCGACGCGTGGCGGTGCCAACCTGTCTCGGCACCTACGGCGAAGCGCCACTCGGTGACGATGACGCGATCGGTTTCTGTCAACCGGGTGGCTACGGCCTTGGGTCTGTGGTGGCCGCCAGACCGGGTCGCCCAGGGCAATGGGCTGAGCTCGCAACCAATCGGCCTCCTCGCTGCAGCGGCTCAAGACTACGGCGCCGCGAACCTGCTGGATCAGCAGCTCCCTCAGCCACTTCGCCGCGGGTTGGCCGAAGTCGGCGTCGAGCGACCGCTTCGGGGTGCGCCATGTCGAGCCGTTGACCAGGCCGCAACCGCGCGCGCCGCCTCTGCACTTCAACTCCGTCGGCGGGCTGTCATCAAGTGGTGGCTACGCCGTTTCTTCGCTCGGTCCCGCCTTGCCATCCGAGACGCGATGAGATCTCCGCGGCCGCGTTGCGTACCGCCTGTGCGGGCCAGCGAATCCCAATCGGTCGAAAAGTCGTCCTGGTGGCCGAGCGCCGTGATCACGAGCACGGGCTCGCCCTCGTGGTCGAACACCGGCGCGCTGAACGCGTTGACGCTGGGAATCGGACGCCCTTCCGCGCGCACGACGCCGTGCCGGCGCACATCTTCGCGTGCCTGGCGCACGATCTCGCCCTCCTCGCGCGACAGCCGGCCGGCCGGGCGAGGAGCGTCGCCAACGGCGCTCCCAGTGGCTTGCGCGAGGCGCGCCGCGGACAACGCCGATGCGAACGCGCGGCCGGTGGCGGTGCGAAACACCGACATCACGGTGCCTGCACGCATCGCCACCAGCAGCGGCTGGCGCGCCTCGATCATCCGCACGATGGTCGGACCGAAGTTGCCCCATAGCGCGAGCGCCACCGCGAAGCCGGTGGATTCCGCCAGCTGCGTAGCGACCGGGCCGGCAATGCGCATCGGATCCAGCTGGTGCAGACAGGCGAGTCCCAGCTGCAGCGCAGCCGGCCCGAGCGCATAGCGGCCGTTGTCCCGATCCTGCTCGACGAGCCCCAGCTTGCTGAAGCTGACCAGGTACGGGTGGGCGCGCGCCGGCGGAAGTCCGCGCCGGCGGCCAGGTCCTTCAACGACATCGGCTCGGATGTGCTGCAAGCACCAGCAGCAGCCGGCCGCCGACCTCAACAGATTGGACTGCGCGTTGGCCGTTGTCGACCGTGTCCTTGGCGGGTTTCTGTCGCACGGCATCTCCTTGGTTGGGCGTCGCCGAGTTTGCCATAGACAAATCCATTCTTCCGGCGTGGTTTGTCCTATGCAAATGGATTTGCGGCATGCACAATCGCGCTCACCAGTTGCAAACGCATTTGCAATAGGCAAACAAGGAGACCAACGATGACCGCTTCCAAGTCCTTCGCCTCGCACGCCGACGTCGAGGAAAAGCAGGTCAGCTTCACGCAGCTGTCCGAACATGCCTGGGCCTATACCGCCGAGGGCGACCCGAACACCGGCATCGTCATTGGCGACGACGCCGTGCTGGTGGCCGACACGCAGGCCACGCCCGCGATGGCTCAGGACGTCGTGCGCCGCATTCGTGAGGTCACCGACAAGCCGATCAAGTACGTCGTGCTGACCCACTACCACGCGGTGCGCGTGCTCGGCGCGAGCGGCTTCAATCCGCAACAGATCATCTCGAGCCAGGACACCTACGACCTGATCGTCGAGCGCGGCGAGCAGGACAAGGCGAGCGAGATCGGCCGCTTCCCACGCTTGTTCCGTGACGTCGAGAGCGTGCCGCCCTGGCATGACCTGGCCGACGATCACCTTCAACAAGAAGATGACCCTTTGGCTGGGCAAGCTCGAAGTGCAGCTGCTGCAGCTGGTCGCGGCCACACCAAGGGCGACACCGTCGTCTGGTTGCCGCAGGAACGCGTGCTGCTCAGCGGCGACCTGGTCGAGTTCGACGCCACGCCCGTACGCCGGCGACGCCTACTTCAAGGACTGGCCGCAGACGCTTGAAAACGTCGCCGCGCTCAAGCCGACCGCTTTGGTTCCGGGCCGCGGTCCAGCTCTTCTCGGCGAGGAGCAAGTGGCAGCAGGTCTGAAAGCCACCGGTGGCTTCATTGCCGACGTTCGTGCCAGCGTCGAAGCCGGCGTGGCGGCGGGCAAAGACCTGAACGCGGTCTACAAGGACACCTTCGCCAAGCTCAAGCCGAAGTACGGCCACTGGGTCATCTTCGACCACTGCATGCCGTTCGACGTCACGCGCTGCTACGACGAAGCCACGAAGTTCCCCGACCCGCGCATCTGGACCGCCGAACGCGACCGCCAGATGTGGGAGACGCTCGAGGGCTGAACTACCGCTGCACCAATCCGACTGCTGCCTTTAGCTGAAGGCAGTGCCAGCAGGCGCCGCATGACGATTCACAGCGGCGCCATCAGGAGACAAAGTCATGCAACTCAAGCGAACTTGCCGCGCGCAAGGGGATGAGCGTCGACTACCAGAAACTGGTGTTCGACTACACGCGCCACCCGGATCAAAACGCCTCGAAGCCGGTGCGCCGCCCGGTCGTTGTCGTCGGCGCGGGACCCGTCGGTCTGGCGCTGGCCATCGATCTCGCGCAACGAGAGGTGCCAGTCGTGCTGCTCGACAACGACAACACGCTGTCCACCGGCTCGCGTGCCATCTGCTTTGCCAAGCGCACCCTGGAGATCTTCGATCGGCTCGGCTGCGGCGACCGCATGATAGACAAGGGCGTGTCGTGGAACATCGGCAAGGTGTTCTTCAAGCAGGAACAGGTCTATGCCTTCGACCTGCTGCCCGAGGCCGGCCATGCGCGCCCGGCCTTCATCAACCTGCAGCAGTACTACGTCGAAGGCTATTTGGCCGAGCGCGCCGCGCAGCTTCCTCTCATCGACCTGCGCTGGAAGAACAAGGTCGCGGGCGTCGAGCAGCACGACGATCACGTGACGCTGACCATCGAGACGCCCGAGGGTCCCTATCGGCTCGAAGCCGACTACGTCGCCGCTTGCGACGGCGGCCGTTCGGCGATGCGCCAGCTCATCGGCCAGAGAGCAAGGGCCGAATCTTTCGCGACCGCTTCCTGATCGCCGACGTGAAGATGAAGTACGACGGCCCGGCCGAGCGCTGGTTCTGGTTCGATCCGGTGTTCCACCCGAACCAGAGCGTGCTGCTGCATCGCCAGCCCGATGGTGTATGGCGCATCGACTTCCAGCTCGGCTGGGACGCGAATCCCGATGAAGAGAAGAAAGCCCGAGAACATCATCCCGCGCGTCAAAGCGCTGCTCGCGCACTCGACGATGAAGGACGCCGAGTTCGAACTCGAATGGGCAAGCGTCTACACCTTCGCATGTCTGCGCATGGACCGGTTCCGCCATGGCCGTGTGATCTTCGCCGGTGATTCGGCCCACGGCGTCTCGCCGTTCGGCGCACGCGGCGCGAACTCCGGCGTACAGGATGCCGAAAATCTGGCGTGGAAGCTCGCAGCCGTCGTCGCCGGCGAGGCGCCCGATGCGTTGCTCGACAGCTATGCCGACGAGCGTGAATACGCCGCCGACGAGAACATCCGCAACTCGACCCGTGCAACCGACTTCATCACGCCGAAGAGCGAAATCAGCTGCCTCTTCCGCGATGCGGTGCTGGAGCTGTCGAAGACGCAGCTGTTCGCTCGCACGCTCGTCAACAGCGGTCGCCTGTCGGTGCCGGCCACGCTCCACGGCTCAACCCTGAACACGCCCGACGCCGAATCGTTCGCGGGCCGCATGGTGCCCGGCGCGGCCGCTAGCGATGCGCCGATCACTCGGCCGGACGGCAGCGCCGGCTGGCTGCTGCGCGAACTCGGCACCGGCTTCACGGCGCTCATCACCGAGGGCTCCGAGAGCGAGGCACTGGCGCGTTCGATCCAGGTCCTCGACGGCCTGGGGACGCCCGTGAAAGTCCTGCGCCTCAGGATCGGCCCGCGACACAGGCGGTACCGACCTCATCGACAACGGCGGCGCGCTGACGCAGCGCTACGACCTGCGCCCTGGCAGCGTCTACCTGTTCCGCCCCGACCAGCACGTTTGCGCACGCTGGCGCAAGCCGACCGCCGCCCAGGTCAAGAGCGCCGTCAAGCGCGCCTTGGCCATCGCTTGAAGGAGTCACGTTCATGGAACTGATCACCACACCCCACCTCGAGTCGCCGGATGACTTCTACGAGGCCTTGATCGAGACCCACAGTGACCTCGACAACGCCGAGAGCCACGCACTGAATGCCCGTCTCGTTCTGCTGCTGGCCAATCACATCGGTTCGCTCGATGTACTGCAACAGGCGCTGCAAGCTGCGCGTGGAGGCGCGCGATGAATGTCGAGACGACTGCGTATCAGAGCGGTTTCGGCAATTCCTTTGCGACCGAAGCCCTGCCGGGCGCGTTGCCGGTCGGGCCGCAATTCTCCGCAGCAAGCGCCCTACGGCTTGTATGCGGAGCAGCTCAGCGGGACCGCATTCACGGCACCGCGCGCCGAGAACCGGCGTTCGTGGCTCTTATCGCATCCGGCCGTCCGCGATGCACAAGCCGTTCGAGCCGATGGAAGCCGGACGGATCGTCAGCGACTTCGCCGGATTGCCTTCCACGCCGAACCAGCTGCGCTGGAATCCGCTGCCCATGCCGGAGGCACCGACTGACTTCGTCGAGGGCATCGTGACGATGGCCGGCAACGGCGAGCCGGCCGCGCCAGAACGGCGGCGCGGTGCACCTGTATGTCGCGAACCGCTCGATGAAGGCACGCAGCTTCTACAACGCGGACGGGGAGATGCTGTTCGTCCCGCAGGCCGGGCGGCATCGCTTCATGACCGAGCTCGGCGTGATCGACGCGGAGCCGCAGGAAATCGTCGTCGTTCCCCGCGGAATGCGCTTCCGGCTCGAGTTGCCGGATGGCAGCGCGCGCGGGTACATCTGCGAGAACTACGGCGCCAACTTTCGCTTGCCCGATCTCGGCCCGATTGGTTCGAACGGCCTGGCCAATGCGCGCGATTTTCTGACGCCTGTAGCGGCCTACGAGGACATCGACGGGCCGCACGAACTGGTGGCCAAGTTCCAGGGTCGTCTGTGGACAGCGCAGATGGACCACTCGCCGCTGGACGTGGTCGCCTGGCACGGCAACTACGCTCCCTACAAGTACGACTTGCGCCGCTTCAATGCGATCGGCTCGATCAGCTACGACCATCCGGATCCGTCGATCTTCCTGGTCCTGCACAGCGCTTCCGACACCGCCGGCGTCAGCAACATCGACTTCGTGATCTTCCCGCCGCGCACGCTGGCCATGCAGGACACGTTTCGCCCGCCCTGGTTCCACCGAAATGTCGCCAGCGAGTTCATGGGGCTCGTGCACGGCGCCTATGACGCGAAGGCCGAGGGCTTCTCGCCCGGTGGCGCGAGCCTGCACAACAGCATGAGCGGCCACGGCCCCGACGTCAGAGACGTTCGAGAAGGCGAGCCATGCCGATCTCTCGAAGCCCGACGTCATCAAGGACACGATGGCCTTCATGTTCGAGACGCGCCTCGTGTGGCGACCCACCGCACACGCCGTCGAATCGGCCGAGTTGCAGCACGAGTACTACCGGTGCTGGCAAGGCCTGGCCAAACACTTCAATCCGAGCAAGCCATGAATTCAATCGACGAGACGCATGACCCGGCTCTAAAAAGCTGGGTCGAATCGGCTAACGATCCGGCCACTGACTTTTCAATCCAGAACCTGCCGTTCGGCCGTTTCCGCAAAGCAGGTGAAAGCGGCGCGCTGCGTATTGGCGTTGCGATCGGCGATCAGATCCTCGATCTTGCCGCGGCAGGACTCATCGACACCGATGACATGAATCGGCTGATGGCCGCAAGTCCCGAGGACCGTCGGCGACTGCGCCGGGCAATCTCGGCGTTCTTGCGCGATGGCGAGGTGGACCAGAAGGCACGCGACTGCCTGGTAGCGCAGTCCGATGTCGAGGTGGGATTGCCGTGCCAGATCCGCGACTACACCGACTTCTACACGAGCATCCATCACGCGACCACCGTGGGCAAGCAGTTCCGCCCGGAAAACCCGCTGCTGCCGAACTACAAGTGGGTCCCGATCGGATATCACGGGCGGGCGTCCTCGATCGGCGTGAGCGGCGAATCGTTCCCGCGACCCAACGGGCAGATCAAGTCGCCGGATTCCGACCTGCCCACCGTCGGCCCGACCCGTCGGCTCGACTACGAGCTCGAGATCGGCGTGTTCATCGGCATGCCCAACGCGCGCGGCGAGGCCGTGTCGATGGAAGAGGCGGAATCCCGCGTTTTCGGGATGGCCCTGTTCAACGACTGGACCGCGCGCGACATTCAGCCCTGGGAGTACCAGCCGCTCGGCCCGTTCCTGTCGAAGAACTTTGCGAGCACGTTGTCGCCGTGGATCGTCACTACGGAAGCGCTCGCGCCGTTTCGCAGCGGCTTTTTGTGCGACCGGCCGCTGATCCACAACCCCTGCCCTATCTCGACTCGGCGATCAACCGAGAGTCCGGCGCCTTCGACATTCGGCTCGAGGTCTGGTTGCAGACACCGAAGATGCGTCGAAGCCGGTCAGCCGGCGAGCGTCTGGTGATGTCCAACTTCAACGACGCGTACTGGACCGTTGCGCAGATGGTTGCACATCACACGGTCAACGGTTGCAACCTGCAGTCTGGCGATCTCTTCGGTACCGGCACGCTTTCGGGGCCGGATGCCGACCAGGCGGGCTCGCTCCTCGAACTCAGCCAGGGCGGCAAGAAGCCAATCAATCTGTCTAACGGCGAGACGCGCACCTTCCTCGAGGACGGCGACTGCATCGTTCTTCCGCGGCTACTGCGAGCGCAGTGGAGCACGTCGTATCGGTTTCGGCGAATGCCGCGGCACCGTCCTGCCGGCACGCAGTCATCGTTGATCAAAACCTTCGTTCAAACACACAGGAGACAAATCCAATGGCTACCATCACTACGGCGTCAGCGCCGGTCGACATCGGGCGCGTTCTTGACGACGGCCCGTACACGACGATGCAGAAGGTCGTCGTCTTCTTGGCCGCCATGGCGATCGTCACCGACGGGTTCGACGGTCAGCTGATCGGATTCGCCATTCCCTCGATCATCAAGGAGTGGGGCATCACGCGCGGCGCGCTTGCGCCTGCGGTCGCCGCCGGCCTGCTGGGCATGGCAATCGGCAGCGCTTGCGCCGGCCTGTTCGCGGATCGCTTCGGTCGACGGATGGCCGTTATCGCCAGCGTCTTCCTCTTTGGCGCGGCGACCTGTTCGATCGGGTTTGCGCCTGATGTGATCACCATCGCGGCGCTGCGCTTCGTTGCGGGGCTGGGCATCGGTGGCGCGCTCCCGGGTTCAACGACCATGACGGCCGAATTCACGCCGGCTCGACGACGCACTCTGGCGGTGACCGCAACGATCGTCTGCTATCCACTTGGCGGAATGATCGCTGGCCTGTTCGCGAGTGCCGTTCTTCCCAGCCTATGGCTGGCGCGGCCTGTTCTGGATCGGCGGCCTGTTTCCGATCGCGTACAGCGCGCTGCTGTTCTTCGCCCTTCCCGAATCGCCCCGCTTCCTGGCGCGCAAGCCGAACCGCTGGCCCGAATTGAGCAAGCTTCTGTCGCGCATGGCGCGGCCGACGCCAGCATCCACGGCATTCGTCGATGCGGCCGAGCAAAAGGCCGAGCAACATGCCGGGTTCAGCGCGTTGTTCGACACCGGCCGGGCGCGCGACACCGTCGCCATCTGGGCGGCGTTCTTCATGTGCCTGCTGGCCGTGTACAGCGCCTTCAGTTGGCTGCCGACGATGCTGGCCTCGGAAGGCCTTTCGCCGGCCATCGCAGGCTCAGGACTGACGGCCTATAACCTCGGCGGTGTTTTCGGTGCCCTGATCTGCGCCGTGGTCATCACACGCTTCGGTTCACGCTGGCCGATCGTCATCTGTTGCGCCGGGGCCGCGCTGACGGCGTACCTCCTGCAAGGGGTCAATGTCGCCCAGGACACGAACCTGTTCATCGCCGGCATCGGTCTTCATGGGCTCTTCGTCAACGCCGTCCAGTGTTCGCTGTACGCGCTGTGCGCCTTCGTCTACCCGACGCTGGTCCGCGCCACTGGCACCGCCTCGGCGCTCGCGTTCGGTCGACTGGGCGCGATCCTGAGCTCGTTCGCCGGCGCTGCAGTCATCACAGCCGGCGGTGCGCACGCCTACCTGACGCTGCTCGGTTCCGCGATGGTCGTCACGTTGGTCGCGATGCTGGTCGTGCGTCGGCACATTCCGCAAGTCGGGTCGGTTCGGATGGCCCCTGTCGCGACGGTTGCCTCCCCACTGAGCTCGAGGCCGTCATGCTGACCCTGCACACGAACTTCCGAAGCGCGGCCTCGTACCGGGGGCGCATGGCGTTCGACTCAAGTTGCTGGTGTACGAGCCGGTTCGGTGCGCCTCGTAGGCGGCTGCGATCGATGGCACCGAGCGCGACAGCCGCAGCCAACGGCATTTCTGGCACCAGCGCGTGCGCCAGCGGAGCCCAGGTTGTCGCGCAGGTCGCGCAACGAGGCGGTCGTACGCCGCGTCGAGCAGCACGGGCGCGACGAAGAGAGCCAACACCAAGTCGGGCGGCAGCGTGGGGGTTGGGCGCTCCGGGAACGAAGGCGAGCAGCGAAGGATCGCGTGGTCGCGTGCGCCGATGCGCGTTGATCGGTCGATTGAGGCGAGCAGGGCCTGCAGTGGTCCGGCGGCAATGCCGGCGGCGGTTGCTCGAACCGGAACGCTCGGGAAGCGCGAACTCATGTGAGGGGCTTGATCAGCACGCCGGTGTCGAAGGCGTAGCGGAGGTAGCGACGGACGACCTGCACTGTGTGGTGGCAACGTCCGCCGGGCAAGCTGCGGCCGCGTCGTCGGAAGAACTCGTCGAGCGATTGCCGCGTGATCGCCGACGGCTCCTGATCGGGCTCGAGGACGCGACTCAGGAGTCGGTCAACGCCCAGTTGTCGTAGGTAACGGTGGCCGGCGCGATGCCACGCAATTCCACTAAGCGCCGAAGATGCTGTTCCTTCAGCGCGAAGCGGGCGCTGACACGGCCCAGGAACGGCCAGCCTGCCGCGCTCTTGCGGGTAGCGGCAATACAGACGCCAGGTACCGACATAGCCGCTTATGCGGCCAAGCGGCGAACGCGGCGCGCAGCGCGTCGACGCCGATGGTGGCGTTCGGCGGTAGCGCGCCAGTCTCCAGCACTCGCAGCAGGCGTGTGTGCCGCTCGGTGCGGCGGTTGCCGAGCCCGCGGGCAGCAACCATGGCCGCAAACGCATCGAGATCGGTCGCATGCGCCGACGATGTGTACCGAGACAGGGAACGTGAGAAGAGCTGTTCGAGCATAACGGTCTCCAGGTTGGAACATGGGGACCGTCGAAGCTACCGGGGGCTTCAACAATGTGGCGGGTTCAGGTCGGTTCGCTCCGAGGGATCATGCCGACCAAAAGCGGCGCTACACACAACGCGCCGCGCACACAAGTTCAGGAGAACAGCCTGCAAGGAGGGCTTCCTGGCCGCAGTGCGCAGGGGCGGCGCATCCCGCACTCGCACGGTCGGCAGCATCGACCGCGGCGTCGGGTTGAACCGGGCGCTTTGGGTGCTCGCCGAAGAGATGAAGAAGCTCACAGCTTGAGGAGCCGAGCCCGCATCGCGGCGGGCTCCTCTCGCCAGTCATCGACCGGCACTAGGGCTGCCGCAACGATCCGGCAAGGTACGCTCGCTCGGCAATCTCTTTGCCCCGAGGGTCCTTTGACCTGATGTGCAGACTGGTTGACGCCCAGGCGCGAAAGTCCGCCAGCCCTTGGGTACCTGCAGGGTAGCCAAATCGAGTGGCGGTACGTCCCGCTCGATAGCTTTGCAGTGCCGCTGCCGTGACTGGATCAGCGACCTGCTCGTCGATGACGGCCAAGCTGTACTCGGGAATGTTGGCTGATGCCCATGCCTTGAACTCTTCCCAGTACAGGGGCTCGCCCGAGGGCGGGTAGTTCATGTCGAGAAAGGGCTCGCCGCCCTCGTCCGATGCGTCCAGGTCAGCCTTATCGTTCATTTGATCGAACCGGCAAAGAAGATGCCTACGCCTATGGTAGATCCTTGCGGTGATGTGCTTGCTGCGCCCGGGCAATCGTAGAACAAAGCAAAGTAGCCACCGGCGACGGGGACTGGAAAAACCGCGGGGTCTAGGCGATGGGGGCATCCAACCCACCCGTTCGCTAAGGAAGTCTCATACAAGTTCGACTACGAAACGGAACTCTTGATCGTCATCGGAAGGACGGCCCGCAACGTGTCCGAGGCCGACTGCGCTGAACTACGTTGCAGGCTATTGCACGTCACAAGACTTCTCCGCACGCGATCTGCAGTTGGAATGCCGAGTGTCCAGTGGATGGTCGGCAAGACGCTGGACAGCTTCGGCCCGATCGGTCCGTACTTTGTGTCGGCGGACGTCGTCGGTGATCCCAACAACGTCGTTTGGAGTGAAGCGATACTGACGTGGCGCCGCCAGCGCGCCTGGAGCCGACCCTGGGCACCGTCCTCATCCCGATCCCGAGCCGCGATTTCGACCCGACGGAAGTCGCCGTGCCGTGGAAGGTGCTGGCAGCGCGGGGCCACACGGTGCGGTTCGCTACTCCGGATGGCCTCCCAGGCCGGGCCGACGAGCGCATGCTCACCGGTCGCGGGCTGGGCATCTGGAAAGCCTTGCTGAGGGCCGACGCCAACGCTCTACGGGCTTATGCAGAAATGGTCGCCAGCCCTGAATTCACGCAACCCGGGCGCCATTCGAATCCCAAGTTGCCGACTTCGACGGCTGTGATATTGCCCGGCGGACACGCACCCGGAATGAAGCCCTATCTCGAGTCTGCGGTGCTGCAGGCGCTGGTGGTCGCCGCGTTCGAGCAAGGTCGACCCGTGGGTGCCATCTGCCACGGCGCGGTGCTCGCTGCGCGATCACGGTCGGCAGACGGGCGATCGGTGCTGCATGGCCGCAAGACGACCGCCCTGACCAGGGTCCTGGAACTGACGGCATGGGCGCTGACGGCACCTTGGCTCGGGAACTACTACCGTACCTATCCGATGACCGTACAGCGCGAGGTCAGCGCGGTACTGGCGAGCCCTGCCGATTTCGTCGCCGGCCCGATCGCGATCGCACGCGACTCGCCATCCCGCCTCGACGCCGGCTTCACGCGTGCTCGACGGTTCCTACCTGTCGGCGCGTTGGCCGGGCGATGCGCACCGCTTCGCGAACGACTTCGCCACGCTTCTCGGTTCCACTCGACCGGCCCTGGCCGAAACGACCGCGAGGAGGCGGTGACGGAATCGAGCGTCCCGTCTCGGAGACGCTTCAAGCGCTGATGCTCGGAGGCGGCGGCCGCGGCGCATCGCCGCGCGTGCGGTATGGCCCCGGCCGACAGCACTCGCTGCGTTGGCGTTCGGCCAATGGCAGCTCGTCTACATGAAAGCCGGAGCCGAGTCACAACAAGCGTGGCAAGAAGGGATGCGGCGCCGGCCGAGCGCCGCACGAAGCGGCCAGCTCTGCAGCTCTGCGGCCATGCCGAGATCTACGAAACAGCACAGCCGAACAACCAGGCAATCGGGGCCGGAAGCGCTTCCAATATCCAGTAGTCGTCCGGGGCTCTAGCCCGGTGGAAATCGAAGCGAACGACTCGAAAGTATTGGAAGTCCTGACCCCCGAAAGTGAGCATTGGCGCGGCCTGCAGCTCGATCCGAACCGACCGACTGTTAATCCGTAGGTCCCTGGTTCGAGCCCAGGTCGGGGAGCCAAGAATGACGGGGGTTAGCCGGTGATTGCCTGCTAACCCCTTTGTCTTTGGACCCTATCCGTGTCCAGGAAATCATGCCCACAGGCCCTATTTCAAGGCTCATGTGACCACAGGCGATGGGGAAGCTACCCGCGCCTCTGCAAAAACGGCGGTGTTGACTCAGGGTCGACTTCGAGACCGCGTTTCCGACTAATCCGTAGGTCTTGCCATAGACAGCCAGGCCGCCGATGAGTTGTGTGGTCATGGCAGAGCCTCAGACGAACTTGTTCTCAGATGGCGCCGAGGCCATCGATCTCGACCCGGACCACGTCGCCGGCCTTGAGGTAGCGCGGCGGCTTCATGCCCATGCCGACCCCGGCGGCGTGCCGGTGGCGATCACGTCGCCCGGGTACAGCGTGATGCCGCGCGAGATGGTCTCGATCAGCGTCGGGATGTCGAAGATCATGTTCTCGGTCGGGCCGTCCTGGCGCAGCTCGCCATTGACCCAGCAGCGCACGCGCGTCTTCGTGCCGTCGAACTCGTCGGCGGTGACGATCCACGGGCCCATGCGGGCAGAAGGTGTCGAAGGACTCTGCCCATGTCCCATTGCTGGTGGCGCATCTGTACGTCGCGGGCCGTCACGTCGTTGACCACCGTGTAGCCGAAGACATGCTCCAACGCGTCGGCCTTCGAGATGTTCTTGCCGCCCCTTGCCGATGACGACCGCCAGCTCGGCCTCGTAGTCGATCTGATCGAGACACCCGACCGGGACCAGCACGTCATCGTGCGGGCCGACCACGCACTCCGGAACCTTGGTGAAGACGATGGGCCAGAGCTCGGGATTGGCATCGTTGTCCCTTGAAGACCGATGCCGAGCAGTTCCTAGCGCGCGCGTGGTAGTTGCGGCCGACGCACCAGAGGTTGCGGCGCGGAAGCGGCAGCGGCGCTTCGCAAGCTGGACGTCACTGGTCGGCACGGGCTGGCCGGCGGTGTCCGGCAGGGCCTTGCCGGCCACGAGCAGGTCGATGGCTGTCTGCGCGCCGCGTAGCTTCGTCCGCGGTCAGCGCCAGCGGGGTGACGGTCTTTGCCCGTCAGCGGAAACGAGGCCGACCTACGCGTTTTCCGTTCAGTACAAATGATGCGATCCGCATGTCTCTTCCTTCGTCGCTTGGAGGGTTGCCACGAACCGTTTGGGGCGGTGTCCCTGTTGCTGCCGCGATCGACTCGTCGAATGCGCCGGTCAAGGCCGGCAATGGTTGCGGTGTGGCGCAGGACGGTGATGCTCATGCCGGGTCCGATCAAAGAGGGACGAAGCAGGCAGCGCGCGCTCAGCTACGCCACAGAAGCAACGCGGGCCTGCGCGGCAGCGCCTCGTTGAAGTCGGTGAGCGGCCGACGACGTCGAGGTGAGAACGTTGGCGGGCTTCAGCGTCATTGCAAAGCTTCCTTGATGGAGCGATGGCGGCAGCTTAGATGAGACACGGCAGCGCATGTGTGTCGAACGTTCGCGCTTTGCCGCAGGCGCTGCTGTTTTGACGCCGCAAGTCGGCACGCGGCGCGTCGAGTGGACATCGAGAATTCGAACCCTCGAGGTCCTTCCGCCAGCGCCATGAACGATCCATTGCTCCGTCAGGAAAGCGACTTCCTCGGCTCCAGGGACATACCCGCCTCGGTGTACTGGGGCGTCCACACCGAAGAGCGCGTCGAGAACTTCCCGATCTCGGGCCAGCCGCTGTCGTGCATGCCGGAGCTGGTGCGCGCGCTCGCGTTCGTCAAGAAGGCCGCGGCGCAGGCCAACGCGGACCTGGGCGTTCTCGACCCGAGCGCGCGCGGTTCATCGCCGCAGCCTGCGACGACGTGATCGCTGGGCGCTTGCACGACCAGTTCGTGGTCGACGTGATCCAGGGCGGCGCGGGCACGTCGACGAACATGAACGCCAACGAGGTGATCGCAAACCGCGCGCTGGAGCGCATGGGCCACGCGCGCGGGCGCTACGAGCTGCTGCACCCGAACGACCACGTCAACGCGTCGCAGAGCACGAACGACGTCTACCCGACGGCCTTGCGTCTCGCTGCATGGTCGGGCATCGGCGAACTCATGCTGTCGAGCTGGCGGCGCTGCGCGCGGCGCTTCGAGGCCAAGGCCGCCGAGTTTGCCGACGTGCTGAAGATCGGACGCACCCAGCTGCAGGACGCGGTGCCGATGACGCTCGGCCAGGAGTTTCTCGCCTACGCCGTGATGATCGGCGAGGACGAAGCGCGTCTCGACGAAGCGCGGGCGCTGCTCACCGGAGGTGAACCTCGGCGCGACGGCGGTGGGCACCGGCATCAACGCGCCGGCCGGCTACGCAGAGGCGGTCGTGCCGCTGCTCGCCGAGCTCAGCGGCGTGCCCGTGGTCCGCGCGCCCAACCTCGTCGAGGCCACGCAGGACACGGGCGCGTTCATTCAGGTCTCCGGCGTCCTCAAGCGCGTCGCCTGCAAGCTGTCGAAGACCTGCCACGACCTGCGGCTGCTGTCGTCCGGGCCGCAAGCCGGGTTCGCGCGACATCCTGCTTGCCGGCGCGCCAGGCAGGCTCTTCGATCATGCCGGGCAAGGTCAACCCGGTGATCCCGGAGGTGATGAACCAGGTGGCGTTCGAGGTCATCGGCAACGACATCACGATCACGATGGCCGCCGAGGCGGGCCAGCTGCAGCTCAACGCCTTCGAGCCGATCATCGCCTGGTCGCTGCACAAGAGCGTGCGCCACCTGCGCCAGGCGTGCCTGACGCTGCGGCTGCACTGCGTCGAGGGCATCCGTGCCAACCGCGAGCTGCTCGCGCGCCGCGTGGCGGAATCGGCGACCCTCGCGACCGCGCTGGGCCCGCTCATCGGCTACGACAAGGCCGCTCTGTGTCCAAGACCGCGCTGGCCAGCGGCGCGCACGATCGCCAGCACGGCGCACGCGCTCGGCGTGATGAGCATCGCCGAGACGCAGGCGCTGCTGGTGCCGGGGCGGCTGACCCAACCGGCCAGCGTGGGCGCGCGGCCGCTCGACGGATGAGCTCCGCGCGCCACCGCGTCGTCATCGTCGGCGGCGGCGCCGGCGACCTCGAGCTCGCCACCCGGCTGGGCAACAGGATCCGGCCGGCGTGGTGGACGTGATGCTCGTCGACCGCCATCGCGCCCACGTGTGGAAGCCGAAGCTGCACGAGATCGCCGCCGGCAGCATGGATCCGGGGCGCACGAGGTCGACTACCTCGCCCAGGCGCACTGGCACGGCTTCCGCTATCGCATCGGGGAAATGACCGGGCTCGATCGCCAACGACGCGAAGTCCATGTCGCCGCTTCGTTCGACGCGCACGGGCCGCGAGGTCACGCCGCGGCGCGCGTTCGGCGTACGACACCCTTGTGATCGCGGTCGGCAGCCGGAGCAACGACTTCGGAACGCCGGGCGTGTGCGAACACGCGATGAAGCTGGAAACGCCCGACGACGCGCGGCGCTTCCATGCCTGCATGGTGAACGCCTGCATGCGGGCGCACGCGCAGACCACGCCGTTGCGTCCGGACCAGCTGAAGGTCGCGATCATCGGCGGCGGCGCCACGGGGTCGAGCTTGCCGCGGAGCTGCACCGCACGACGCGCCAGATGCGTCGCCTACGGGCTCGACGGCGTCGACGCCGACAAGGACCTTCAGGTCAGCGTGATCGAGGCGGCCGAGCGGGTGCTGCCCGCGCTGCCCGCGCGGCTGTCGCACGCCACCGAACGTCAGCTTGCCAGGCTCGGCGTGCTGGTGCACACGAGCTCGCGCGTGGCCGAGGTGCTGTCGAGCGGCGTGCGCCTGATCGACGGCCGGCTGCTGCCCGCGGAGCTGGTGGTGTGGGCCGCTGGCGTGAAGGCGCCGGACGTCCTCGACGGCCTCGGCGGGTCTCGAGACGAACCGCATCCAGCAGCTGGTCGTTCGCCCGACGATGCAGACCACGCTGCGACGACGACGTGTTCGCCCTCGGCGACTGCGCGGCCTGCCCGTGGCCCGGCCGCGGCACGGTGCCGCCGCGCGCGCAGGCCGCGCACCAGCAGGCGCACGCACCTGTACCGGCAGATCCGCCGGCGGCTCGCCGGCAAGCCGTTGCAGGACTACACGCTACCGCGACTTCGGCTCCCTCGTGTCGCTCGGCGAGTTCAGCACTGTCGGCAACATGATGGGCCGTATCGTCGGCGGCAGCCTCATGATCGAAGGGACGTTTGCGCGCCTGATGTACCTGTCGCTCTACAAGCTGCACGAGCTGGCGCTGCACGGGCCGAGCAAGGTGACGCTGGACACAGCTCGCGCGTCTGATCACGCGGCGCACGGGACCGCTGCTCCGTGAAGCTGCACTGACGATTCGGGCGACCGCTTTCCTCATTTCTTGAACAGGATCCAGCAATGCAACACGACAAGAACGTCACCGCCACCGTGGGCCACTTCATCGACGGCAAGCACGTGAGTGGCGGTCATACAGCCCGTCTTCGATCCGGCGACGGGCCTCTCCGACAAGAGCGTCGTTGGCCGACAGGGTGACGGTCGGGCGAGCAGTCGCGTCGGCGCAAGCCGCCTTCCCGCTTAACGGCCTCCGCTGAAGCGCGCGCGTCATCATGAGCACTCTCAAGCTGCTACTCAAGCGAACGCCGATGAATGCTTCCCTGGTCACGGCAGAACATGGCGAGGTCTGGGCGACGCCCACGGCGAACTGCAGCGGGGCATCGAGGCGTCGAATGCCGTTTGCCGTGGGCTGTTGAAGGGCAGGCACCGGAACGATCGGCCCTGCCATCGCGTGGAGGCGAATACCAGGCGCTAGGCGTTGCTGCCGCTGGAGTACGCCTTTCAACTTTCCGGTCATGGTTCCTCTGGATGTGGCCGGTGGCGGTCGCATGCGGCAACACCTTCGTCCTCAAGCCCTCGGAGCGCACTCCCTCGTCCACCCTGCTGATCGCCGAACTCGCGTTTGCAAGCCGGTCTTCCGCCCGGCGGCGTTCTCAATGTCGTCAATGGCGACAAGGAGGCAGTGGACGTTCTTCTCCGACCGACGCGTGGGCGGTCAGCTTCGTCAGGTCGACTGCCGTCGCCGGTACATCTACAGGACGGGGTGTGGAAACGGCAAGCGCGTACAGGCACTGGGCGGCGCGAAGAACTTCGCCGTGGTGATGCCCGACGCGGACATCAGCAACGCTGTCAGGGCGCTGATCGGTGCAGGCCTTCGGATCCTGCGGCCAACGCTGCATGGCGATTCCGCTGGTGGTCGCGGTCGGCGACGGAACGGCCGACGCCGTCGTGACAGGACTGGCCGCCGAGATTGCCTCGATGCGAGGATCGGCCCGGGTAGTGACAACAACAACGACATGCAGGCCCGCTCGTGACGCCGCACTTCGAGAAGGTGACGGGATTCGTTGGCGGCGGCGTGGCGGAAGGCGCCGAGCTGGTCGTCGACAGCCGCGGCGTGAAGATCGACGGACACGGCGGCTACTACTTGGGTCCCTGCCTGTTCGACCACGTCAAGCTTGGTATGACGATCTACCAGCAGGGAAGTCTGGATGGTACTGGGTGTGATTCGAGCTGCGACCCTCCAGGAAGCGATGAACATGATCGACGCCCACGAGTACGGCAACGGTACGTGCCTGTTCACGCGCGACGGCGGGCGGCGTTGCTTCGCCGACAACATACAAGTGGAATGGTCGGCATCAACGTGCCCCTGCCGGTGCCCATCATTACCACGCTCTTTGGCGGCTGGAAGCGATCCCTCTTCGGCGATCTGCGCCTACGGACCGGTAGCGTCCGCTTCTATATACGAAGGAAGGCGATCACTCGGCGCTGGCCTTCGTCCCATGTCCGGAAGGCGCCGTGTTCAACACCAGCCGCTAGCTCTGGAGCTGCCTTTCATGCGTGTTCTGGTTCTTCAGCGCCCGGCGTCATCGGGGTGACAAGCGCGTACTACCCGGCTCGCAGCGGCCACGGGTGACGGTCGTCGATCGCCAATCAGAGCCTGCACTGGAGACCAGCTTCGCCAACGCGGGACAAATCTCGCCCGGGTACTCGGCACCGTGGGCTGCGCCGGGCATTCCGCTCAAGGCGTTGCAGTGGTTGTTCCAGCGCCATTCGCCACTGTTCATCAAGCCTGCGGAATCGCTTTGGCAGCTTCAATGGGCTGCGCAGATGCTGCAAAACTGCACGGCCGATCGCTACACCGTCAACAAGAGCCGCATCGGTCCGCCTGGCTGAATACAGCCGCGATTGTTTGCAGGCCCTGCGCGCCAGCGCAGGCGTCGGCTATGAGGGACGTCAGCAGGGTACCTTGCAGGTCTTTCGCACTCAGAAGCAATACGACTCGGCCGCCAAGGACATTGCCGTGTTGAAGGAATGCGGGGTCCCCTACGAACTGCTTGACAGCGACGGCTGCGCAGGCGCCGAGCCCGCGCTGGCGTCGGTCGAGGAGAAGCTCGTCGGCGGCTTGCGCCTCCCTGGCGACGAGACCGGCGACTGCCAGATGTTCACGACCCGGTTGGCCGCGCTGGCCGAGCAATCGGGAGTTCGTTTCCGCTGGGGTCGTTCAATCGACTCTCTCGCAACGGGTGGTGGACGAATCACCGGGGTGCAGTCGAATGGCGAGCTGCTCACCGCGGACCACTACGTAGTGGCATTGGGCAGCTACTCGCGGCCGCCTGCTCGGGTCGGCCGAGCGCTGCATGTGCCGATCTATCCGGTGAAAGGCTTCTCTCGACTGTTCCGATCCGAAACCACGCCGCCGCGCCTGATCTCGACGGTCATGGACGAGACCTACAAGATCGCAGTGACCCGCTTCGACGACCGGATCCGCGTCGGCGGCATGGCGGAGCTGTCTCGGCTTCGGCCCTGCGACTCAACCCTCGCCGACGCGCCACCCTGGCGATGGTGGTCAGCGACTTGTTCCCGGGCGCTGGTGACGTGTCGCAGGCAACGACTGTGGACTGGCTTCGCCCCATGACACCCGGATGGCACGCCGATCCTCGGCGGCACCCGATATCCGAATCTATGGCTGAACACCGGGCACGGCACGCTAGGCTGGACGATGGCTTGCGGGTCTGCGCAATGCTCGCTGATCTGGTCTGCCAACGCAAGCCGGCGATACGCGTTCGATGATTTGCACGTCGGACGCTATGGCGCGAGCGGTCCAGTGCCTGACCCGCTTGCCCTCGCTCCGTCAGTTTCCATGAGCACGCCGGCGTGAGCAGTGTTTCCATGACCGCCTCGGCTGCGGCGAGCAGCAAGGCCTTCGCCTTCTGCCGAGACAAACGTACGCGCCGACCTTCTTGCGGTCAGTCGAGCTGACCCTGGCAGAGGTACTTGAGGTGCATGTAGTCGTCCAGGCCGTGCGTCGAGCCCTCGCGGCCGTAGCCTGATTCCTTCACGCCGCCGAAGGGCGCGGCCTCGGCCGCCAGCGCGCCTTCGTTGATGCCGACGATGCCGGCCTCGAGCGCCTCGGCCACGCGCCAGATGCGGCGCACGTCGGTCGAGTAGAAATAGGCGGCGAGCCCGAAGGGCGTGTCGTTCGCGGCGGCGATCACCTCGGCCTCGGTCTCGAAGCGCGTCACCGGCACCACCGGGCCGAAGGTCTCTTCGCAGGAGCAGGCCATCGTCGCATCGGCGTTCGTCAGCACGGTCGGCGCGAAGTAGTTCGGGCCCGAGCGCGCGCGCAGCCGCTTGCCGCCGACGACGACGACGCGCGCCGCGCGCGACGGCGTCGCGCACGTGGCGCTCGATCTTGTCGACCGCGCGCGCGTTGATCATCGGCCCGATCTGCGAGCGCCGGCTCGCTGGCCGGCCCGACCTGCAAGCGCGCCGACGCGCGCGGCCAGCTTGTCGACGAACGCGTCGTGCACGCCCGCTCTGCACGAACACCCGGTTCGGGCAGACGCAGGTCTGGCCGCCGTTGCGGAACTTCGCGGCCATCAGGCCTTCGACCGCGGCGTCGAGGTCGGCGTCGTCGAACACGATGAAGCGGCGCGTTGCCGCCGAGCTCGAGCGACAGCTTCTTCAGCGTGTCGGCGCAGCGGCGCGCCAGGTGCTTGCCGACCGGCGTCGAGCCGGTGAAGCTGATCTTGCGCACGCGCGGATCGTCGAGCCAGACGTCGACCACCTCCGGCGTGCGCGTTCGCGCGAGGCGGTCACGATGTTCAGCACGCCGGGCGGCACGCCGGCCTCTTCGGCGAGCCTGACGAGCGCGAGCGAGGTCAGCGGCGTGTCCTCGGCCGGCTTGCAGACCACGGTGCAGCCGGCGGCGAGCGCCGGGCGCGATCTTGCGCGCGATCATCGCGGCCGGGAAGTTCCACGGCGTGATCGCGGCGACCACGCCCACCGGCTCCTTCAGCGCGAACATGCGCCGGCCGGCGCACCGGCGCGGGGATGACGTCGCCGTTGGCGCGCGTGGCTTCCTCGGCGAACCACTCGACGTAGCTCGCGGCGTAGGCGACCTCGCCGCGGCCTTCGGCGAGCGGCTTGCCCTGCTCGCGCGAGATCAGGCGTCCGAGGTCTTCCTGGTGCGCGAGTATCAGGTCGTTCCAGCGCTTGAGGATCTGTGCGCGCTGCTTGGCCGGCACGGCGCGCCAGGCGGGAAAGGCGGCATGCGCAGCATCGACCGCGGCGCGGCATCGGCCGCGCCGCTGTCGGGCACGCTGGCGAACACCGGTCGGTGGCCGGGTCGGTCACGTCGAGGCGGCGGCGCGTCGCGGCCATCGCGCCACGTCGCCGATGAGGTTGCGGCCCGGCAGCAGGTCGTCGCGGCTGAATGGTCAGCGGCATGTCAAGTTCCTGTAGAAGGTCGGCAGACTTACGCAGCGGCCGACAGGGCTCGGCGATGGCTTGCCCGACCGCCGTGGTCGAGGCGTGCCGCCAGGCCGGTGCGCGGGCCCTCGATCAGCACGGCCTCGATCGCCGCCACGATCGCGTCGTGAGCCGCGCGGCCGGCGCCCTGCCCGTGCGTCAGGAAGTCGAGCATCAGCGCGCCCGACCAGATCATCGCGATCGGGTTGGCGATGTTCTGGCCGTAGATGTCCGGCGCCGAGCCGTGCACCGGCTCGAACAGCGACGGGAACTTGCGCTCCGGGTTCAGGTTCGCCGACGGCGCCAGGCCGATCGTGCCGGTGGTCGCCGGGCCGAGGTCGCGACAGGATGTCGCCGAACAGGTTGCTCGCCACCACCACGTCGAAGCGCTGCGGCTGCAGCACGAAGCGCGCGCGAGAGGATGTCGATGTGCTGCTTGTCGACCGTCACCTCGGGATAGTCGCTGGGCGATCGCGTCGGCGCGCGCGTCCCACCACGGCATGCTGATCGCGATGCCGTTGCTCTTGGTCGCGACCGTCAGGTGCTTGCGCGGCGCGACGTTGCGCGAGCTCGAAGGCGTAGCTGCAGCACGCGGTCGGCGCCGTGGCGCGAGAACACCGACTCCTGGATCACGATCTCGCGCTCGGTGCCGTCGTACATCACGCCGCCGAGCGACGGTGTACTCGCCCTCGGTGTTCTCGCGCACCACGAAGTAGTCGATGTCGCCCGGCTTGCGGCCGGCGAGCGGGCAGGGCACGCCTTCGAACAGGCGCACCGGGCGCAGGTTGATGTACTGGTCGAACTCGCGGCGGAACTTGAGCAGCGAGCCCCACAGCGAGACGTTGTCGGGCACGGTGGCGGGCCAGCCGACCGCGCCGAAGTAGATCGCGTCGACGCCGGCGAGCTGCTGCCTTCCAGTCGTCCGGCATCATCTGGCCGTGCTGCGGCGTAGTAGTCGCAGCTGGCCCAGTCGATGGCGCGGATCTCGAGCGCGAAGCCGAAGCGCTTCGGCGGCCGCCTCGAGCACGCGCAGGCCCTCGGGCATCACTTCCTTGCCGATGCCGTCGCCGGCGATCGCGGCGATGCTGAAATGGTCGGATCATGCATTCTCCTCAGTGCTGGGTTGAGGCGTGCTCGCCTGGCGACCCGCTCCGCGAGCCCGCTGCGTGACCGCTTCGCAGCACCGCACGCGCCACGCCCTGGATCGGCGTCGAAGCCCTCCGTCTTCGCGTGAAGGACTGCGACGTCCATGAAGGTGCGTCTTGTTGATCTCCACCATGATGCTTTCCCGCGTGCCGTCCGGCGCTGGCCATAGCGGTCGATTCAGCCTCGCCGCCGGTGTACGGCGTGTTGACCGAACACGTGAACCCTGCGTGCGGATGACTTCCGCGACGAACTCGATGAAGTCCGACGTAGCTCGAGGCGCCGCGCAGGTTGCCCAGGCAAAAGTCCATCCGTTCCTTGCCGGCGTCCGGCGTGCGTCGGCGCCCCGACGGCGGACATGCAGTGGCAGCTCAGGTTGTAGTAGAAGCCGTGCGCCGTGCGCATGCGGTCCATGGTCGATGCGAGCTCGCGGTGGTACGGGCCGGTAGTAGCGGTCGAGCCGGTGCTGCACTTCCGGCCACCGTGAGCTTGCGCTCCTGCAGGTGGCTCGCCGTAGCGCGGAATCGGTCTTCAGCAGGCCCAGGCCACGCTCTTCGGAGATCGGACTCCAGCGGCACCGGCCACTCGCCCGTCGATCATGATCCGGCGGTCGATGTCCAGCTCGTGCCGGTTCGCGTCGATGTAGGTGTTGGGGAACAGTGCCTGCAGCAGTCGTCGCGCCGTACTCGGCGCGTCCTTCCAGATCTCGTCGACGTACATGGACACGTTGTCGTGCAGCGCTGTGAACGGAACCGGCGAACGGAAGTCGATCGGGTAGAGACGGCCGCTGCGCGAGACGTCGACCACGACCGGAACCGGTGCGGACGACGGTCGAATCGGTAGAAGACTTCGGGCTCGACGTACATGCAGGAGTCCTTGTGGTCAGGCCGCGACTTCCGGTCGCGGCTCGGCGTGCCTGCGCTGGCAGCTGCACAGCAGGTCCGCGGCGCTGCGATGGCAGAACACCTCGACGCCGGCTTCGAGCTCGCGCCGTGGCGGCGTCGTCGTGTCGCACGGCGCCGGCGATGCGCAGCGGGCAGCGGTCCAGGAAGCTGCACAGCCCGGCGCGATCGGCCGGCGCCGCTACCAGCGGAGGCGGCCGTGCGGCGCGCCGCGCCCACCTCGTCCAGCCAGCCGCGCCGCAGCTCGGGCACCGACGGTGGCAAGCAGGTGGAAGTACGGGTGGCGCGGCGCTGGCTGAACGCCGACGCGGCTGACCGCCTCGACCTTCTGGCCCGCGTACAGCACCACGATGTCGTCGCACACGGCGCGCACGGTGTTGAGGTCGTGGCTGATGAACATGTAGGCGACACGCCGAGCTCCCGCCGCAGCTGGGCCATGCAGGTCGAGGATCGCCGCGCCGACCACGGTGTCCAGCGCCGAAGTCACCTCGTCGCAGAGGATCAGGTCGGGCTCGGCGGCCAGCGCGCGCGCCAGGTTCACGCGCTGCTTCTGCCCGCCCGACAAGTCCGCCGGGCAGGCGCTCGCGCACAGGCCTGCGGCAGCTGCACCAGGTCCAGCAGCTTCGCAGATGCGGCGTTGTCGAGCGCCTCGCCCTTCAGGCCGTGATAGAGCTGCAGCGGCCGCGCCAGGATGTCGGCGATCGTGTGCGACGGGTTCAGCGCCGTGTCCGCCATCTGGAACACGATCTGGATGCGGCGCAGTTCGCTCGCGCGCGCGCTGTTCGACCAGCCGGCGGCAGCGGCTTGCCGTCGAACAGGACCTGGCCCGCGCGCCGGGCGCGACCAGGCCCGGCGATCGCGCGCGCCAGCGTGGTCTTGCCCGAGCCGGACTCGCCGATCACGCCGAGCGCCTGGCCGCGATGCGAGCTTGAGGCTCACGTCGTCCAGCACCGGCGACGGCCGGCATGCCGTGCTTGTCCAGCGGTGCCGTAGCCTGCGACGAGCTGGCGCACTTCGAGCAGCGGGGTCGCCGCGTCCGTCGACGGCCGCTGCCGCCGCGCGCGCCGTCGGGTCATCGCGGCGGCGATCAGGCTGCTGCGTGTAGTCGTCCTCCGGCTGGCTCGATGATCTGCTCGCGTGGCGCCGGTCTCGCGCTGTCTGCCCGTCGCGCAGCACCAGGATGCGGTCGGCCATCTGGGCCACGACCGCGAGGTCGTGCGTGACGTAGACCGCCGTCGTGCTTGCGCTCGCGCACGACGCGGCGGAAGGCGTGCAGCACCTCGATCTGCGTCGTGACGTCGAGCGCCGTGGTGGGCTCGTCGAGGATCACCAGCGTCGGGGTCGCGTCATCAGCGCCATCGCGGCCATCAGGCGCTGCAACTGGCCGCCCGACACCTGGTGCGGGTAGCGCTGGCCGATGGTCTCGGGATCGCGGCAGCGCCAGCTCGCCGAAACAGCGCCACGGCTTTGGCTCTCGGCTTCGCCGCGCGGCATCAGTCCATGGATGCTGCGCCGTCTCGACGACCTGGTCCATGATCGTGCGCGAGGGATTGAAGGATGCCGCCGCGCTCTGCGCGATGTAGGAGACGCGTGCGCCCGCGCAGGCCGCGCTGCTCCGGGCGTCGAGAGGCCCAGCACGTCGGCGTCGCCGATGTGCACGCGTGCCGCCGGCGATGCGGCAGCCGTGGCGCGCATAGCCCATCAGCGCCAGTGCGATGGTGGTCTTGCCGGAGCCCGATTCGCCGATCAGCGCGAGCACCTCGCCGGGCTCGATCCGGAACGAAACGTCGTCGACGATGGGCGTTTCGCCGCCGCCGGCGGCGCGCGCGCACGCACGCGCAGCTGGCTGACGACGACGATGGCGCCCATCAGTGCGTCCTCCCGGTCGGCCGGCGGTGTGGCCCGGCAGGTTGTCGATCACCAGATTCACGGCGATGGTCAGCGTGGCGATCGCCAGCGCCGGCGCGATGCACCGACGCGCCGCCCATCGGCCAGCGCGCCCGAGGTTCTCGCGCACCAGCGAGCCCCAGTCCGCCGTCGGGCGGCTGCATGCCCAGGCCGAGGAAGCTCAGGCTCGCCAGCAGCCGCACGCGCGTAGACGAAGCGCAGGCCCATGTCGGCCAGCAGCGGGCCCGGCGATGTTGGGCAGGATCTCGCGCACGCATGATGTAGGCGCGCCCTCGCCGCGGGCGCGCGCCACCGTGACGTAATCCATCGCGTTGATGTTGACCGCGAGCGAGCGGATGATGCGGTAGCAGCCCGGCGTGTAGACGATGGCGGCGACGGCGATCAGCAGCGGCACCGACGAGCCGAAGCCGCGCGACGATCACCAGCGGCGAAGCATCTTGCTCGGGATCGAGACGAGCGTGTCCAGCAGGCGGCTGCAGCGCCGCGTCGAACCAGCCGCCGCTGACCGCCGCCAGCAGGCCCAGCACCGCGCCGGCACGCGCACGCGAGCAGCGTGGCCACCAGCGCCACGCCGATGGTGTAGCGGCGTCGCCGTCGACGATGCGCACCAGCATGTCGCGGCCCAGGTAGTCGGTGCCGAGCCAGTGCTGCACGCTGACGCCCTCGAACACGCCGGCGTCGGACATCTCGCCCAGTCAGATGCTGTGCGGCAGGACCAGGGCGCGACGAGCCGCGACGGCGACCCAGAATGCGAGCACGGCGAGACCCGAGCTTGCCGGCGAGCCGGACCAGCGCGACAAGCGCGGTACGGCGCTTGCGCGCCGTGCGCGGCCGGAGGCAAGCGACGTGCGGCGGCGCAGTCATTGGTGCCTCAGCCTCGGGATTGGCGACGATGCCGCACACGTCGGCGAGCAGTCACCAGGATCAGATAGCCCGCGCAGAAGATCATCGCGCAGGCCTGCACCAGCGGCATGTCGCGCTGGGCCACGGCGTCGACCATCAGCTTGCGCGATGCCCGGGTAGTTGAAGATCACTTCGATGATGATCACGCCACCCAGCAGGTACGACAGGCTCAGCGCCACCGCGTTGGCGATCGGCCCGACGGCGTTGGGCAGCGCGTGGAACAGGCACCGTGCGTGGCAGCGCGTCGCGCCCTTCAGGCGCACCATCTCGATGTAGGCCGCGCGCGAGCTGGTCGATCACCGCTGCGCGCGTCATGCGCAGCATCTGCGCCACGATCACGCTGCCCGAGGCTCAGCACCGGCAGCGCGAACGAGTGCAGCATCTCGCCCGGTGAGGACGAGACGTCGTCTCGTAGAGACAGCGCCGGCAGCCACTGCAGCTGCACCGGCGAAGACGAGCACGGCGAGCGTGGCGACGAGGAACTCAGGCACGCGACACCACGGCGACCGCGGTCATGCTGGTCGATGCGGTCGAACGTCGAGCCTCGCCACAACGCGCAAAGGATGCCCAGCGCCGAGCGCGACCGGCACGGCGAGATGCGGTCGTCACTGCCGGCCAGCAGCAGCGAGTTCGGCAGGCGGCTCGCGATCGCCTCGCGCGACCGGGCATGCCGGTGACGATCGGACTTGCCGGGGTCGCCGGTCACGATGCCGCCGAGCCAGTCGCAGTAGCGCACCACCGCGCTTGCGATCGAGGCCCATCTCGCTTACGCAGCGCGGCCAGCGCTTCGGGCGTCGCTTCCTGCCCCAACTTCTCCTGCGCAGCGTCGCCCGGCAGCAGCGCCGGTGATCGCGAACGACCACGGCGGACACCGCCAGCAGCGAGCCGAGCGCCGACGACGATGCGGCCGGCCACCAGGCGCAGGATGGTGCAGGTTCATGCTTCCAGCCAGACGTGTTCGGCGAAAGCGTAGCCCATCATGCCGCCGAGCGGGATCGGGCGACAAGCCCTTGAGCTTCTTCGTTGTGGCCGTCGAGGCTGGACATGAAGCACGGGATATGCCGATGCCGCTCTCGTCGTGGATCATCGCCTGCATGTCGGCGTACATCTGTGCGCGCTTCGCCAAGTCGGTCTCGCCGCGCGCGGCCACCACGCAGCTGGTCGAACTTCTCGTTCTTCCAGCCGCACTCGTTCTGCGGCGCGTCGGACTTGAAGAACTGCGTGAGCATCACGTCGGCGCTACGGTCGCGGGTTGACGTTGCCGAAGCCGACGGGATGCTTCATCCAGTGCTGCGACCAGTAGCCGTCCGGCCGGCATGCGGCTGCACGTCGAGGTTCACGCCCAGCCTGGCGCGCGGCATGCTGCAGCACCAGCGCCATCTCGACGGAGTTGGTCGCCGCCGGCGACGCCGACCACCGGGATCGCCGCGCTGCCGAGGTTGGCGCTTCTGCAGGTGCCACTTCGCCTTGTCGCGCGTCGATACGGCCGCTGCTTGCAGGCCCTGGCGATAGAAGCGGTTGCGTCGGGGTCGATGGGCTGGTCGTTCGCGACGACGCCGTGAGCCGATGCACGATCGGACTTGACCATCTGCTCGCGGTTGAACAGGTACTTCATGCCGGCGACGAAGTCGGGATTGCTGCCCGGGCCGCTGTCGCGCCGCATGATCAGGTCGGTGTAGAGTGCCGGCCTTGGTCTCGAAGATGTCGGCCTGGGGCCGGCCTGGACGCGATCGCACCGAGCGCGAGTTTGACCGCGCTCGACCAGGTCCAGCTCGCCGGACGAGGAGCGCGATTGACGCGCGCCGCTCGTCGCCGATGCCCACGTACTCGATCTCGTCGAGGTACGGCCGGTTGGGCCTCCAGTAGTGCGTCGTTGCGCACGGCGATCGAGCGCGGATGCCCGGCTTGAACTCCTTGACCTTGTACGGGCCGGTGCCGATGCCGGCGTTGAAGTCGGTCGTGCCATCCTTGACGATGTGGAAGTGGAAAGTGCCGAGGATCACCGGCAGGTCGGCATTCGGCGCGACTGCAGCCTGCAGCGTGACCTCGTTCGGGCCGCGTGGCCTTGACGTCCTCGATCTGGTCGGCCAGGGCCTTCGGCCTGTGGAACCGGTCGCCGGGTTCTTGTGCCGCATGATCGAGAAGACGACGTCGGCCGGCGCGAGCGGCTTGCCGTCGTGGAACTGTCACGCCCTTGCGCAGCTTGAACACCCAGGTGTCTTCGCGTCCTTGGTGGCGAACTCCTCGGCCAGCTGCGGCTGCGGCGTCGAGCTGCCGTCCAGCGAGGTGAGGCCGTTAGTAGAACATGCAGGCGCGTGCGAGTAGTCGGCCTGGTTGGACTGCTTCGCCGGAGTCGAGCGGTGTCGCTCACGGCCGCGGTCGCGCCGCGCCACGCGGATCCGGCCCCCGCGCGTGGCGTCTGCGCGTGCGCCGCTGCCGGCAACGCTCGCGATGCTGCCGGCCAGCGCCGCCTGCATGCCGGCCGCGGTCAGCATGGCCAGCACATCGCGCCGGCTCGCCGCGTCTGCAAGGCGCCGAGGATTCGCGTGCTCTCTTGCGGGCCGATCAGGCCCTCGAGCCGGGTTGTCATTTCATGCTTGTCCCTGCAGGAATAGTTTGCTGGCAGAGAAGGTTTTCGAGGCCTTGAAGCGGTGAGGCGCGTTACAGCCCCACGAGGGCAGGGCAACCCGTTGATGTCGCGAATCTCCGCAAAGCTCCACGCTTCGTCGGGGCGGGGCTCCGTGGCCGCGGTTGACGAAAACCTTGTTCACGATTCCCGGTTCTGGGCCGGGAAGATGTCGTGGCGCGGGTTGGCGGACACGTGCAGGACGTCCTCGGGTGCAAGCCAGGCTGCTCGAGCATGACTCGAACGCTTGCAGGCGCGGCTTGCAGGCGCCGCGCATCCTGCGCGGTGTAGATCTTGTGAAACGGCGCCTGCAGCTTCGCCGACGTTGTGATGAGATCTGCTCGTTCATGGCGTTGGACAGGATCACCAGCGAGATTTTTCCTCGCGATGCGGGTGAGCGCATGTGGCACGTCGGCGTGCGGGCCCCAGGTCGGCACGGCGTCATCGACCCGCTTCGCGTCTTCGTCGCGGTAGGTGAGTCCGTGGCGCTTGCAGGTGCGCTGCAGAGCCGACTGGATGATCTGCTGATAGGAGCTTCCAGTCGCCCATCACCTCGTCGAAGCGGTAGTCGGCGAAGTCCTTCAGTGAACAGGCGCATCTTCTCCGGCGGCAGTGCTGACCATGAGAGTCGTAAGCCGATCTGCGTGCGTGGGAAATAGGTCAGCGTGCCATGGCAGTCGAAGGTGATGTACTTCGGACGGGAAGGTCATGGCAAACGGCTCCTGTGGAAGGGGTTTGTCGTGACCGAAAGAATGCTTATGCCGCGGCCACCGCAGATGCTGCGGTTATGCGCCAGGCGGACACAGCAAAAGCCGGAAGTGGCGCGTCACGCGGCGTGCTTGTGCTGTTCGGGCGCAAGCGCCAAATTCGTCACGCCGCGCGCGCGCACGGCGCTTCCAGAGATCGTCCGTCCACAAGAACACCCAATGGAGACTGCAAACAATGGGCGCTGACGCCACCATGCTCCTCCTGGACAAGAACGCGGTGGAGCAATTGCTCACGCTTCCGCCGGAGGTGACGCAGGCCGTTCGCGAAGCGTTCCTGCTGCACGGCAGGCGAGAAGGCCGCGTCTTCCCGGTGGTGCGCGAGAGCTGCTCACCGGTGGTGATCTTCGGCATCAAGTCGGGCGACGATGCACCGTCGCAGGCCTCCTGGGCTTCAAGGCCGCGGGTTTCTGGCCGCGCAACCGCTTAGCGGGAGGCGAGCCGCACCAGGCCACGATCCTGCTGTTCGCGATCCGGCCACCGGCCGGCCCGCCAGTGCGTGATCGACGGCAATGCCATCACGACAGTGCGCACGGGCGCAGCGGGCGGCAGGCCTGGAATTGCTCGCGCGTCAGGACAGCTTAGGTGCCTCACCGTCTTCGGCACCGGTGTGCAGGCGCGATCGCAACTGCGCTTCGCGTTGCGCACGCTCGCCCAAGCTTTCCCGCGTGCGCACTACGTTTCTGCCCGGCGTACCGCGGACCCGGCATTCGAGTCGGTGTTCGCGCATCTGGTGCGACATCCGCTGCGCGCCCTACGACGCGAACCAGGCGGTGTCCGAGGCGACCGTCGTCATCACCCGCGACGCCGGGCGGCAGACCGCTGTTCAATGCCACCGGCGGTACGCGCAGGGAACGCACCTGAACTGTGTCGGTGCCGACACTGCCCGGCAAGCGGGAACTGCCTCCCGGCCTCTTGGAGCGGGCACGGCTGGTGGTCGACGACCGCGAGCAGGCGCTGCAGTTGGGTGAACTGCAATGGACACGTGAGACGCCCTGCGTCGAGATGGGGAGCCGTGTTGCTGGGCGAGGCGGCGTTCTCGCGTGCGGCCGACGACATCACGTAATTATCGACCACGGCCGGTCTCGCTTTGCAGGACCTGACCGTCGCGAGGCTCATCGTGCGACGCCGCGCATCCGCCCACGGGCTCGGCAGCCGGATCGGCTGGCCCCTGGTAACCACCGGAAGGTCATGAACGACAACACCCCATGGATTGCGGGTCAAGCGCGCAAAGACAAGCCCCGACCGAAGCGGATTCTCCTTTCCCACGCGCACAACAGCAGCGTCGCTTCGCATGCGACCCACGATGCAGCAGCACGCCCTGTGCACCCGCACCTACGATTGATCGCATGATCTACCGCCCAACTCTCCCTGAACGAATCGCTGGTGGCGCTCGACCGGGACCACCTGGTGCACCCTGTCGCCAACTGGCGCGGCCACGAAGCAGCGCGCGGTGCGACCGATCCTCGCAATCCGGCCGCGGCGCCTGGCGTGCGCGACGCCGAGGGCCGCGAGCTGCTCGACGCCTTCGCGGGCCTGTGGTGCGTGAACATCGGCTACGGCCACGAGGCGTGGTGGAAGCCGCGGCGCGAGCAGATGCGCGAGCTGCCCTACGCCACCGGCTACTTCGGCTATCGCGCAGCGAGCCGCGCGATCCGCCTGGCCGCCAAGCTGGTGGAGATCGCGCCGGCCGGGCTGAACCACGTGTACCTGACGCTCGGCGGCTCCGAGGCGGTCGATGCTGCGGTGCGCCTGATCGTGCAGTACTACAACAGCACCGGCCGGCCGAAGAGAAAGCAGTTCATCGCGCTCGGAGCGGGGCTACCACGGCTCCTCGTCGGTCAGGCGCCAGGCCTCACGGCGCTGCCCGCGCTTCCACCGCGGCTTCGACCTGCCGCTGGCGGACCAGCACTACATTCGCTTCGCCCTACCCTTACCGCAGCGCCGGCGGCGGCGACCGCGCAATCCGATCATCGGTGCCTCCGGTCGCGGCGCTTACGCACAGGTCGATGCACTCGGCGCCGAGAACAGTGGCGGCGTTCTTCTGCGAGACCCATCCAGGGCTCGGGCGGCGTGATCGTGCCGCCAGTGGGATGGCTCAAGGCCATGCGGGACACATGCACGCGAACTCGGACATCCTGTTCGTGGCCGACGAAGGTGATCACCGGTTTCGGCCGCACCGGCCCGATGTTCGCGTGCGAGGCCGAAGGCGTGTCCCCGACCTGATGACCCGTGGCCAAGGGCCTCACGTCCGGCTACGTGCCGATGGGCGCGCTGCTGATCTCCGAGCGCGTGTACGCCGGCATCGCCGACGGCACGCCCGCCGGCGCTGGTGGGCCATGGCGCCACGTACTCCGCCCACCCGGTCGGCGCCGCCGTGGCACTGGAGGTGATCCGTCTTTATGAAGAAGGCGGCATCCTCGCCAACGGCCGCAAGGTGGCGCGCCACTTCGAATCGGGGCTGCAGGCGATGCTGCGGCATCCGCTGGTGGGCGACGCGCGTTCGCGCGGCCTGCTGGGTGCACTGGAACTGGTGAGCGACAAAGTACACCAAGGCGAGTTTCGATCCGGCGTTGCAATCTGCCCGAGCGGATCGCCCAGGCCGCCTATCGCAATGGATTGATCTTCCGCGCGTTCGGTGACTGCATCCTCGGGTTCGCGCCGGCGCTTTGCTACACGCCAGCAGAGTTCGAGCAGCTGTTCGAGCGCCTGAATCGCACGCTCGATGAAGTGCTGGACGCAGCCGGAAGTGCGGCGGGCGTGTGGCATGAACGCGTCGCGTCATCGAGCACCTCACCCGCGCGGGGCATCTGGACCGGATCTTCGTCGATGGCGAGTGGGATCCTGCCGGCAGGGCAAGACCGGGTCAGCGTCATCGATCCGTCAACCGAAGAGCCCGTCGCGCAGAGTCGCGCGTTGGGCAATGCGCAAGACGTCGATGCAGCGGTGGACGCGGCTCGACGCGCCTTCGCGGGCTGGTCGGCGAGTTCCCCGCACAGCAGGGCCGCGCTTCTGGGCCGCGTGCACAGCCTGATCCTCGAGCGGGCCGAGTTGTTTGCCCAGGCCATCTCGCTGCGAGATGGGGGCCGCAATCGGCATCTGCGCGTAGCGCACAGGTGCCGGTCGCGGCGGAGCACATCCGCGTCGCCCGCGACATCGTGGGCAGCTATGCCTTTCTCACCCATCGCGGCGACACCGCCATCGTGCGCGAAGCCATCGGCGTGTGCGCGACTCATCACGCCCTGGAACTGGCCGCTCTACCAGATCAGCGCCGAAGGCCGGCCCCGCGCTGGCGGCGGGATGCACCGTCGTCCTCAAGCCCAGCGAGCTGTCGCCGCTGAGCGCGCTTTGCTCGCGCAGGTGATGCACGACGCCGGCGTCCCCGCGGGTGTGTTCAACCTCGTCAACGGCGACGGGCCGGAGGTGGGCGCCGCGATGGCCGCGCACCCGGATGTGGACATGATCTCGATCACGGGTTCCACCCGGCCGGCGTGCTGGTGGCACAAGCCGCCGCGCCCACCGATCAAGCGCGTGGCGCAGGAACTCGGCGGCAAATCGCCCAACGTCATCCTGCCGGACGCGGACTTCGCACACGCCGTTGCGGCTGGCGTGGCGGCGGGCTTTCGCAACGTCGGCCAGTCGTGCAGCGCACCGACCCGCATGCTCGTTCCGCGCGAACGCCTGCAGAGGTCGGAGCGGCTCGCGTGCGAGGCCGCATCCGGCCTCGTCGTGGGCGACCCGCGTTCGCCGCAGACGACGCACGGCCCCGTGGCCAACCGGCGCACAGTTCAACCGCGTGCAGGAGATGATCGCAGGCCGGCATCGCCGAAGGCGCGCGGCTCGTCTGCGGCGGCCTGGCCGGCCGCAGGGCCTGGAGCGCGGCTTCTACGTGCGCCCCACCATCTTCTCGGACGTGCGTCCCCGGATGCGTATCGCACAGGAGGAGATCTTCGGGCCGGTGCTTGTCGATCATCGCCTACGACAGCGTGGACGAGGCCGTGGAGATCGCCAACGGCACCGTGCTACGGCCTGGGCGCCCACGTCCAGGGCCAGGACCTCGGCTGCGGCGCGCGCGGTTGCGGCGCGGATCCGTTCCGGGCAGGTGCACATCAACAACCCGGCCTGGGACCCGCACGCGCCCTTCGGCGGCTACAAGCGCTCGGGCAACGGACGCGAGTACGGCGTGGAAGGCCTGCAGGAGTACCTGGAAACTAAGGCGATCCTGGGGTTTGGGCAAGAGCAACACGCATGACCAAGGCGTTGGTACAAAGAGCCCGGATGCTCCCACGACGATCGAAACCCATCCATGTCCCAGCCACTGCGCACTCGTCGAGACTTCGCCCAAGCCGCCGGCCAGTGCCGACGTCGTCGTGATCGGCGGCGGCATCATCGGTGTCTTCACCGCCTACTACCTGGCCCAGCGCGGGCTGTCGGTCGCCGTGGTCGAAAAGGGCCGCATCGGTGCCGAGCAATCGAGCCGCAACTGGGGCTGGTGCCGCCAGCAGAACCGCGACGCGCGCGAACTGCCCATGGCCACCAGGAGCCTCGAGCTCTGGGATCAGTTTGCCGCCGAGAGCGGCGAAGACACGGGCTTCAAGCGCTGCGGCCTGTTGTACCTCAGCGATGACGAAGCCGCAGATTGCCGGCTGGGCCAAGTGGCGCGAATTCGCGAAGACGGCCGGCGTGACGCACGCACATGCTGAGCGGTCGCGAGGCCTCGGAGCGGGGCCAGGCGACCGGCCGCGCGTGGAAAGGGCGGCGTCTTCTCTCCCAGCGACGGCACGGCCGATCCCGCCAAGGCGGCGCCGGCCGTTGCAGCCGCGCTCATGAAGCTCGGCGGCAGCGTCCATCAGAACTGCGCCGCGCGCGGCATCGAGCTCGAGGGCGGCCGGCTCAGCGGCGTGGTGACCGAAGCCGGGACCATCAAGACCCGCACCGCGGTGCTCGCAGGCGGTGCGTGGGCGTCGTCGTTCTGCCACCAGCTCGGCGTGCGGTTTCCGCTCGCCACGGTGCGCCAATCGATCGTGCGTCTGTCGCCGGTGGAACAGCGCCTGCCGGACGCCTGACCAGCCCACGCGTCGCCGTCACCCGGCGCCCCGACGGCCACTACGTCCTGGCCATCAGCGGCCGTGGGCGCGCCGACCCCACGCCGCAGCTGGTGCGCTTCGCGCCGCAGTTCATCCCGATGTTCGCCAAGCGCTGGCGCAACGTGTTTCCCGGCGGCCTGGAAGGCATCCGCTGGGGCCACGAAACCCGCGCGCGATGGAAGCTGGACGCGCCCACGCCCATGGAACGGGCGCGCATCCTCGACCCGAAGCCCGACCCCGCGGGTGTGCGCGAAATCCACCGCCGTGCCGTCGACTTGTTGCCTGCGCTGCGCGAAGCCCGCATCGCGAACACCTGGGCGGGCTACATCGACAGCACGCCCGATGGCGTGCCGGGGATCGGGGAAGCTGCCGCAGGTGCCCGGATTCATCCTGGCTGCGGGCTTCTCGGGCCACGGTTTCGGCATCGGTCCCGGCGCAGGCCACCTGATCGCCGACCTGGTCACCGGGGCTCGAGCCGATCTTCGATCCCGCGCCTTTCGACCCGCGGCCGGTTCAACGAGTCGGCGTGGGGCAAGGTGGCTGATTTCTAGCGAGCGCGTCCCGGACGCGACGTCATCGCGGTCGACCGGATGTACCCCGCGCTCCAGCTCGCGAAGCTGGCGGCGCTGCGCGTAGCGGCGACACGGCCGCAAGCCGTCAAGGACTTCCTGGCTGCCTCAGCCCGAGCGCGAGCCTGACGCCCGCGCCCACCATCAACACCCGCGGCCCAGAAGACGCCCGCCGCACCGATCAGGAGCCGGCCACGCCGGACACCATGGGAACGCCTACGCTGGCCGCGTTGATCACGATCACGCGCATGGCCACCGCCTCGCCGTAGCGGTGCTCGGGCGACAACCGGTGCAGCAGGCTCATGACCATCGGCTGCACGCTGCCCAGGGTGAAGCCCAACAGCGCGGAGCAAACCCCCATGGCCAGCGGTGCGTGCGTCAGAGGATAGATGCCGAACAGGATGGCGGTTGCGGCCATCGCACCGACCAGGGATCGCCCACTCGCGCAGGTCTGCGGCGACCAGCGGCGTCAGGAGCCGCACGGCGGCGGCGGCGATGCCGAATGCGCCCAGGATGCCGCCGATCACCGAAGCCGGGTAGCCCGCGCTCGTGCCCGAGCACCGGCACCAGGAAGGCGTGGACGTCCCAGCAGGATGACAGCAGACAGGTGACACGATGAGGAGCCGGCGCAGGTCCCGGGTCGCGCCACAAGTCCCAGGCACCACCCGGGCGGTGGGCCGCCTCGGCCGGCATGGACACGCGATTCGGCGCGCCTCGAACCGCCAACCATCCCGAGCACCGGCAGCGTGGCAATCGCCAGGAACGCCTGCGCGAAACCCGTCGCCGTCGATCATGACGCCGGCGACGACCGGGCCCAGGACATTGGACAACGCCAGGCCGATCGCCAACCACGAGAACGCCTTGCGCAGCGCGGCTGGGTCGCCCACGACGCGCGCTGTGTGGCGCTGAACCGCGATGCTCGAGACACCGCCCGCACCTGCCCGTGAGCAAGGCGCTCGCGCACAGCACGGGGAACACCGGCCACGCCGCCGCCAGCGCGCAACCGGCCACAGCTGCCGTCACTGACCACACGATCGGCCTCTTCAGCCCATGGCGCTCGCAGTACCGGCCCGCGGGTAGCGCGAGGAACACCTTGCGACAGGGCGAACAGCGCGATCAGAATTCCCACCGCCGTCTCGCCATGGCCCAGGCGCAGCGCCTGCAACGGTGCGGCCATCCGCGCGTGCCGGTCACGCACGCGTTGAAGAACAGCTGGGCCAGCACCAGCCGGGCCAGCTCGCCGCCCGGGCCCTGGAGCTGGATGGCCTTCAGGACAGCTTGTCCTTGAGACGGTAATAAGCCCCCACCAACGGCAGGAACCACGGAGGTCCAGAAATGGCCGGGGATGGCCGGCCAGGTGAAGTCTTTCCAGGGATTCAAGGTCGGTGCGTCCGTCCATCACCTCCGCCATGATCGACCCCATCAGCATCGACATCTGCGTGCCGTGGCCGCTGTAGCCCATCGAGTAATAGACGCCGTTGCCAGCTCGCCGGCGCGCGGCAGCCGGTCCCGCGTCATGTCGACCAAGCCGCCCCAGCAATAGTCGATGCGCACGTTCGAGAGATACGGGAAGGTGGCGACCAGGTCGCGGCGCAGGATTTCTCCGCTTTTCTTGTCCGATTCGGGGCCGGGGGCGGCGAACCGCGCGCGGCCACCGAAGAGGAGCCTGTTGTCCGGCGTCGACGCGGAAGAAGTTGACGAGATTGCGGGTGTTCGTCGCGTTTCCGGCGCCGGGGCAGGATCCGATCGAGGCAGGTCCCGCGGCAGCTGCTCCGTGACGATGATGTAAGCACCTACCGGAACGATGCGACGCCGGAACCAGGCAAGGGGCCCACCGCCGATGTGCCGGTAGCAAGCAGGACCTGGCGTGCCTGCACGCGCGCGCCGGGCGTTGTCCACCTCGTGACCCTCTGGGGTGCGGCGCAGTGCGGTCAAGGGCGTGTTCTCGTGGATGCGCACGCCTTTGCGCGCGGCCGCGCTCGCCAGCCCCTGGACAAACTTGCCCATGTGCATGCCCGCGCTCTTGCCGAACACCAGCCCGCCGTAGTAGGCGTCCGATCCCAATTCCTCGGACAGCGCGGCTTTCGACACCATGTGGGTGTCCGGGTCGACCTCGCGCGCCAGCAGTTCCTGCGGAGCGCGCCAGCTTGTCGTAGTGCGCAGGCTTGGCTGCAAGCTTGAGCTTCGCCGGTCCGGCGGAAGTCGCAATCGATCCCTTCCTCGCCGATGATCCGCTCGACGGTGTCCACGCCAGCGTCGAAGCTGCGGTAGAGCAGGTTCGCCCGTTCGGTGCCGAGCCGAGCACACATGGCGGCGTAGTCCTGGGCGAAGCCGTTGTTCACATGGCCGCCGTTGCGGCCCGAGGCGGCGCTTCCGACACGCTCGGCTTCCAGCAGCACGACTTGCGCGCCCTTCTTTGCCAACGCCAGAGCGGCGGAAAGGCCGGTGAACCCGCCGCCCACGACGACGACGTCCGCGCGGCCACCCGGAGGAGCTTGCACCGCCCCGTCGAAGCGCGGAGCTGTGTCGTGCCAGTACGAGGCGAGCTTCATTGCCAACCGCCAAAACGCGGCCACTCGGCCTCGACGCTTGTCGGAGCCGCCGTGGACGACGTGATAGCCGCGATGCTGGGCGCTCGTGGCGCAAGCGTGGTTCGGCAGAATCCGCACGCGGTCGCCGATGGCGAGGTCCGGAAGCACGCCGCCCGAGCCTGAGCCGCACCGTGATGATGCCGTGCTCCTGGTTCGCATCGGCAACGATCAAGTCGGCATAGGGAGCGCAGGCCGTATCGCACACCAGCCCGTAACCCTGGTCGATCGCCCGCTTGCGTGTACCTCGGTCCTGCGACATCGCCATCCAGCCCGCGTCGACCAGAATCCATCCCTTCTCGCGCTGGTGCCCGATGACCGTCGCGAGCACGGAGACAGCGATGTCCTCGACCTGGCAGACGCCCACCCCGGCCATCACGAGATCGAGAGAACATGAACACGCCCGCCCGGACTTCGGTCACGCCGGTGAGGTCGGTTGCGCTGTGCGCGGTGGGCGTCGAGCCGACGCTGAGCACGGGGCAGGCCAACCCGCCTCGCGCAGGATCGTGGCGGCGTCCACAACGCCTGCGACGCTTCCAGCCTCCGCGCATTGCCGCAGGGCCTCGGCCCCGCGTGCGGCGTAGCTACCGCCGGCGTGGGTCAGCACGCTGCCACGATTCCGCACCGGCCTCCAAGGCGCGGCCGATCTCGACAAGACGCTGCTTGTCATGCGGCAGGACGCCCGAGCGGTGGCCGTCGCGGTCGATTTCGATGAGGCTGGAATGCGCGTCCCCGCGGTGCGCGAGGCAAGCGCCACGGCTTGCGCCTGTTCCACCGTGTCCAGGACTACGGCAACGTCGGCGCCTTTGGCGCGCAACGCGAGCACCCGCAGTAGCTTGGCCGGCGCAATACCGACGGCGTAGGTGATGTCCCGCACGCCGGCTGCCACGAACTGCTCGGCCTCCTTGAGCGTCGAAACGGTGGCGGGCCCCGCTGGCGACGATCATCACGCGGCGCGCGACTTCCCACGGACTTGGCCCGTCTTGAGGTGCGGACGCAGCGCCACGCCCAGGCCATCCGAGCCGGGTCCGCAGGCGCGCGATATTGCGCTCCATGCGGTCGGCGTCGAGGATGAGGCAAGGCGTCGCCAAAGTCGAGAGATGATTCATGCGGTGACCCAGACCTGCGTGCGGACGGTTTCGAGCGTGCGCCAGAGTGCCGAGTATAGCCAGGCTTCATGATGAAGCAGTCGCCGGCCCGGTAGGTCACAGGGGCTGCCCGTCTTCGGTGATCTCAGCCACGCCCGGACGGGATCGGGCAAGAGCACCCACGTATACGCCCTTGATGGGCGGTTGACGCCAGGGTCGGCTCGAACACGCCAGCGTTGCCTTCCGCCCGGCGCTGCCATCGGCCTCCAGCTGCGAACGATGTCGCCTTCCACGATGACCGATTGGCCGGCGGCCGGGTTGCGCGGCTCACCGAGTTGGTCGAGTTGAAAGGTGACGAGGTGCTTATGGCTCATGGAAGCAATTGGGAATTGAAGAGAAGATCTGGCTCAAGGCGAGCTTGTTCTTTACCTGGTAGTACAGGGCCGGCAGCCGGCAGGGCCACGGCGGCCCAGAGAGTGGCCGGGGATCGCGGGCCAGGGTTGTCGCGCCACGGGTTGGCCGCGACGTCGCCCGCGAGCACGCGGGCCATGCACTCCTTGCATGTGCGCATTTTATCTGCATTATGCGTAGCGCTCAGCCATGGAATAGAGCAGGCCGTCGATGCCGGCATTGCGGCGGGCGTCCTGCGTCATGTCACGTCCTCCCCAGCGGTAGTCGATGCGCACGTCGGCGCAACTGCGGGAACGCTCGCAAGCAATTGCGCGCGCAACACCTGGCCGCTCTTGGCGTCCGAGCGCGGGCTCGACAGACGAAGCGGGCGCCGCCGAACACCAACCGATGGTCGGAGGTGATGCGGAAGTAGTTGTGCAGCGTGTCGGTCGTCGTGTAAGAGTGCGGCGTTGCGGCAGCAGCGCCTGCAAGGCGTTGGGATCGAGCGGCTCGGTCGCGATGATGAAACTGCCGATCGGCACGATGCGGCGCCGCCAGAACGAAGCTGGAGTAGTTCCCCAGGCGCGTCGTGCCGGTGGCCAGCAGCACCTGGTCACATCGATGCCGCGCTGTGTGCACGCGATGCGCCTGGCCGCGCAGGCGCTGCAGCCGCTTTGCACTTGCGTGTGATGTCGTGGATACTGTGCACCGCGCCGCGCGGCGCGCGCTTCCGCCAGTCCGCGGCCGAACTGCCCCACGCCGTGCATCTGGGCGCTCTTCTTGAACAGCAGGCCGCCATGAAACGGTCACAGCCGACTTCATCCTGGATGCGCTGCGGCGGCACGAGCTGGACCTCGCGATCGGCTTCGCGGCGCAGCCCGTTCGAAGCTGCGCCAAGTGCTCGCTCAATACGCGGGCCAGTGATGCGAGCTTGAAACTTGCCACGGCGATGGAAGTCACATTCGATCGCCTCCTCGCGAACGATGCGCTCGACCAGGGTGTCCACCGCGTCGTCATGCGCGGTACCAGCCGCGCGCTCGCGCCACGCGCGCACCGCGACGGTGGCGTAAGTCCACTGCCAGGCCATTGTTCACGTGACCGCGTTGCGCCGGACGCCTCGGCGGCGACCAGCCTGCCTCCAGCACCACCACATGCGCGCCGCGCAGGGCGAACCGAGCGGGCGGCCGAGAAGGCCAGTGAAGCCGCCGCCGATTACCATCCACCGCCGAACACGGCGTCAAAGTGCGGCCTTTAAAGGCGGGCGTGGTGTCGATCAGAACGATTCGAGTTTCACCATGAAACATTGGAGCAGCCCGCCGCAAAGGATGCCTCGATCAGGCATTAACTCGATTTGCGAAATACTGCGGTTTTGCGGTCAGGCGGCAGCGGTCTGCGGCCCGTCACGCGCTTGCCGTACACGATCCGGATATCACGCAGCGTGGTCTCGATGCAGCGCCACTGGGCCGACGCAGTCCGCTTCATCGCGCGAACGAGTCGCCGGCCTGCACGCGGATTCGGCGCTCTTTGCCCTCTTCGATCAGCTCCGACACGCCCGACGGGATGTGGCAGAACCTCCCAGACGCCGCCCTTGATCGAGCGGATAGTGCCCGGCGTTATCTCTTCCACACGCCGGTGCAGACAACGCCGTCAGCGACGCTGTTCCACGTCCAACTGGTGAAGCTGCCGGATGCCAGCGAGCAAGCGCTCGGGCAAAGGCCGCTTTTCGCAGCCCGGGGCCGGGTCGTCGAGTTTGAAAGGTCGTTGCTCGTCGCTTTTCCTTTGAAGTGTTGAACTTAGTCCGAGTTAGCCGCGACCTGCCCCGGCCCGATTGGATGGACTTGTCGTCCGGCAGGACATGCGGCCTGCGCAAAACCATGGAATGCGGATGCGGGCTCGCCCTGGCGTTATCCCCCGGCACGCCTGCACCGGGACGCGCATGGCAGGATCGTGTGGGCGATCGAGCACGTTCTGCGAGGCCACGCGCGCCTGAGGGCGTACGGCGTCGGTTCGAAATGGAGCAAGGCGACCGCCAGACTGCTGCAATGACGGGACAGACGCGCGAGCGCCTGTCCCGTGTCGACATCGAAACCCGACCAGCGCCGGGAGGCCGGGTGATGTCGCGGATTTCCGTGCGCGCGTGTAGGCCTCGTTGGGCTTCGGCTCGTGGTTGCGATTGACGAACACCTTGTTCTGATGCCCAGGTCGTGCGCCGACATCAGGTCGTAGCGCGGGCTGGAGGACAGCCGACGCAGGATGTCCTCCGGCGCGCAGCCCAGAGAAGTTGGTCCAGGTGTCGCTGTACTCGAACGCCTGCAGGCGGGGAGAAGCTATGTAGGCGCACTGGGCGTCCTGCGCCGTGTAGCACCTGGTGGAACGGCGCTTCAGAGAGCTGTTAACGCTGGACACAGATCTGGCTTCCAGTTCATGGCGTTGGACAGGGATCACCAGCGGAATCTTGTTGCCCACGCGGGTGAGCGCTTCCGGCACGTCGGCGTGCGGACCCCACGTCGGGACGGCGTCGGTAGCATTTCTGCCCGTCTTCGTCGCGATAAGCGATGCCGTGGCGCTTGCGGGTGCGGCGCGACGCCGACTTGAGGGATCTGGTCGTAGGGCTTCCAGTCGCCCATGACTTCGTCCAGGCCGGTGAGGCGGTGAAGTCCTTCACGAACTGCTGCGGCCGTGCACCGGACAACTGGTCGCCGTAGAGCTGCTTGGGCATCTCGTGGACCCGGAGTTGGCGGAGCGTTGCCGTAACAAGCCGAAAGGCGATGTGCTCCTGGGCTTGAAGATCATGGCTGTCTCGCTCGCTGGATGGGGTGGAAGTCAAGGCAATGCTAGGCAAGCGCCGCCGCAGATGTTGCGGCTCTGCGGCGCGGGAGCGCAGCATCTTTCCGGATGTGAGGGGCCGCGCAGGCGCGCCACGTGCCGGCGTTCTTCGCCGCCCTCCCCACGGCCACGCCAAGTTCGTACAAGCCGCAGCGTCCTGCCTGGGCCGCGTCATCACATCGACCGATTCGCTATCGTTGCGTCTTGAAGGGATGACGCCATGTCCGAACACGTGCTCACGCCCGAGGCTGCGCGCTGGCCGCGGTGGGCCGTCGCTGCTGCCCGACGGCGTCGCGCTTCGCCGGCTGAGAGGCGGACGACCTGGAGGGCGGCAATAAGCGCTGTCGCGCGAGTTCCAATTGGCCTCACCGAGTGGAGGACTGGCGTTTCCAGCCTGGCGCACGGCCAGGGCGTTAGCAGCGCTGCGCGACGTATAGACGGCTTCTGGTAGGCACCGCGCTGCATTGTGGCCCGCTGGCAAGCGGCACGCGACGGTGGGCCAGCAGTGATGGTGTCGCCGCGGGATGCGCGGGCAGACGGCCTTGGGCCGAGCACCTCATGCATGCCGCGCTGCGGCGGTGGATCGAGGATCGCACGGTGCTGCTGCACGCCACGGCCGAAGGTCAGGAGGTCCTGTACGGGCTGGCGATGGGCTTCGAAATCACGGGCGAGGTCCGCAGCACCAGGACTTGGCCGTGCGCGGCGCCACTGGTGGCGCTGGCGCCGGAGCGAGCGGCTGCGCCCGTTGGGACGCAACGACGCAAAAGTACTCGTCGCCCTGACGCCCGCCGCCGGCATGCCGCGCAACGCCATGCTGCGCCAATTTGCTGGCCGAAGGTGAGACGGTGGTGCTGGCACGCGGCGGCGAAGCCCTGGGTTTCTCGGTCGTGCGGCGCTCGGGCGCGGCCATGCCATCGGTCCCGTCGTAGCGCCCGATCTCACCAGCCGCGGGCGCTCATCGGCCACTGGTGCAGCCGCTACGCCGGCAAATTCCTGCGCATCGACGTCGGACGCCGCCAGCGGCTTGCCCGAATGGCTCGAGGCGCAGGGACTGCCCCGGGTCGACACGGTCACGATGCCATGGTGCGCAACGGCCCGCTGGAGCGCGGCTCCGGCCGTCGGCGGTCTGGGCGCTCCTCAGTCAATCCCATGGGCTGAGGCATGACCTTCGTCTACAAAGGCGATGCGCAGCGCGCGCGTATCTGGGCCGAACAGTTCGCGAGCAGGATCGCCCGGCATGCCGCGCCTTTACGTCTGGCCCGAGATCGCCGATCCGGCGCAGGTCCGCTTCCTGGCCGCTTGGCAGCCGCCGAGCGCGTCGAAGAGGCTCTTCCCAACCTTGAGATCCTGTTCTCGGTGGGCGCTGGTGTGGACCAGTTCGACCTTTCGGCGTTGCCGCGCCATCTGAAGGTGGTGCGCATGGTGGAACCCGGGCTGACGGCTTGCATGTGCGAGTACGTGAGCTGGGCGGTCCTGTCGCTGCACCGCGATGTCCCCCGTACCTGCGCCAGCAGCAACGCGGCGAGTGGAAGGAACACCCGGTGCGGCCGGCCCTCGCGCCGCGTGGGCGTGCGTGGGAGCTGGGCACGCTCGGCCGCGCGGCGCTCGCGCAACTGCACCAGCTAGGCTTCGACTGCGCCGGCTGGAGCCGCTCGCGCCGGAGCGACTCTGGCATCCGCTGCTACGCGGGCGATGGCGGAGCTGGATGAATTCCTGGCTCGCACCGACATCCTGGTGTGCCTGCTGCCGCTGACGCCCGAGACGCGCGGCATCCTCGGCCGGCGCGCTTTTCGACGCCCTGCGGCGAGGCGCTTGCGCTGGTCAACGCGGGACGCGGCGGCCACTTGGTGCAGCCCGACCTGCCTGGACGCCTTGACCGAGGACAGCTCTCGGCCGCCATCCTCGACGTTTGCGAACCCGGAGCCGCTGCCGCAGGGCCATCCACTTCTGGGACCATCCGCGCATCTGGCTCACGCCGCACATCGCCAGCGTCACCCAGGCCGAGACGGCCGCGGAGGCACTGCTGCGCAACCTGTGCCGCTACGACGCGGGCCTGCCGCTCGAAGGCGTGGTCGACCGCTCGCATGGGCTACTGAGGCCCAGGCGGCGGCAATCGCCCGGAATAGCTTTGACGTGAGTCCGGGATGTCGCATAAAAGGGGAGCAGATGAATACTTCCGACCGGCGGCGCCAAGCTCGATCGTCTGGATGTGCGAATCCTCTGCCACCTGCAGAAGAACGGGCGGGCCACGAACGTCGAGGTCGCCGATGCGGTAGGGTTGTCCCCAGCTCCCGCCTCGTCCGCGTAAGCGGGCTGGAACAGGCGGGCTACATCGCCGGCTACGGCGCGCGCGATCCGCCCTCGAGAAGCTGGGCGACACACTGCTGGTGTTCACCGAGGTCACGCTACAGGACCACAAGCGCGACGACTTCGTCAAGTTCGAGACCAGCATCCGGCCGATCAGCGAAATCGTGGAGTGCCATCTCGTTTCCGGCGGCTACGACTACCTCGCTGAAGTTCATCACGCGCGGGGTGAACCACTACCAGGAGATCATCGAAGGCTCTGCTGGAAGCCAACATCGGCATCGAAAAAGTACTTCAGCTACATCGTCATCAAGACGCCGTTCATCAAGAACTTCTACCCGATCGAGAAGCTGATCCAGCCACTCGCACTCTGGGGTGCTGGCCGCACTTCTTGCTGCGGTGTGCCCTGATTCGACATTTGCTGCTGCCCTGCCGCGTGGATGCAGAGTGCCATCTTTAGCGCGAGCGGCCTACGCTTGCGGCATGATTCTCCGGCCTCGCACCCTGCATCCGCCCGCTCCGCCGCGCGTGATCCAAGGCGTGCTGCGCCACATTGGCGAAAACCTGAACCAGCCGCTCACCCTGTCGGAACTCGCCGGCCTGACCGGCCTCAGCGCGTGGCGGTTCGCGACGGTGTTTCGCGAGCAGGTGGGCGTGGCGCCGCACCGCTATATTCTGCAGGCTGCGCGCCTCGAGCGCGCCCAACTCCTGATTCGCGAGGGCGTGCCGGCGGCCACCGCCGCCAGCGAAGCGGGCTTCTACGACCAGAGCCACCTTCTCGGCACTTCAAGAGCGTGCTCGGTATGACGCCGGGGCAACACGTGACGGCAGCGGCACGCGAGCCGCATCCCGCATGCTAAAGACGGCGCCCGTCCAGGAGATCGCCGACCTGGTTCCCGACCTCGTGGCGTTCAGGCGGGACCTGCATGCCCACCCTCCGAACTCGCCTTCCAGGAGCATCGCACTGCCGGGCATCGTCGCCCTCGGCACTGCGCGACCTGGGCCTGGAGGTGCATGAAGGCATTGGCGGGACCGGCGTTGTCGGCATCCTGCGCGCAGGCCGCGGCGGCCGCAGCGTGGGCTTGCGCGCCGACATGGACGCTCTGCCCATCGCGGAACACAGGCGACCGCGCCCACATAAGCCGCTTCCCTGGCGTGCATCACGGCTGCGGGCACGACGGCCATACGGCAATGCTGCTGGGCGCAGCGCGCCACTCTGGCACGCGCGCGGCGGTTCGACGGGACGGTGAACTTCATCTTTCAACCCGCCGAGGAGGGACGCGGCGGCGCGCGCGATGGTGCAGGATGGCTTGTTCGAGCGCTTCCCTGCGACTCGGTCTACGCGCTGCACAACTGGCCGGAGTTGCCAGCGGGCACGGCCCAGACACGGTCGGGCGCGATCATGGCGGCGGCCGATCGCTTCGACATCGTCGTTCGTGGCGCGGGTGGCCATGCGGCCCAACCCGCACCGCACGGCGGATGCGGTGCTGGCTGCCAGCGGAGCTGGTGACCCTGCTGCACACGATCACGTCCCGCCGCATCCCCCGGAATGAAAACGCAGTGCTCTCGGTCACGCGCATCAGTGAGGGCCAGTCGCACAACGTTCTGCCTTCCGCGGTCGAGCTCACGGGTACCGTGCGCAGCTTCGATGCAGGAGTGCAGGACACGATCGAGTCCTCGATCCGCCAGGTCGCCGAAGGCGTGGCTCATGCTACGGGCACCAAGATCGAAGTCGAGTATCTGCGCTACTACCCGGCAACGGTGAACACGCCGCAAGAGGCCGATCTTGCGTTGCGCGCGGCGCAAAGCGTGGGCCTTGAGGTTGCCCTCGCGCCAGCCGCGGCACTTCACGTCCGGAGGACTTCGCCTTCATGCTGCAGCGCCAGGCCAGGCGCCTACCTCTGGCTCGGCCAAGGCCGCCGGCCCGGCGAGGCCGAGACGCCGACACTGCATCACCCCAGCTACGATTTCAATGACGAAGCGCTGCCGCTGGGCGTGGCGTGGTTCGTCGCAATGGCGCTTCTCGCCACATCGAGCTGAACCGCTATTGCGTCTGTCGGTCGATCGGCAGCGCTTATCGGCGCCCATCGGCGATTTCGTCATCAAGCTAGCGTCTGCTTCTGGCCATGCGCATGCCTCCTGTGCTCCGCAAATATTCCATCCGGCTCGGCCTCGCGGGACTACGGCTCGGCCGAGCGCCGTGGCAGCATGAGCGCATGGTCAGCCTCCTGAGGATCGCAAGTCTTCTCGTCGAGGACGCCTTCCGGTGGGTGTTGCTCCTGTTTCGGTCTGCCGAGGCCCTGCGCGCCGAGAATCTCTTCCTGCGCCGGCAGCTGGCTCTGTACATCGAGCGCGGTGTCCGACCGCGCCGGATCGACGCTGCTACCCGCGTCAGCCTGGCGCTACTGGCAAGGCTCTTCGATTGGCGCGGCGCGCTGGTGGTCGTGCAGCCGGCGACGATGATCCGCTGGCATCGCGCCGGCTGGAGACTGCTCTGGCGAATGAAGTCCCGCGCCGGTCGGCCGCCGATCCCGAGAGAACTGCGCGAGCTGATCCGCAGGATGGCCCGGGAGAACGTGCTGTGGGGCGAAGAGCGCATCGCCAACGAACTGCTGCTCAAGTTGGGGATTCGGATCTCGCCGCGAACCGTGCGCAAGTACTTGCCGAAGCGACCTCCCGGGCGACCCCGCGGCGACCTGCGCTGGTCGACGTTCCTGAAGAGTCATGCAAGGGGCATCCTCGCCTGCGACTTCTTCGTCGCCGTCACGGCGACGTTTCGGATGCTGTACGTGTTCGTCGTCATCGAGCACGGCACGCGCCGTCTGGCGCACGTGAACGTGACGACACACCCGAGTGCGGCCTGGACGCTGCAGCAGCTGCGAGAGGTGATCGCGGACGCCGATGCTCACAGGTATCTGATCCATGACCGGGACAGCATCTTCGCGCGGCACCTGGACGATTCGATCCGAGCGTTGGGCCTCGCGGTGCTGCGCTCACCGTTCTCGAGCCCCAAGGCGAACGCGATCTGCGAGCGCGGTGATCGGCACGATCCGGCGCGAGTGCCTGGACTGGATGATTCCGCTGTCCGAGGCGCATCTGCGTTCGATCCTGCGCGAGTGGGTTGCTCACTACAACGGCGGACGTCCGCACAGCGCACTGGGTCCCGGTGTACCTGGCCCTCCGCAGGATCTGCGCGCGCCCCGAAGCCCGAATCCCGACGTCCATGGACGCCGGGTGCGCTCGTGCGAGCGAAATCCGTGCTGGGCGGACTGCACCACGAGTACTCGCTTTAGTCGACGCCGGCGCTCCCCAGCGGGAACTACAGGAGGCGCTGAACGGATCAGCGGGAAACACTGAACCCGTTGAAGTAAGGCACCAGCAGCAGGCCGGATGGCATTTCTGCGGAGCACAGGGTATTGGGCTTGATGCCGGTCGACTCCGAACCTCGTGCGCAGTCTCTTAAAAGACTGGGTGGCCCTTAGAAGCAGAATGGTCAGCCCCATCGCAATCAATGCGATCGGGGCCCGGTTCCGGAACCGGGGAGATCTGACCCGGATCCCAGCGCGAAATCGTGGTCATGCGCCCTTCGATGCCGCTAAGCACCCCTTCCACAGAGTAGCTAACAGACATGTATGTGCCATTCAGCGCTGAGGGTTCGTCCCAATCCAAAGGGAGGAAAGGAAAACCTCCGATCCGCGTGTCGCCGAGAGTAACGCTCCATACGACGCGGGGAATGACTGCCCAGAACAACCGGGCCGAAGAAGTTGTCGGATTGAACGTCGGTAGATCTTCCCGAACTTCCATAGCCCTTCCTGAATGCGCGCTGAGCGCCACCTTCATGTGAGCCTGAAAGGCGCAAGCCGTTGACTAAAATTTCGAACGTCTGCGTACTCATGGTCTCTGTACCTGATGTTCAAGACCTGGATCCTGGTAGTCGGGACCGTGCGGAACGGACAAGTCCCACGAAGTATGACGTGGTGAAAGGGTCTCCTAGCGTTGATCAGACGCACAAACGGCGCGCCCACCGCCGTGATCGACCCTCGAAAGTCCAGCCTCGGAGGTGCAAGCTTCGGCTCTGGCATCCCGACGCGCCAGATGGCAGGACGAGAATTGCTGCCACAGTCAGTGTTTCATTCCCTACTCCCGACGAGCGACGACCTTCGACTGGAGATCGCTCAGCGCCAGCCCGAGCCACATGAATGCATCGAATAGGGTACACGCTTGGACGCGGCAGCGTGGCGGCGCAGATTGCCAGATTCGGAAGCCACGCGGCCGGCACCTTAGCAACCAACCCGCGCGCGCTTGCACGTCGGCGCAAACAAGCTGAACGGTCAGGCCAGCCAGCATCATTCAGCCCAGATCTGAAGTTGACCCGTTTTGGCGGACACCTCATCTACGGAAGAAGGAGTCCGATATGCCCACACGCCGAAGCCGCCGTATCCGGCGGAATTCCGCGAGCAGATGGTCGAGCGGTTCATGCCGGGCGTACCCGGCGCAGCTCGCGCCAGCAATTCGGCGTCACTGCCCAGGCATCTCGAGCTGGGTGGCTGAAGCCACCGCCGACAGCGCCAAGCCCGTTCGCGGCGGCAAGGATGGTCTGAGCACTGCCGAGCGCGAGGAACTTGCACGCGTCTGCGACGCGAGGAACAAAGCAGCTCAAGCTGGGCGCGACACCCATCTGGCAAAGGCTACGGCCTGGTTCGCCGGCAAGAGCGACAAGACGTCCGTCAGGGTCTTCGAACTCGTGAACGCGAACCGGGCCAACGTCCCGATACGATGTGCCGCGTCTCAACGTCTCGGCGAGCGGCTACTACGCGTGGCTCGATCGCGCCGTCAGACGTTCCATCGACAACGCTGTACTGGTCGAGCGCATCCGCAGAATCCACGCTGAATACGGCGCGACCTATGGCATACCTCGCGTGCATTGCCGGCTGATCGATGAGGGCGTGCGGATTAGCCCCGGCAAGCGTGTGGCTCGACGCGGTGCGTATCACGCCATCCGCGGCGTCAGCCGGCGTCGCAGCTTCGTTGTGACGACGCGGCGCGATCAGCGGCAGCGCCCGGCGCCCGACCTGGTCAGCGCGAGTTCGTGGCCCCACGATGGGTCGAACCAGCTCTGGGTGGCCGACGCGGCCTATGTGCCCACCTGGGCTGGGTATTACGTAACC
>ERZ1370068.4690-contig-3747_pt1 | contig 59652 bp, 75 predicted proteins | sample MGYA00561227_ERZ1370068 | MGnify/ENA primary metagenome ERZ1370068 (study PRJEB38410, sample SAMEA6850437) | metagenome | study: Metagenomic assessment of the ecological functions of the soil: analysis of the soil microbiota associated with the... | reverse complement strand
AGCTACGCGCCTGACTGGTCGAGAACCGTTTGCAGCTCTTGGAAGTTAATGGGCTTGACCAGGTGAAAATCGAATCCGGCTTCTTTAGAACGTTGCACGTCTTGCTCGGTGCCGAAGCCGGTGAGCGCGATTGCCTTGATGTCCCCGTTTGCCCGCGCTTGTGCGGCCACCTCGTAACCACTTCCATCGGGCAGACCGATGTCACACAACACCGCGTCGATGTTGTTCGAGGCCATGATGGCCATCGCGCCTTCCACATTATCTGCAGTTACAACGTTGTGACCAAAATGGGTAAGTAGACGCGACAATGTGCGCCGGGTGTCCTGGTGATCTTCCACGAGCAGTATACGCAGCGGTTTGGATGTCTTGCCGCCGAGGCGATGGTTCAGGCCGATCGCTGCGGATCCCTCTGGCAGAGCGTCCAGCGTAACCTTGAACGTCGCACCGAAACTTCGGCCACGGCTCTCCGCTTCAATTCTGCCGTGGTGGAGATCGACGAGACGTTTGGAAATCGCGAGTCCGAGACCAAGTCCGCCAAACTGCCGGCTTACAGAAGGATCAGCCTGCTCAAATGGCTGAAACAACGAAGCCAACCGCTGCGGCTCAATTCCAATCCCTGTGTCGGCAATTTCGAAATGAAAACGTCCATCTTTGTCGTTAAACGTGCGGATGCGTGATCTGTCCGCCTTGCGAGGTGAATTTCACCGCGTTGTTGATCAAGTTCCAGAACACTTGCTGAAGCCGGATGCAATCAGCCAGGATGTGATACTCGTTTCGCCTCAAGCTCGGTCGAGACGTTCAATTGCTTCGCCGCGATCGCCGAATGTGCCATCTCGAGCGCGTTTTCGATAATCGTGTGCGCGTCGCAATCTTCCAGTTCGAGATGAAGCTTGCCGCGAGCAATCCGGGTGAGATCGAGCAGGTCGTCAATCAATCGGGCCTGCAGTTGCACGTTGCGCTTTATAATCTCGATATCCTCGACGAACTCTGGCGGAAGTTTCTCCGCGTTATCTTGAAGGTATGTGGCTGCTGCCAAAGCAGGCGTCAGTGGCGTGCGCAGTTCATGGCTGAGCGCTGCCAGAAAATCGTCCTTCGCCTTGCTTGCTTTTTGCGCTGCAATTTTTTCCGCTTCAAACTCCCGGCTCCGTATTTGGTCGGTGATGTCGCGTGTGACTTTGGAGAAACCGCGAATTTCCCCGGCATCATCACGAAGGGCAGTAATGACAACCTCCGCTTCGAAAGTTGATCCGTCTTTTCGGACTCGCAGACCCTGATCACGAATGTATCCGCGACGGCTCGCTTCGCGCAGATTGCGTTGCGGTTTGCCGGCGGCAACGTCGTCTGCTGTATAGAAGGAGGCGAAGTTTTTGCCGATGATTTCGTCCGCGGAGTAACCTTTGATTTTCTCCGCGCCTGTGTTCCAGGTGATCACGTTGCCGTTGGGATCCAGCAGGTAAATGGCGTACTCCTCGACGCTATCCACCAGAATGTGGAATTGTTCGGCGGTCTCGTGCAGTGCGGTGCTGCTGGGCAACTTCTTAGACATCGGCTGCGACGGCAATTCTCGAATACGATTCGAAGCGTTCCCTCTGATCTGGTTCCCTCCGCACAAAAATAATTTTGTTGAGAAAGTAGCCGCCTGCAGCGACAGCTTGCAGAGCCAGCCCGTGTCGTCCAGTCCTTGTGGGCCTCTTCCGCTTCCTCTACTTCTGTCCTCTGGAAGACGATTTAGATTTAGACGAAGAGGTAGAGGAAGAGCGTCGTTGTTGACGGCGTTTGCCGGAGACCTTCGTGGCCGGGGTATCTGAAAGGGCCAGGGCGCGAGCAAGGTCTGCTTCATCTGTGAGATCGAGACGCAACGGCGTAATCGATACCCAACCGTGCTCGACTGCCCAGCGATCTGTCCCTTCCGCAGCGCCTTCGAGCGGCGTGACTGTGAACCAAAAATCGGCCGGCCCGCCGGGTCTTTGTCGGGAACAACTTTGCCATCGTAATGCCGCACAGACTGCCGCGTCCAACGGATGCCCTTCGGCTTCTCCGGCAGATTTACATTGACCAGCGAAAGCGTTTTGATCGGCAACAGCAACTCGAACACACGCACAACGTAGGGTTCGAGCGCTGCGAAATCCGGTTCACGACTGTCGCTCACGTTTGTGCTGAACGCGATGCCGCGCGAGCCGAGCAATGCTGCCTGCTTCGCCGCTGCGAGCGTGCCGGAATGCCAGCACGAGTTGCCCAGGTTTAACCCGAGATTGATTCCCGAAAGAACGACATCAACATGGCCCCACCGATGCATGCCGAGCGCAACGCAATCGGCCGGCGTGCCGTTGACGCGATGCGCTTCGAAGCTGTCGAGGTGAACACGTTTAAGGCGCAGCGGTCGCGATGCCGTGATCGCATGTCCCATTGAAGATTGCTCCACATCGGGCGCGACGATGCGCACCTCTCCGAACCGCTTTGCTGCTTTCGCCAGCGCTGCGATCCCTGGACTGTAAACACCATCGTCGTTTGAGACCAGAATCCGCATCTTCACAAACAAAACGCGTATGCGAGTGGTTTTGGCCGATTAGGTGGTACAGACGCTTCAATTAGCGAGGAAATCATGCGAGTCCTTTTGATTCATAACCCGAAAGCGGGAGACCGTAAACACGGCAAGAAACAGTTGATGTGCGAGCCTCAACAAAACGGGCTTCAAGCGTTCTACCAATCAATAAAGGAACGAGGCTGGGAAAAAGCCTTTAAAAAGCCAGTGGACCTCGTCATCGCAGCCGGAGGAGACGGCACGGTGCACAAAACTGCGTGGCAACTCATGGGCAGCGGAATTCCGTTGGCGATTTTGCCTCTCGGCACGGCGAACAATCTGGCGCGCAGCCTCGGTTTCACCGAATCTGTTGACGAAATTCTTCAATCGCTTCACTGCGGAAAAGGGCAGCCGTTCGACGTCGGCGTCGCGCGTAGATCATCGCGGTCTGAATATTTTTGGAAGCGGCGGGCGGCGGGCTGTTCGCCGACTACTTTCCCGCCGCAATGGCGAACGAAAAAAAGGAGCTTCGCCGGAGGAAGAACTGACCGCGCACTTATCGCTGCTGCGGGAGTTGTCGTTGGATTATCCGGCGCGCAAGTGGCGAATCAGCATCGACGGAAAGGATATTTCCGGTCGCTACATCTTTATGGGGTGCAATGAACATTCGCTCGGCTGGCCCGGCGCTACATCTCGCTCCAAAAGCAAAAACAGACGATGGCGGGCTGGACTTTGTCGCGGTGCGCGAGGACGAACGCGAGATTTTCATCAAGCACGTCGATGCGCATCTGGCCGGACGAAAGCACGGGTTCCGTTGACGTCGCGCAAATTTCGCGAGCTCGTTATTACGTCGCCACCGGGCGCGCTGCATCTTGATGGCGAACAGTGGCCGAATAATTACACGAACAGCAAACGGCAGCGCAGCGCAGTTAAGATCACGGTTAAACCCGGCGCGTTGTTGATTTGGCAGGCTCAGCAACAACACAGCCGGAACGAGGGAAAAATGACGCCATTTCTAAAATTCATCTTCCGGACGTAGCGATCACGACGCATTTTCGCTCAAGCCTTAGTCTGAGGATGGCGCCAGTTGAGGATGCGGACTGGTCGCGAAAATTTCTGCGCGAAGTGTCGCGTCAGCCCCGCATCAGAAATAACGTTCGGTTTGATCTCTTTGCAGGCGGTAGAGCGGAATGGAACGAGCCGAGAACAAGATTCGCGTAAGATCGCAGCCAACTCGGCGAGATGCCGCCTCGCCGCGCGGGTTCAGATTCATTTCGATCGAGCGAAGCATTATCACAGTGTGCGGCCGATTTTGACAGTGCCACATTGACCTCAGCGGCTTCATTCTGGCGTTTCAATGCGCGCTCGTCGATTCCGCCTGGCAATCTTCAACGTTTTGGAGCGATCAGTAATTTATTTGTACTCGTAGGAATGGTTCGCGGCGGCACCGGCCATTTCAGCAACCGTCCCTGATCCGTCGCTCCAACGAGTGCATCTGGTAAACTCGCGCAGCGCCTTTGTCAAGGCAGGTCGCGCCCGAGAGGAGGCGTCGTGCCTGCAGCGAGGGAGAAAACCGGGCGAATTGCGTACGGCGTTTTTGAGCTGGCGCGGCTTCTCAATCCACTCCCGAATTTGTTTCTTGATAAATGGGCCGATGCCGCGCAACTCGGTCAGTAATCGCCCTGCGCGACGATGAGATACTTTCTCCGGCCAAAGAAAATGCGTTGCGCGCTGCTCGACGATAAGCGCGGGTGCGAATTCCAGTCTCACCCGTCTACAGTTGCTGTGCTAACCCCGCGCAAATGGTCAGCGTTGACAGGGACACCAGATCGGTCGCCAGCATGGTATCCAGGCTTCGACGATGGGGAGCGCCTCGGCCAGTGCGACCTGTTTCTGCGCCTGCTTCGAATCCAATGTTGATGGCCGAAACGACGGAGGAACTTCGTAAGCGACCCGAAATTCGCAAAGAACTGGAGCGGGCGAGGGGAGAAGAACGTCGCGAAAAGGTTGAAACTCACGGTCGCGACAGATTCTGGTTCGTCATATACGTGGTTGTTCTTGCCGTCTGCGCCGCTGGCTACTTTCTAATCGGCGCGAAACTCATTCCGTTGCCGGACGCCGGGATTAGTATTGCCCAGCGAATTCTGCGGGGCGTAGCGCTGATCACGGTGGTGCTGACCGTCGCGCGGGCGATTTCATTCTATGGAATTGGCCGGATCGAAGATGCTTCCACCCGTTTCACTCTCCAGCGCGTCGAGCGGCTGGCTGTTGCGCTGGCCGTCGCGGTTATTGTTATCTCGATTATTTTTGTTAATTGGTACGCGGCGGTCGCTGCGTTCGGCGTCGGTTCGATCATTATCGGGTTGGCTGTGCAAACTCCGATGAAAAGCTTCATCGCCTGGATTTACATCCTGGTGCGCCAGCCTTTTCGCGTGGGCGACCGCATCAAAATAGCCGACGCCACCGGCGACGTGATCGATGTCGGCTACCTCGACACCACCTTGTGGGAATTCGGCGGCCAATATCTCTCGAGCGATCATCCCAGCGGCCGGCTGATCAAGTTCCCGAATGAAAAGGTGCTCGACGAACTCGTTTACAACTATTCGTGGCCTCTTTTCCGTATATCTGGAACGAGGTAAAATTTCAGATCGGTTACAATGCCGACCTGGAATTCATCGCCAGCACGATGCAGAAGATCACCGAGGAAGAGCTAGGGAAGGAAATGCTCGAACGCGTGCAAACTTTTCGCGAGTTGCTCGCCCGCACGCCGGTGGACGAGTTGGACGTGCATGAGCATCCACGTGTGATTTTTCGCGTCGGCGAGAACACCTGGTTGGAAGCGATCGTGCGTTATCTGGTTGCGCCGCGTGAAGCAGGGCGCGTCAAAACTCGTTTGATCAAAAGCTTCTTGCGGCGCTCAATGCTGCTCCCGAGAAAGTGATGTTTCCGGCTGGGGCAGCTCGTTGAGGTCAGTCCGAATGTCTAGACTTCGAACACGCATGCAGAGACACGCGAGCCAATCTGCAGATACGATTCAGTCTGGTGAGGAGGTGAAGATATGTTAGGTTGGGCTGTAGTATTTCTAATCATCGCACTTGTGGCAGCGGTCTTTGGATTTGGCGGTATCGCTGCGGCATCAGCGGGCATCGCGAAACTTCTGTTCGTTATATTCCTTGTGCTGTTCGTGATCTCTTTGATTTTCGGGTGGCGGGGCAGACGCGTTCCCTGAGCTACAATGAAGTTTAGGTAGAGTTGCAGACTCCTGCTCGGCAAAGCGGTAGAGAGCAAAGTGCCAGGCGCAGGGAAGATTGGGTCGCTTGTGTGCTTTGCTCTCTGCGCTTTTTTGTGTTAGGCGACGCTGCGTAGATGCGTCGACCAATGGGCTACCGTGTGGACTTCGCGCGCCCATCGCTCGTGAAAAGTGCGAAGCGACGTCATGTCTTCCCGCAGGAGACCGGCTGCGATGCATCCTACAGTCGGGCGAAGTGCGTCCTCGATCGCTCCTTGACATCTGCAGGCGATTCGCCTCTCCCCAACTGGGGGATGAATGGGTGAGGGGATCGTTTTTGGCTTAGCCAAGTCGCCATTCGACGCGTAATCTGGTTCGAATGGATCGAGTCGTTGGAATCGAAACCGAGTACGGTTGTCTTCTCAGCGAAGACGAGCCGCACGTGAATTCCGAGCTTTGGCCGGCGAAGGTCAAAAATTATCTGTTCCGCAAAGCCGACGCCGGCACGATCGATTTGCATTACCGCGACTACGAGGAACCGCCGGGCAACGGCGGCTTTCTCCTGAACGGCGGGCGGCTCTATCTCGACATGGGGCACATCGAGTACGCGTCGCCGGAATGTTTGCATCTGCACGATCTTGTGACCTACGAGCTGGCCGGAGACGACCTGTTGCAATCGGCGCTCATTGCTCTCGGCGCGGAAGACCGCGTCTCGTTCATCAAGAACAACGTGGACCATCACACCGGGGCGACGTTCGGCTGCCACGAGAATTATCTGATGCGACGCGAGGCGCAGTTCACGCCGCCGATTCTCGGAACGCTGCTGACCTTTTTAGCGACGCGCCAGATTTTTACCGGCGCGGGGCGCGTCGGGCAGTCGAATCCACTGGCGTTCGATTTCGAGCCGCCGCAACCGGAGGGCCAGGTCAATTTCCAGCTGAGCCAGCGCGCCGATCACATCGTCAACGACATTTATCAGTGGGTGCAATTCAATCGCGCCATCATCAATGCGCGCGACGAGCCGCTGGCCGATTACCGGAAATATCGGCGGCTGCATTTGCTCATCGGCGACTCGAACATGAGTCCATATGCCAACGCGCTAAAGATCGGGACGACCGCGTGCGTTTTGTCGTTGCTGGAGGAAGGCCGTTTGCCGCGAAACCTTGTTTTGGCTGATGCCGTGCAAAGCACGCGCGACATCTCTCGCGATACGAGCGAGCAATGGATCGTCCGGCTCGAGAACGGCAAAACAATGAGCGCGCTGGACGTGCAATGGGAATTTCATCATCTCGCGCAGAAACATCTGCGGACATAGCAGCGCGGAAACCAACTGGTTACTGGAAAACTGGGGATTCGTTCTCGAAGCAATTCCGCACAACCGGCAGGCGCTGATCGGCGGCGTTGACTGGATCACCAAGAAATGGTTGCTGGAAACTTTTGTCCAAGCCGAAGGACTGAGCTGGGACGATCCATGGCTGCAAAGCATCGACCTGGAATATCACAACATCGATCCGCGCCGCGGATTGTTCTTCAGCATCACACCGGGCAAACGAATCTCAGACTGGAACAACGGTGTTCGCCGTCCCAGCGCGATGCACGTGCCTCCGGCCAACACGCGCGCATCCGGCCGCGCTCGCGCCGTTAGCTTTTTCCAGAACTGCAATTTCCCCTACGTGATCAACTGGGACTCGATCGCCTGCGACAGCCGCGATTTTCTCGTCATGGGTAATCCCTTCGAGACTTACAACGACGAAGTCGACCGTTTCCTCTCAAAGCCGCGGACAATAACCAGCGCGACAGAGCAACAGCTGTAACGGCCGAATTAGACGAAATAATTCGCGATGTGTTACGAACTTTCGTCTAATCATGGAGTTAGACCACTGGCCGCACCTTTATGCAGTGCTCAGCGTGATGAAGTGCAGTCGATGCATTACGCGCTCCGGCCTACACGCGGGTTGACGAGCGGCCATTGCCATGAAGGCGTTTCAGACCAGGCGTCAGCCCATACGGCCGAGGCCGACTGCTGCGCTGGATCGCATCGCACCGATTCTCGATTCACAGATGCACGCACGAAGCGATTGCCAGATCGCTCATTCCCGGGCGTGGGCAAACTGAGTCTAAGCATTATTCGTCCGTTTGTGACAACGGGTGCGGAACATTGGCTTGAACATTCTTCATACCTTATCCTGGCAACACGAGCTACCCGGCGTTCCTCAAGTCATCATGTCCGGGCTTCGCCATATTCGAACATAAAGGCATTATCTTCCGTTAGCCTCACCACAGCCTTCAGATCCAGCTTTCCCGTGTGGGAGAGTAAGGCGCGTTGACGGGTCTCATTCAGACCAGTGCATCAGGGGTTCTTGCGAGTATTCGGTTGGGAGGTTCTCAATGAAACGGACGTCGTCACAACCGCTATGAGGAAGAGCTGACCGCGAGTCGCCAGTACCACCCGGCTTTGCGCTGGTTCGATTGATCAGCTCGCCGCCACGCGCGCCACACTCTCGCTTCTCGCGGCAGCCTTACATCTCTTCTCTCTCGTTAGACCCGGATTCTTCAGCCGCGATCATGGCTGTTAATCTAGAGCTCCCCGGATAAATGCGGCCGCCATGTTTGCCTAAGGCGAAAGGGCGAGACCGGCATGGGTTACCGTCAGTGCAGCGATCCACTGGCACACGGTCGCGTGATCGACGACGTGCCGCCGGTTGTCGGCGGCACGATCGCAGGATTCGCGGCTACGACACGATTCCATTTCTCAGTTGACGGTTCCCGACATTGCGTCGCTTGCGCCATCGCCAAATGGGAAGTTTCGCCGATGAAGGCTTTACTACCAACCGGCACACTTCTATCACACTGCGATTCGCATTCATCAATCGGACTCCATCGCCCGCGACAGCCGCGTTTCGCCATGCGTAATCAGCGTGTTGCCACGGGACCTTACTGCGGCTTATCGCTGTTCTCTCGTTAGGCGGATAACCACGTGGACAGGCAGCAACCGTATGCTGAATTGAACGTGATGGCTGCTCAAACAACGGGGCAAAATGTTGAACCGACGTCCGGTCCAGACCAGGATGGGCCGATCTGGGGCTATCATTTTGTTCCCAACCAACCAGCACGCAATCGATCACTTCGGAGGCGGCGGTTGAGTTTTTGACCGCGCCGGGTCCCGGCGCTGCCGAGATGAATTCCTGTGGTTGCATTTTTCGCTTTCCAATGTGGCTTCTGAGCCTTGGCTACGGCGAGGTACCTGACCTTGCCCGATACACTTTTACGAATCGTTGCAGAGCGATGTAGACGCCACTCATTTGGAGCAGGACGGAGACTCGCTGGTGGCGCGTATCCATGATGTGCTTTTCGATTTCAATTTGACGTCCCAGTTGCGACCACCACTCTTTGCGTCAAGCCGCGCGTGCTGGTAAGCGCGCACGCTCCGGCGCCTGGCGCTCGATTGACCAACTCCGGGCGGCGGTAGCGGGCCAGGCCAATCTTTCGTTCGCCGATTGAAATTCTGGCGCGCTTGTTGCGAGATCAGGCCAGTGTGTTGGTTGACATTGTGCGAAAGTCCAAAAGGCGGTGGGCCCAATGGAAGAGCAACTGCTGGCCAAGCGCGTTTCGTCAGTCGCAGCGAATGGAGTTCTCTGCGGCGGATGTTGGTTCGACTCAACAACGGCTTTTGGCTCCGGAACCGGCTGCATTCTTTCGCCTTCTTAGCCGGCCTCCTGGTTGGATTGCGGAAGAAGAACTTCAGAACTTGCAACAAGCCGCAGAGAAGTTTTCCACCGGCCATCAGCGACACAGCGGCCCTGGTTGAGCGCGTCAAACAGCTTCAGGAAGAATTGGCCGCCTTTGTCAATGAACAGACCAATCGCACGCTGTTTGTGTTGACGTTGACAATGGTAACTGTGCTGGCCTTGCCGATTAACCTGGTGGCGGGTTTGTTTGGCATGAACGTAGGTGGCATCCCGCTGGAATCAACACCACATACGGTTTCTTTTGGTTCTCGGGCTCCCTGCTGGTCTTGACAGCGTTCCTGGCGTATTGGGCGTTGGGCAGACGGCGTTACTAGGAGGTTTTTCAGAGGCTGATGTTCCAGCCCGCTGCAGAAGATTCAGAGAGCCTCCTCCACTGTTCACTGCAATCTTTGCAGTGAAGAGATGCCGTAGTTTTCCTGAAGCGCCGGGGCTTCAGCGGCGACTTGCGATGCGTCGAGCTCGATCTGCTTGGGATCTTCTTCGGTCTCGATTTTGATGAAGCCTTCGGCTGGTTGCTTCACGGCTTCGGCCAGATCGTCCAATGATTTGATTTCTTTTCCGTTCACCTTTTTCACCGTGAGATAGGCGAGATCATCGTAGCCGATTGTGCTGTTAGCCGGAAGGACCTGGCTGAGAATGACGACGCGGCGATTTCTCTCCGGAAAAAGCTCGGATTGGAAATGGTCCATGTAAACCAGGCGCTGCGGCGCTTCGCGTTGCCAGTTCGGTCCCATTCTTTGAGATACTGGCGGGATAACTCCTGAAAAATCAGGCCGCCAAGAACGTAATACGCGCGGCGGTTGATCGAGATAATACGGTGCGACTCACGTAATCCTTCGCGTCGCGATGTTCCAGAGTCACGTTCAGCTGCATCGGTTTGCCGTCACGCTGAACGTGGAAAGGAACAACGTCGCCGGCATGCGTGCGCTGTCAGCAGATTCGTGAACTCGATCTTGCCGTACAAGCGGATCCACGTAGTTGCCGTTCTCATCAATGTCGTGATTTCCGACCGCGGTCACGATGTCGCCCTCCTTCATTCCTGCCTTATTCGCAGGCGTGCGCCACGCCTCGACATTGTTACGTAAACGCCGCGCTTGCCTTTTTCAGCCGCGAACTCGCGCAAGCGCGGGATCCCGCGTCGGAAAAAGTGAGAAGCCGGCCGACGGGGAAACCACGATAATTCTGACCTTCGGCTTCCCTCAAGAAATGCGCTGATGACCGGCGCCGGGATAACATCGAGCAGTTGCGAGCGCGAGAATCGTAACGCAGCAGCAATCCGGCGAGCTTCTGTTGTTCTTGACCAGCGGAACTGTGTAGCTGTTCTCGCGATACTGCGTGGAATGCTGACGCGGCACGTGAGGAAATTCCCAACATCGATCGGGTAGGGCATCATTTGCACCGTCGTCACCAGACCTTCCGTCGCCAGCAACGCGCCGGTCGGTTCCAGTTGCCAAGCCGCGAGCCGGTCGCCAACGACCTGTGTCGGACGTGATTTCGAGCGGCGTGATGCCGTCGAGGAAACTTTTCTCCGCCGGTTCGAGCAGCGCCAGGTTCGCTTCGTAATCGATCACACGGACGTTGGCTGCGCGTCTTTTCGCCCGACTCTGCGCGCTCCAGCTCGACGTAATTTTGGTTTGTAACCAAGATCGGCAGTGACAAGGACGCGACCTTTGGGCAAAACCGCCCCGAGTGCCGCTTTGAAAAGCGGCGCTTTCTTTTGCCACGGCCGAAAATAATCATATCCCTGTCCGGTTACATTCACTCGCAGCACGAGCGCGACCTGCTTTTGGCTTGGTAGCCGTAGGTCGGAATGGCCGGTTCCTTTCTGCTGCCAGCGCGCCAGCTGAGTGCGACAGAGAACAATGCCGAAAGTGATGAAAGCGTGTCTTCGCATTGCCAGTTTTTATGTCCTCTGCGCGCTGCGATGCGACGTGCAGGCTTTCCTCGAGATTTTGCTCTTTCAAAACGTTGTAACGCGCCTTGATGCGTTCGCGCGCGGCTTCCACTTTATTGTGCGGTCGAGCACCAGCGGAGGTCCGTCGCCGATCATCTGAATCACCAGCCGCTCAGGCGCCTGGGCGAAAGCTTCCGACAGTTCATCGAGCGTCCGAATTTTTTTGCCGTTTACTTCATCCACAATCCCGCCGCCGGTAGCCGCGAGATAACTGTTGATCGGATCCGGCAAAATGTTACGCTCAACACAATGACATCAGGATGATCCAGCGGTAAATTTGCTCCAGGAATAAAGTATTCGAAGAAATGCCGGAGACGCAGGTCCGATGTGCGATAGGCTTCCAGCATGTCGAGGCTCAGCGGTTGGAACAACGAGTCCGCCGTAAAGCACATAACGCGGTCGCACATCGTAGCTGTGGCCTGAATCCCGGAATACGGCCATGGCTTGAACAATTTGATGTTGACCGTCATCGGCTGTTTGTCCCGCAGGATATCGAGTCCTTCACCGAGTCGCCCTTGAACTTGCGCTACCACGACTTCCTCGAATTGCGCGCGTTCGCCATCCAACTCTACGTTCGCGTCGCTCGCGATCGGATGACCGTCAATTGAAAGAAGCACGTCGCCCGATATTCAGAACACCGTCCGAAGGGACCCGCCGCCACCACGGAACCCACGAGCACGCCGCGATCGTCGTCTTTCAATCCGAGAAACTTTCGTTGCGCTGGATTTTGCAATTTCGCATAGGTGATCGCCAGATCGGGGTATTCGTCGCACTGCCCGTTGCTGATGTCTTTCAAAAACCGGTTGATCACCGGTGTCGGAATCATGTAGGCGACGCCCTGAGCGACGTCGCCGCTGTAACCTTGAAACGCGACGCCAACGACTTTGCCGTCCTGCATAACCGGACCGCCGCTGTTGCCCGGATTGATCTGAGCGCTGATCTGGATTGCCAGATGCTGGTCAACTGACGAATGCGTGTATAGCTGAAAATCAACTCGCGACACGATTCCGGTGTGTGACGGACATCCGTTCTCCGCCAATTGGATAACCATATGCCGACACCGTCGACTCCAGCGTCGGGATGCCGCCCAATTTTAGCGGGAGCATGTTCTTGAAAAATCTTTGGCGCGGCACGGTGATCAACGCCAGATCGCAATCGTTGGCGATGAATTGCACCTGCGCGGGATATTTGTTGGGATCGCCGTCGCGCTCCACCGTGATATAGCGGCTGTTCGCGACGACGTGCGCATTTGTCATGATGCGGTTGCCGCTGATCACAAACCCCGCGCCGACGCCGCGTTGGAGCCCGCCTGCATTCCACGGGGCCTTGTAATCGGGATCCACCGACGTGGCTGTGATTCGGACAAGACTTTTCTGGACCGGCCCGTTTGGTTTTGGCGGGGCCATAGGCACCGGCACCGGAACCACCGCCTGGCTAGGAGGAGTCGATCGCGACATGCCGGGATCGTTCGGCGGGGACCTGCGGTTCAACGGGAGGCGGCGCCGGTGTTTCTTCCTGGGCGTGGACAACAGACGCGAACAGCAAAGTAGGCGTAACCGATGATAAAAATGCGTTTCATGGGACGGAAAGGCTCGAACCTTAAACAGCCTTAGAGAAAATCAATATGGCGGATTTCAAATTGCAACTGGTCTTTCGGCCACATACTGACACGGCACAGGCGTCGCGCGTTCAAATCATGAAGAACATGGAGCGAGCTATGTCTGCCGAAATAGTTCGTTCAACTCGGCCGAAGGCGCGCTATCGGCCAAAAGAGTGAATGTGCCGTTTGTTTTGATGTCTTGTGCTGCCCGGAGGAAAGCGCCCCAGGCTGCCAGCGCGAGACCGGAACCGACGGAGATGCGGCGCACACCAAGGTCGGCGAGTCCGGACAATGTAAGCTGATGATTGAATCCAGAGACGAGCACGTTGACCGGTTTCGGCGCGACTGCATTTACGATCTGCGCGATCTCACCGGGATCACTTACGCCGGGCGCGCATAGACAATCGGCGCCGGCTTCAGCGTACCGGGTGAGTCGGTCGAGTGCGGTGTGCAGCGGATCGGGATCACCGACCAGCCACGCTTCGCAACGGCCGGTTAATACCACGCCAGTTTTCGAAGCGTCGATCGCCGAGCGCGCCGCTCGAACTGCGTTCGATCGCGAGCTTCTTCTCATACAGCGGGCAATCGCTACGCCCAGTGCTGTCCTCGATGGACAAGCCGGCAACGCCGGTCTCGACGCAGAGTCGCACGTTAGCCGCGACATCTTCAGGCTCATCTGCGTAGCCGGCGTGGAAATCTGCGTTTACCGGTAATGCGGTTGCGTTCACAATCTCGCGGATGTGCGCGAGCATCTCGTCTCGTGGAACGCCGCCATCGGGTTTGCTGCGCGAAAAGGCAAATCCTGCCGAAGTGGTGGCGAGCGCTTTGAACCCGAGGCGTTCGAGATAAATCGCGGTGCCGATGTCCCATGGGTTCGGAAGCACGAAGCAGCCTGACTCGTGCAGCGCGCGAAATTTCGTGACGAGAGATGTCTGAGTTGATTTCATTCTCGCAACATTACGCTGCTCCGGCGAGAGCGCGATGTCTGATGTTTGCTAAATGAAGCGCCAAAGGCGCTGCTCATATGAAGCTTGGGGCATCGCCCCAGGAATTTGAACGTGGCCGCAACAAGCGCTGTAAGCGCGTTTCATCACCGATGCAACTGCGTGAGGAGAAACGCGCCTTCAGCGCTGGGGCTTTGAGATGAATCCTGGGACGTTGTCCCAGGCTATTGTTGAACATTGCGCCGTTGGCGCTCACCGGCTTTCCAGATCTGCCGCAGTGGACCGTCCAGCGCCGTAGATCGGATCGTAATCGGGAATTGGCAGAGCTGCGATGGTGTGATCGGATTTTGGCCGTTCGCCAGGCAAACCGCGAAGCAAATCCCACTGGCGTCCATCCGGGTAAGCTCCCACAACGCTGAAGTCCGGACTCGCGCCGATGTTGTGATGCGCGACACCCGCCGGAATGAGAATGACGTCGCCGGAGCGGACCTCGACGGTCTGGCCGTGCTCGCCGCCGAGTCGCAGTCTTGCGGAGCCACTATAGACACCGAGCGCTTCGTGCGCCGTGCTGTGATAATGAGCAAAGGAATAGACGCCGTTTGCGCCAGGAGTTGCGCCAATCGTTCTGAGCGAATCCGCGCTCGAAAACGGAAGCGCGATCCTGCGCGTCCGCCGTGATTGCCGCCCGATACAACAGCACAGGCAGAACGCTGCCCGGATAAACGCCGTCGTCCTCAAAGTGCAACTGCTCCGGCTGGACGATCTCTTGCTTCTCAGCCATCGGGAAAACACTCATAAATTCCACGGCAATATCGCGTGAGCAGAAAACAGCGGTCGTATTTAATTAAATCCATCGCAGACAATTGCGTGTTGCGTCTCCGAGTGTCACTCATATTGGCACGATCGCCAATCTATTCTATATGCAGCAGCCCGAAGGCGTATCTCAATTGGTCGAACATCTTTTTCGCCGTGAGTCGGCAAAAATGGTGGCGACGCTGACCCGGATTTTCGGGATTGAGCATTTGAACCTGGCCGAAGATGTCGTGCAGGAGGCGCTGGGACGCGCATTGCAAACGTGGCCATATCGCGGCATTCCGGAGAATCCTTCCGCCTGGATCATGCGCGCGTCGCGCAATCTCGCACTCGATGTGATCCGGCGAGAAAAAGTTTTTCGCGGGAAGGAAGCGGAAATCGCGCGTCTTATCGAGGCCGGCGGATCTTCCGCACCCCAAGCGGTGAGTTTTTCAGAAAACGAAATCGCAGACGACCGGTTACGGATGATGTTTGTCTGCTGTCATCCGGTCATTCCTCCAGAGGCGCAGGTGGCGCTGGCGTTGAAAACGCTGTGCGGTTTCAGCGTCACCGAGATCAGTCGGGCTTTCTTAACGACTGAAGCGGCGATTGCCAAACGAGTGACACGCGCAAAACAAAAGATCCAGGAGGCGCACGTTCCATTTGAGATTCCTGTCGGCGATGAGTTGGCGCGACGGCTCGAGAGCGTGCTGCAATCGCTCTACCTCCTGTTTAACGAGGGTTACAAAGCATCCGGTGGCGACAAACTGGTTCGGGAAGAACTGTGTCACGAAGCGATCCGTCTTACGGAATTGCTGGCACAACATCGCGCTGGAAATCAGCCAAAGACGCATGCGCTGCTGGCGTTGATGCTGCTCAATGCCGCCCGCACGCCGGCGCGTGAAGATGATCAAGGCAACCTGCTTCGACTCGAAGAACAGGACCGGACGCGCTGGGATCAGACGATGATCGCGCGTGGCATGTCGCGCCTGCGCGAATCGGCTGCGGGTGGCCAGATCAGCGAATATCATCTTCAAGCGGGGATCGCCGCGTGTCATGCGACTGCAGTCGATTATCAATCGACCGATTGGGCGAGGATTCTCTCGCTCTACGATCGATTAATGGAATTTGATGATTCGCCTGTGGTTGCGCTCAATCGCGCCGTGGCAGTCGCAAATGTTGACGGGCCGGACGCGGGACTAAAAGCAGTGCGCGCCATAAGAGACCGCGAGAAATTAGCTTCGTATTACTTGTTCTATTCAGTGATCGGCGAGCTTGAGATGCGATTGAACAATCGTGAAGCCGCGGCCGAACAATTCCGTAAAGCATTTGAACTCGCGGAAACGAAATCGGAGCGAGCGTTCCTTTTGAAACGACTACAAGAGTGCGAACAAATTTCCGAAGGCAGGCCAACGGCCTGAGCCATCGTAGCCGAGGGCAACGCCCTCGGATCGATTGTCATTACTAATTCGCCCTTGAAAGGGCATCCCAGAAATTCAATCCCACAAATATCGTTCGTCGTACGGCGCGTCAGTATTTTTTCAGAATCCGCAGATATTCGTCTGCTGGAACGTCTCTCTTTTGTGATGCTCTTCTTGGTCTAGAATGTATTTCCTTACCGCTTCGAAGTGCGACGGGCTTACACTGAAAAGCCCGTAGCCATCCTGCCAGTGAAAATCGGGGACGCCCAACGTCTTTATCAATTTAGGACGAATCCTTCTTGAGAATCTCCAACGACCTTCGCTGTCGGAAATTTCTTCGTGAGATTGCATAGCACGTGAACGTGATCCGCTACACCGCCGATTGTGATGGAATTGCATTCCAAGTTTTGGAGGATGCGTGATTGGTACGCCCAAACTCTTTCCGAATAGTTGGCGATAGCGCATGGTTGACGCTCTTTGGTCGAAAAAATGATGTGAGCGCTTAAGATATGTAACGATTGCGGCATATGCGGACGGACGGTGACATAATTTGGTTTGCCCTTACAGGGCGGAGTATTATTTTCGATCGATGACCGAGGGCGTTGCCCTCGGCTAGAGTGGTTGAGGCCGTTAGCCTCACGATGCTCACTGTGGCGGCGGAAGTTTTCGAATTTTTTGTCGCAATGTCCTGAACCGGATCACTGGTTCGTCGTATCTCTGACAAAGGCGAAATCACAGCAACAGAAAGGCAAAACATGAGCAAGTCAGAGAAGAAACAAGATGCAAGCATCACCTGGTTTGAAATCCCAGCCGACAATCCAGAACGCGCCAAGGCGTTTTACAGCAATCTGTTTGGCTGGAAAATCAATCCATTTCCCGGTAACGGCGATTACTGGCACATCGATACCGGCGGCGCAGACGATAGTCCGGACGGCGCGCTAAAGAGGCGTAAAGATCCGCAAGAGCCAGTCGTCAACTACGTGAGCGTGAATTCCGTGGATAAGTTCGCTGATAAAATTTCGAAACTCGGTGGAAAAATCTGCATGGCCAAAACGGCCGTGCCGCAGATGGGTTATTTCGCCGTGTGCCAGGATCCCGAGGGCAACCCTTTGGACTTTGGGAGAGCGATCCGGCGGCAGCCTGAGAAAATAATTTGTCCCAATCTGGGTCGCTCGTTCGTCGTAGTTCTGAAAGTAAGCAAAACAATCAACAACCAACTAAACTAATATGAACACACAAAATCAAAATGGATACATGCTGCTGTACCGCACCGATGAATGGTACAACCGGCTTTCGCACGAAGAGCTCCAGAAACTCATCGGCCAAAACCAAGCCTGGTTCGAAAGATTGACTGCGCAGGGTAAAGCGAAACCTGGCCGCGCGCTTGAACGTACAGGCGTAATCGTCTCTGGCAGAAACGGACGATTCGTTACGGACGGGCCGTTTGCTGAATCGAAGGAAGCCATTGGCGGATATCTGGTGCTCGACGTCGAAACGATCGAAGAAGCCATTGCCATTGCGCAGAGCAGCCCCGGCCTTGCTTATGGCGGTTCAATCGAAGTGCGGCCGATGGCTGACGAATGTCCGCTCGACGTGCGCGCACGCGAATTAGCGCGAGAAGAACAGCTTGCAACCGTTTAAAACCAACAACAGTTAACTCTCAACGATCAACTACAGAATATGAACACACAAAATCAGAATGGATACATGCTGCTGTTTCGCGGAAACGATTGGACCAAGAGCCTCTCGCCCGAGGAAAAACAAAAAGTAACAGATCAATGGATGGCCTGGTTCAAACGGCTGACGGATCAAGGCAAAGCCATCGCTGGAAACCCGCTCGAACCCGAAGGCAAAATCGTATCGGGCAAAAACCGCGTGGTATCGGACGGGCCATTTGCAGAATCGAAGGAAGCGATCGGCGGCTATTTTCTGCTCGACGTCGCGAGCTTCGACGACGCGGTGGCGATCGCGCGGGAATGCCCTGGCTTGCCGTACGGCGTGCAGGTCGAAGTGAGGCCCGTGGCGGCGCGAATGTCCGCTGGCTAGCGAACTCAAACAGGAGGCGCAGTTCGCGAACGCATAACGCGGATCCAAACGCCATGCATTCGATGTGAAGCCGTGACGGCGGATTCAAGACCATAGTCGAAGCGTGAAGCTTTGATGGATTGGGTGCGGCGTCACGACGAATGTGGAACCCGGTTAAAAGAAAGGAACAAAGAAATGAATCGTGTCACTCACTTTGAAATTTACACTGACGACCCACAAGCGGTGCAGCCGTTTTACCAGGACGTCTTCGGCTGGAAGTTCAACAAATTCGAAGGCGGCCCGATCGAGTATTGGCTGGTTACGACCGGCGACGACAAAGAACCGGGAATCAACGGCGGGATGACCCGGCCCCGAGAAGGTCAAAGTCCAGGCACGTTAAACACCGTCGCGGTCAAGTCTCTTGACCAAACCATGAAGAAGATCGAGCAGCGCGGCGGAAAAATCTGCGTGCCGAAGATGGCGATCCCAAAGGTTGGCTGGCTCGCTTACGCGGCAGATCCGGCCGGCAACGTCTTTGGAATTATTGAGCCGGATACGAACGCCAAATAAACGAAAGGGAAAGGTTATGACAGCAAATACTATTCGACTTCACCGCGTCCTTCGAGCGACGCCCGAAAAAATCTACAAGGCATTCCTCGATCCAGACGCCATGGCCAAATGGCTTCCGCCGAACGGATTCACCGCCAAGGTGCATCAGATGGACGCCAAAGTTGGCGGCACTTACAAAATGTCGTTCACGAATTTCACGACGGGCAAGAGTCATTCCTTCGGCGGGACGTACGTTGAATTGACTCCGCACGAACGGATTCGCTACACCGACAAATTCGACGATCCGAATCTGCCCGGCGAAATGCAGACGACCATCACGTTGACGAAGGTCTCCTGCGGAACTGAACTGAACATCGTGCAGGAAGGTGTGCCCGCTGTTATTCCCGCCGAAGCGTGCTATCTCGGCTGGCAGGAGTCGCTCGCGCTTCTTGCGAAACTAGTCGAGCCCGAGATTCCAGATTAAAGCGACGGAGCGGCTTCACCACTCAATGACGGTGCTGGCCCAGGTGAGGCCGCCGCCGAACACGACCATCAGGACGTAATCGCCGCGTTTGATTCGCCCGGTGCGGTTCGCTTCATCGAGCGCAATCGCTACAGCGGCAGCAGAGGTATTGCCGTATCGATCGAGGTTCACGAACATTTTGTCCCGCGAAATGCCGAGCCGATCGGCGATCGCCTCCATGATTCGTAAGTTTGCCTGATGCGGAATGACGCAGGCGATGTCTTCGATGGAAAGCCCCGCCAGGTCGAGTGCTTTTTGGCCGCCTTCAACATCGCGATGACAGCCTGTTTGTACACTTCCTTGCCGGTCATGTGGATGGTGACCAGGTTCATGTCCGCGTTTTCACGCGTGATCGGGCAACGCGATCCGCCGCCCGGCATGAACAAGATGTTGGTGTACCGTCCGTCGCTTCCGATGTGGGTGCTGATTATGCCATGCGGACTGCCTCGATGGCGCAAAACAGCCGCGCCAGCGCCGTCGCCAAACAGCACGCACGTATTGCGGTCGGTCCAGTTAGTGATTGAGGTCAACTTGTCCGCGCCGATCACGAGAACGGTGTCGTATGTGTGCGACGTGATGAACTGCTGCGCGATTTCCAACCCGAAAATAAAACCGGCGCACGCTGCGGAAATGTCGAGGCAGGCGGCGTTCGTCGCTCCGATCTTTTTCTGAACGAAGCAGGCTGTGGCCGGGAAAAGCATGTCGGGCGTGGCCGTCGCCACAAGAATGAGATCGATTTCCTTGGGCGAAATCTTCGCCTGCTCAATGGCGTTCAGCGCTGCTTTCGCCGCCATGTCGCTCGTATTTTCGTCCTTCGCGGCGATGCGGCGTTCCTTGATGCCGGTGCGAGTGGTGATCCACTCGTCGCTGGTGTCTACCATGCGCGAGAGGTCCTCGTTAGTCAGAACCTTCTCAGGCACGTAACTTCCCGTGCCGACGATTGAAACTGTCCGCAACGTCTTATGAGAGCGCGGGTTCGAGCGGGGCTGTCGTTTCATGATACCGGCGAATCTCCTCGACGATATGCGGGTTCACCTGCTGTTCAATGGACTCGCCGGCGACGCGCAGTGCGTTCTTGACCGCCAGCGGCGTGCTCGCGCCGTGCGCGATGATGCAAATGCCATTTACCCCGAGAAGCGGACTGCCGCCGTACTCTTCATAATTCGTCTTGTCCTTAATCGTTCCAATGGCATTCCTCGCGAGGAATGCGCCGACTTTTCGCATCCGTGTGCGCATGAGCTCGTGCTTGAGCCATTGAAACATCGCCACCGCGATCGATTCGCACGTTTTCAAGATAACGTTGCCAACGAATCCGTCGCACACGACAACTTCAACCGGATTTTCAAAGAGATGGCGGCCTTCTATGTTGCCAACGAAGTTAAGCGAACTTGGTTTCAGCATCTTGAATACTTCCTTGGTCAGTTCGGTGCCTTTAACGTCCTCGTCGCCAAGCGAGACCAGACCAACGGTCGGATTCTTGTAATGGAGAACATGACGTGAATAGACCGAGCCCATGAACGCATATTGAAGAAGGTGTTCCGGGCGCGCATCGATATTCGCGCCAGCGTCGATCAAAACGAAGACATTCGTTTCGGTCGGAAGCACGGCCGCGATACCCGGCCGATCGATTCCTGGCAATGTGCGAAGCTTAATCGTGCTCGCGGCAACGGCTGCGCCTGTGTGTCCGGCGCTCACTACTGCGTCCGCATCACCGCGCTTTATAAGATCGACAGCCCGGCTGATTGAGGAATCTTTCTTTCGCCGAACGGCGGTCCAGGCGCGATCACTCATGTCAACGACCTGGGTGGAATGCACAATCTCGATCCGTGAATCGTTGCACTGGTGTTTGCGCAACTCGTTTTCGATCTTGGCCGAGTCTCCGACCAGATAGAGCTTGTTGATCTGTTTGTAATCGCGCAGCGCCATAACGGCGCCGGCAACGAGGTTAGGCGGGCCAAAATCACCGCCCATCGCGTCGAGGGCGATCTTCATCGGTGCGAAACTTTGCGAGCTAAAACGATTGATTGCAAAGCGAAATTTGTAGCCGCTTCGCTGCGCGAAGCGTGGCTGGAGCCTACGTCGCCCACAGGGCGACGGCTACAGTTACTTGCCTTCCAACGTCAAGACCTGTCGGCCGCGATAATAGCCGCACGATGGGCAGGCGATGTGCGATGGCACGCTGCTCCCGCACTGCGGACATTTGTTGAGCTGCGACGCGTGCCAGCGGTTTGCCGCTTTCCGCGTGCGCAATCGCATCTTTGATGTTTTGCGTTTTGGGACTCCCATGGCAGGCGCTTACCAAAGCATCATTCGTCGGAATTACAACCAGCGCCTGCGTAATTCGTTAAACCGTTAAAGCGTCAAATCGGGCCCTGTTCAACGGTTCAACGCTTCAACATTGAGCTTCAGTTTATCCAACGCGCTCCAATCCGATTTCCGGCTTCGCATCCTGCTCTTCGGTTTTGAGCTGTTTGGCCTTACAAACCCGATCACCGTCTCTGTCGCAGTGCGGATGTGCCGGTAAGTTCAGCAACAGGTCCTCGCGCACGAAGGGCGTCAGGTCGACCGTCTCCGGCCCGTGTAGCTCCGTGTGCACGGCGAACGCGGGCACTCGAATTTCGTGCACAAACTTTTCCAGACACGATACGCAACGCAGTTCCACCGGTTGGGACAACGAGCCGTTCGCCCACAGCCCGCCGTCAGCAACGCCGACGTCGATGTCGTAATGCAGAGGGCCAGCGCACTGAATTTCCTCCGATGCCAACTCCTGGATCGGACAATCTTCTTCTCCGCTCAGATGCAGACCTTGGGACGGGATTTGTTTCAGATGTACTTTCATGAGCTAACCCTCCAAATTTCATTGGCTAAATTTCCCACTCAGCGCTTTGACCACACACGCCGGAACAAAGGTTGAGACATTCCCGCCGAGCCTGGCGATTTCCTTTACGATACGCGAGCTGAGATAAGTATATTCCTCCTTCGGCATCAGGAATATCGTTTCTACCGCGGCATTCAGATTTCGATTCATCAACGCCATTTGGAATTCAAATTCAAAATCGGAAACTGCGCGCAAACCTCGAATCACGGCGCCCGCGTTTTGAGCACGGGCGAATTCGACCAGCAACCCGCTAAACTCGGCGATCCGGACGTTCTCGATTCGACCGGCGGTCTCTCGCAGTAAATCCAGACGTTGCTCGAGCGAGAAAAGCGGTTGCTTCTCGTCATTATGCGCGACTGCCACGACGACCTCGTCGAATAATTTTCGCGCGCGCTCAATCACATCCAGGTGGCCATTGGTCACCGGATCAAAGCTGCCGGGGTAAATTGCCCGTCGCATCTGCGAAAATTCGCAGAGGAATGGCGAAATGAAAAGCCGAATGGCGAATGAGAGGTCTAACGTGGCGAAGCCGTTCGTCATTGTTCGCCGCGGTTGCTTAAAGCTGATGAAACATCACATTGCGATTAACTTCGATGCGCGATTCATCGCCTTACAAGACCATTGCTGTGGCGACAACGTTTTCGCCTCGGTTCAAGCACGTTCTTGCTGAAGCGAAGCGGATCCGCGACCGCTTTGGGGCCGAACTTCATCTGATCTACGTGGGCAGGCGAAATGAGGAAACGCCGAGGAAATTTAGTGACGTGCTCGCGGAACTGGAGCTTCCAGCTGATTCGCCGATCCATTATGAAGAGGGCGATCCAGCGGAGGCTATTCTGGCCGCGCTCGCGAGGGAAAATATCGACATGCTCGTGGCCGGTGCGCTGGAGAAGGAGGTCGTGTTACATCCGTTTCTGGGCAATGTCGCACGTCGCCTGGTGCGAGAGGCCAACTGCTCAGTCATGCTGTTCACGCATCCGCAAAAAACCGAAACCGCTGCGCCGTATCGTATTCATTGCGGACCACTCACAGCAGGGATTGGTGGCATTGAAAACGACGCTGATGCTGGCGGAAGCAGAATCGTGCGAGCGACTGTACGTGATTGGAATCATCACTGCGTTTGATGAAGCGCAGGGCTTCGATCGCCGGCGAGGCGACCGGTAGTGCCACGCACAAGCCGAACCATGGCGAGGAAGACCCGCTTGAAGAGTTTGTTTTGTCAGCCGGCGCGACTGAAGTTCCAATCGAGACGCGCTTCATTCAGGGGCGCTACGGGCCTCGCTGCATCCGATTTTGTGCGATCGGTCGAGGCCGACTTGCTTGTCGTGCCGCTGCCGAAAAGTCGCGAAACGGTTCAGCAACTGCCGAGCAATATTGCTTGGGTTAGCGATGTGATTCCGTGTAATCTCTGGATCGTCCGCTAGAGGTGGATCGCGTTCTCTGAGACGCGATGGTAGTATCAGGCGCCGCAGGCGCAGTTATTCGCCATCGTCTTCGGAGAAGCCGATCCACCTTGTGATGAGTGACGCGCCTGAATTTCAACCGTACGGTTTGCCGCATCTGACGGTGATTTTTATCACCATCGTACTGCCGTTTGCACTTGCGGCACTGGTACGGCGCACAAAATCGCAGCGGATCGAGCGGGTGATCATCGCTGCGTTGTCAGCTGTGCTGATCTTGAACTACCTGGCTTACCTGATTTTCATTCGCAGCCGGGGCGTGGTGGATTGGCGGCAGATGTTGCCGATGCAAATGTGCGACTGGGGCATGGTCGTCGTGATGGTGGCAATGTGGACAGGACACCAGCGCTGGTTTGAGGTTGCGTATTTCTGGGGGATTGGCGGCACGCTGCAAGCCGTCCTTACGCCGAACCTGCCTTATGGTTTCCCAGACTGGCGGTTCATCAGTTTTTCACGTCGCACTGCGGCATCATTGTCGGCGTGGTTTTCCTGATGCTGACGCGTGGCTATCGGCCATACCCAATGTCCATTGTGCGCGTATGGTTGTGGTCGGAGTTCTATTTCGTGGTCACGCTGGCCGTTGATAAGCTCACTGGTTTTAACTATGGATTTCTCCTGCATAAACCTGAGGCATTTTCGATTTTGAGTTTTCTCTCCGATTCGTGGCCGCTGTATCTCTTGCAAATGCACGGAGTGGCACTGCTATTTTTCTCGTGCTCTACGCGCCATTCGCCGTTTTTGATATAACGAAAAGAGGATTAATCCAGAAAACAGGAAAGCAGGAAGCGACTCTTTAAATTCCTGCGCTCCTGCTTTCCTTAGACATTCATGGCCAAAACAAAACCATTGCGCGTCGGGAAAGTGTCGATTGGCGGTAAACGCCCCGTCTTCATTCTCGGCCCGTGCGTCATTGAGTCGGAGAAATTTGTCTGGCGCATGGCGAGGAAGATTGCTGAGGCGTGCGCTTCTGAGGAAGTTGATTTCATTTTCAAAGCCTCCTACGACAAGGCGAACCGAACTTCTGTCCGCTCGTTTCGCGGAACCAGCGTGCGCGAAGGTTGCGATATTCTCGCGGACATCGGGCGCGAACTGAAGATTCCGGTGACAACCGATGTCCATTCCACGGCTGAAGCCGAGATTGCCGGGAAGAAGATCGACATGTTGCAGATCCCGGCGTTCCTCTGCCGGCAAACGGATCTGCTGCGTGCCGCTGCGCAAACGGGTCGTGCGATTAACGTAAAAAAGGTCAGTTCCTCGCGCCGTGGGATGTGCGAAACATCGCCGAAAAACTGATCGCCTTCGGCAACGCACAATTCTGTTTCACCGAGCGCGGCACCACCTTTGGGTATAACAACCTCGTCGCCGACATGCGCTCACTCTACTGGATGCGTGACGCAGGTTATCGCGTCATTTTCGATGCGACACATTCCGTGCAGCGGCCCGGCGGGGCAGGGGATTCGACGTCCGGCGACGGCATATTAGCCCCGGTGTTGGCCAGGGCCGCAATGGCTGCGGGGTGTGATGGAATCTTTATGGAGGTACACGAAAATCCGGCCCGCGCTTTCTCCGATGGGCCGAATCAGGTTCGGCTAAACGATTTGCCGAAGCACCTTCGCATGTTAAAGGCTATTCATGCTGTGGTTTCAGGTAGGGGCGATTGACTTTAGTCGCGCAGGCAGCGAGCGGAGACCAGCGGGATTGCCGGTTCGGTGAATCGCACTTCTCGGTGCTGGTTCCTCGCGATTTTGTTGTTGTCAGTCGTGCTGGGCGTCTCAATTTTGGCGCCTTATGCGTCGGCTCAATCAAAGGGTCGCAAAGGAAAGCCTGCGCGCGAAGGCGGCCCCGAGTTCGTCTTCCGGCGAGCAAAGCCTTACGAATATTCCACTGCCGATCGGCCACGAAGCCAAAGGGCTTGTGTTGCCGGATTTCGACACCGAAGGACATCTGCGGGGAAAATTCGAAGCGGGAACGGCGCATCGAATCGACCAGGAACACGTCGGCTTTCAACAGCTCAAAATTACAACCTACACACCGGAGGATCAGCCGGACTTAAGAATCGACATGAGCACGTCCGTGCTTGATTTGAAAACGCGCATCTTGAGCTCAAAAGCACGCACCACAATCCAGCGCGCGGATTTTAATATCGCTGGCGATTCAGTGGAGTTCGATACGAACTCGAAGACTGGGCGATTGATAGGAAACGTAAAGATGGTGATCACTGACAAATCCCATCTGACTGCAACACCCGGCCCGAAGGAATGAAAAGATTAGCGGTGCTGGTTTTGCTTATTGTATGCGTGATCGCCGCGCGATGGCCCGGGCAGATTGCCGCTGCACCGGCGGGCTCCCTTCGCCGACGAAAACAGAGAAACCGGCAAAGGCGAAAGCGAAAAACAAAGACAAAAAGAAAGATGACAAGTCATCCGGGACGAACCTGTTTGGACCAGGGCGCTGCAGGGGAGCAATCCAATGAACCCACAACGACCGAAATCTACTCCGATGAGGCTTTTTTGATTCAACCAAGAACATGGGCATCTTTAGCGGCCGTGTGAAGGTAGTCGATCCGCGTTTCAATCTTCAATCTGACAAATTGACAGTGTTCATTACAAAGGGAGAAAACCAGAGTCTGGAGAAAGCGGTCGCCGAAGGCAATGTTGGCCTCATTCGCGACCGGCCCGCCGCGAATGGCGGCCCTCCGACCCGTGCTGTTGGTCGCTCCGATAAGGCTACCTATACAGCCTCCACTGGCGATGTTGAATTGGTGGGAACACCGCGGGTGCAAGAGGGACCAAACATGCACGTGGCAACCAGCCCCGATACGGTCATGGTCATCAGTCAGAATAGTCAGCTGCGGACGCACGGGCCCAGTCGTACTGAAATTGTCCAGCAGCCAAACGATCAGAACAGGGACAAGCAAGTCCATCGCAGAAGCAAACGAAGCCCGAAGCGTCACGCCGCGCCGTCTCAGTCCGTGCCCGCAGCAGCCCTGCCGACACCATGATCAGCCAAACTGCGCCCGTTTCCGTTCCGAAACGACCTTCGTCGGCCGCGCCGAAGGTGGAGACTGTTCTTTCCACCGACCAACTGGTGAAGATTTACGGCGGCCGGGCAGTGGTGGACGGGGTGAACATGCACGTGCGCGCGAGTGAGATCGTTGGACTTCTCGGGCCGAATGGAGCTGGAAAGACCACCAGTTTTTACATGATCGTTGGATTGGTCAGGCCAAACAGCGGTCGCGTGATTTTCCGCGACACCGACGTGACGGATTACCCGATGTTCAAGCGCGCCCGGCTCGGCATGGGTTATCTGCCGCAGGAAGAATCGATCTTTCGCAAAATGACGGTCGAACAAAACATCATGGCCATTTTGGAGACGCTTTCGATGAGCAAAGCCGAGCGACGGAACCGTTGCGATCAGTTGCTGCACCAGTTCGGGATTGAGCGAATTGCGAAAAATACTGCGCTGACGTTAAGCGGCGGCGAAAAACGGCGTTTGACCATCGCCCGTTCGCTGGTCACGGAGCCGAAGTTGTTGATGCTCGACGAGCCGTTCAGCGGCGTTGATCCCATTGCCGTTTATGACGTGCAACAGATCATCGTTAACCTTCGCAAATCGGGGTTGGCCATCATGATCACCGACCACAACGTGCGCGAGACTCTCTCCATCGTTGACCGCGCCTATTTGATTTTCGATGGGCGCGTCGAGAGCGAAGGCACTAAGGATTTCCTCATCAACGATCCCATCAGTCGCCAGCTTTATTTGGGCGAACGCTTCAAGATGTGACGGCGGCGCAGCGCCGTCATCCCCAGAGCGAAGATCGGGGATCCGCAGCGAGTTCGGTCGATTATGGCTGGGCTGTCTCGGCCTTAAAGCTACGGCTGGCAGGCAGCTTCGCTCGAGCCTAACAACCGCTCGCGCTATGGATGTGGGGAAAGGCAACGGAGCTTGCCCGTTCGACATGACGAGCGGGAGAAAACCGCGCGAGCCGATGACTCCGTCCAGGCGCGAATGGAGTTTTTATGCTCGGTTATATCCTGGTAATGCTCGGCGGCGCACCGGGACTGGAGCGCGATTCGACGGATCGTCAGGATTCATTGCCGAACGCGGCAGTGAGTTTTCCTCTCGGCATTCCTGGTTGTGAACGTCGGCGGTTCGTTCGTCATCCGGGTTCTTCGCAGCGTTTACGGATCGGGAGGGCCGGTTCTTGTGTCGCGCGACCTCGGCAAGAGCCATGATCGGTGTATTGCCTGGCGGTTACACAGCGTTTTCATCGTTTAGCTTGCAAACACTCGATTTCGCTCGTGATGGACGACTGGTTGCAGGCGATGCCGAACACGGGGCTATCGTATCGCTTGTTGCCTCGCAAACGGCAGCGATAAGACGTGATGCAGATTGGAAATTGCGGGTATTCACGCTAGAAGTTACGTCTGATGGCGGAAGAACCCGGGACGCAAACGATTACATCCTCAAGCGATCAGCAGAAGAGCGTTCCAATTGTCACCGTCGAGAGCTTCTACAATTCGCACGCCGAAAAGCTGCAGATGAAGCTCGAGGGCCCGCGCGTGGGGTTTCATCGAAAAATTCGAGAGCCGACTATCAATAGGCCTGGACTCGCGCTGTCGGGGTTCGACACCTATTTCGCCGAGAAACGTGTGCAGGTGCTGGGCGCGGCAGAACATTCTTATCTGAAAAGTTTACCTGCCAGAGTGCGCATCGAGCGGTTTTGCAACTTATGCAAACACAAAATTCCGTGTCTTGTGATGTCGCGCGGGTTTCATCTCGCGCCGGAGTTGCTGAGTGTCACCGGCGAGGCAAAAATCGCGGTGTTCCGAACTCCGATGATTACAATGAAGTTCATCAACGCTGCAACGATCGCTCTTGAGATGGATTTCTCGCCGACGGTGACGGAATTCGGAAGCATGGTGGATATTTTGGGTATCGGCGTGTTGATCCGCGGCGTAAGCGGCATCGGGAAAAGCGAATGTGTGCTGGGGTTGATTGAGCGCGGCTACAGTCTTGTGGCTGACGACGTGACGCGCATCACGATGCAGGAGGGACGTGAGCTCATGGCCACAGCGCCCGAAATGACGCGCAATCACATGGAGGTGCGCGGGATTGGTATCATTGATGTGGCAAAGGTTTTCGGCATCGGAAGCATTCGAGTGGAAAAACGCCTCGACCTCGTTGTCACGTTAAAGGAGTGGGCGGACGTGGAAGAGGTCGACCGAATCGGGCTTGACCGGGAATTTTATGAAATTCTCGGACTCAAAGTACCGCACGTGACCATTCCGGTGCGACCCGGGCGCGACATGGCGCGGTTGATCGAGGTCGCTGCGATGGACGAAAAATTGAAAGGCATGGGACAGAACGCAGCCGTTGACTTCAATGCAAGGTTGCTTCGGTTGATGGAGCAGAAGAGGGCGACGTAATGGGATTGTTGTATCGAAAAGGCAGCCGCGCTGCACCGGCGCAGAAGATCGAAAAAGAGCTGACAATCGTGAACCGGCTTGGGCTGCATGCGCGCCCGGCTGCGATGTTTGTGCGCATTGCCAGCCGGCATCGCGCGGAAATTTGGGTGTCGAAGGAAGGCGAAGAGATAAACGGCAAAAGCATCATGGGCCTGATGATGCTTGCTGCCGGGCAGGGCTCGAAGCTGCGTATCCGCTGCGACGGACCAGACGCCGACAAGGCGATGGAGGAGCTGGAGGAACTTATCAAGGCGGGATTCAACGAAGAGTGATTCGCCCGGCGCGCGATGTCACACAACTGACACCGCGAAGGACTTTCGTGAGTTTGACATTGGCCTTACTCTCGGAAGCGAATGAGCGACAACCCGGAAATCCGGTTTGAAGGAATTGGCGTTTCACCCGGAATCGCCTTCGGCAGAATTCATGTCGTCCGCGAGGACATGGATGAAGTGGTGCGTTACCAGATTGCGCCATCGCAGGTTACGGATGAAATCGGGCGGTTCGAGGCCGGGCTCATCCAAACGCGGATGCAGATTCTTGAGATGCAGCAGCGGATTGCCGAATCGATCGGCGCGAAAGACGCAGCGATTTTCGATGCGCACCTGCTGGTGGTCGAGGACCGCACGTTGATCGATGAAGTTCTGCGAAAGCTCAAGACCGATCTTTGCAACGTCGAGTGGGCGTTCCAGGAAGTCGCCACGCGCTACGCCGAGACGCTGAGCAAAATCGATGATCCGTATCTGCGCGAACGCGCACTCGACATTCAGGATGTTACGAAGCGAGTAATTCGCAATCTGCAGGGCAAAGCTCCCAAGGCATTTCTTTCCCTGAGCCAGCCGCACATTCTGGTTGCGCATAATCTTACTCCTTCGGACACGGCAAGCATGAACCGCGACAACGTGCTCGGGATCGCCACCGACGTCGGCAGCCGCACTTCGCACGCCGCGATTCTGTCGCGTTCTCTCAATATTCCGGCGGTGCTAGGTTTGCACGATATCACTGCAAAGGTCGAAACCGGTCAGCACGTTCTTGTCGATGGGAGCGATGGCTGGTTGATCGTCAATCCGACGCCGGAAACGCTGGAGCACTACAAGCAAATTGAATCGCGAAGGGCCAAAGTCACGGCGCAACTGAAGCAACTGCGCGAGACGACCTCCATCACGCGCGATGGACGTCACATTGTTCTTTCGGCAAATATCGAGCTTCCGGAGGACGTCGATGCGGTTGCAGCCAACGGAGCGGAGGGAATCGGACTTTATCGCACCGAGTTTCTTTATTTGAACCGCGAAACCCTGCCAAGCGAGGACGAGCAATACGAAACCTACCGAAAGGTTGCCGAGCGCGTACGTCCGAATCCGCTAATCATTCGAACTTTTGATTTGGGCGGCGATAAACTGGCTGCTGGTGCAGCGGACATCGGCGATGAGTTGAACCCTTTCCTTGGCTGGCGCGCTATCCGGTTTTGTCTTGAGAATCAGGACATTTTCAAAACGCAGCTGCGCGCCATTCTCCGCGCCAGCACCGTGGGCAATGTAAAACTCATGTTTCCCATGATCTCTGGCTTGGATGAATTGCGCCGCGCCATGGCCGTGCTCGAGGAATGTAAACAACAGTTGCGCAGCTCAAAAATCGAGATGGCTGAAAGAGTCGAAGTTGGCGCGATGGTCGAGATCCCAAGCGCTGCCATCTGTGCAAACGCGCTTGCACGCGAGGTCGATTTTTTCAGTATCGGAACAAACGACCTCATTCAGTATGCGCTTGCAGTAGACCGGGTAAATGAAAAGGTCGCGTATCTTTACGAGCCGACGCATCCGGCAATACTTCGTTTGCTCAAGATGGTTGCTGACGCGGCGCACGCGAACCACATCTGGGTGGGCGTTTGCGGAGAGATGGCGGGCGATGTCGCGCTGGTGCCGCTTTTGTTAGGCCTGGGCATGGATGAACTCAGCGCATCAGCGACCCTGGTGCCGCGAGTCAAGCGCGCCGTGCAAAGCCTGACCATTCCTGAATGCCGCGAGCTGGTCGAGGAGACATTGAAGCTCAACACTGCATCGGAAATTCTAGAGCGTTGCCTGCAACTGGCAGACAGTCGCTATGGCGATCTGCTCGGTTAAGACCGAGCACGTGAAGGTTAAGAGCAGGGTTACAAGAGCAAGAATCCACCGTTGTAACGATGTAACCCTTTAACAATAACGGCGCGACTGCGCATCGCACTACTCTTCCCCTTCAGGATCAGTCTTTAGTCCCTCTTCCTCCATTTTGCGCAGGACATCGCTCATATCGTCCACTTCGTCCCACACATCCTGGCTCACGTAAATGGGCGCCTTCTGCTGCGTAGCCATGGCGATGCAATCGCTCGGTCGTCCATCCAACTCGATGATCTTTTTTGCTGCAACTCGTTTTCGACCTGAATGATGACGCGCGCGTAGTAAGTGGCGTTCTTCAGGTCGTTAATGATCACGCGCTCGACTTTTGCGCCGAGCGCCGCGAGCAAATGCGCCATCAAATCATGAGTGAGAGGACGCTCTTTGGTGATGTGACGCATGAACATTGTGATGGCGCTGCCGACGGTTTGATCGACGTAGATGATGAAAACCTTCTCATTGTTGCCAAGGAAAACCGCGCACCCGCCGCTCGTCGGTAAAACTGCCCGCACCTGCACCTCGATCACCGTCTTGTTCATCGCGCAAACAGTACCTGGGCGAACAGGAAAAACAAGCCGTGCACACGGACGCTCCTCATCCATCACCTGCGTCGTACGCGTCAGACGAAGATTTTCGCGCTACGGGCTTGAATGTTCTGCACGCTGATTAATATGCGCATTGCGGTTGATACCGCGCTGCGCAACGACAATGAAAACAGAGTGGGATATCGAATCAGCCATTGCCACATACAACGTCGAGGGATGGGGCGAGGGCTATTTTACGGTCAACAGCTCCGGCAACGTCGAAGCGCAGCCGTTGAAGAACGATGGCGGTTCCATCGATCTGCTGGAAGTCGTCAACGAAGCGCGTGCCAGAAACCTCGGTTTTCCGTTGTTGATTCGGTTCCAGGATTTGCTCCGGCACCGGGTCGAAGCAATTAATCGCGCATTTCAAAGCGCGATCTCTGAGTTCGGCTATCAAAATCATTATCGCGGCGTTTTTCCGATCAAGGTCAACCAGCTGCGCGAAGTCGTCGAAGAGATCGTCGATGCAGGCGAACAATTTCATTTTGGACTCGAGGCAGGCAGCAAGCCAGAGCTCGTCGCCGCGCTTGCGATGCAGAAAGGCCCCGAGACTTTGATCATCTGCAATGGCTACAAGGATCCTGCTTTCATTCGCCTCGCGTTGCTCGGTCGCAAACTAGGCAAACCGGTCGTCATCGTCGCAGAAAAGCTGGAAGAGGTTGAGCAAATCATCCGCGCGTCGAAGGAGGTTGGCGTCGAGCCTTGGATTGGAATTCGTGCCCGCTTACACAGCAAAGGCTCCGGTAAATGGTCGCCGAGCGGCGGCGAGAACGCGAAGTTCGGCCTCGACACGACGAATCTGGTCGCTGCGAGTCAGATGTTAAAGGATGCCGGGGTGGCGCATTGCCTCAAACTTGTCCATTTCCACGTCGGATCGCAGGTGCCGGACATTTCGACGATCAAGCGCGCAGTGCGCGAAGGCGCGCGATATTACGCAAAGCTGTCGAAACTTGGACACGAACTTGGTTATCTCGACGTCGGCGGCGGGCTCGGCGTCGATTACGATGGATCGCGCAGCGACTTCGACAGTTCGACCAATTATTCGCTCCAGGAATACGCGAACGACGTCGTCTGGAACATCATAGACGTTTGCGACTCCGAAGGCGTCGCGCATCCGGCGATTGTGAGCGAGAGCGGGCGCGCCACTGTCGCGCATCATTCTGTGCTGGTGGTCGAAGCGTTTAGTTCGATCGAAAAGACAGCACCAAAGCTCAAGGTCGAAGCGAGCGAAAAGGACCACAAACTGGTAGCGGATATCCTTGACGTGAAACAGCGGTTGAAACGCGGAAATCGTCTTGAGAGTCTGCACGACATCCAGCAAATCAAAGAGGAATCGCAGCAAACATTCGATCTCGGTCTGCTCGATCTAGAATCGAAAGCGAAGATCGACACGGTTTACTGGCAGGTCGCGCATCAAATCGTTAATATGCATCGCGGCTTGCGTTATGTGCCGGACGAAGTGAAGCAGCTGGAAACGACGCTCGCCGATCAATACATCTGCAATTTTTCCGTGTTCCAATCGCTGCTCGATCATTGGGCGCTAGGCCAATTGTTCCCGATCATGCCGATCCATCGGCTCACCACGCCGCCTGATCGCAACGGCACCATCGTGGATATCACCTGCGATTCAGACGGAAGAGTCTGCAAGTTTGTCGATTTGCAGGACGTGAAAGAAACACTGCCGCTGCATCGGATTCATCCCGGAGAAATTTATTATCTCGGCCTCTTCATGGTGGGCGCTTACCAGGACATCATGGGTGATCTGCACAATCTGTTTGGCCGCGTCACGGAGGCACACGTTTTCCTCGATCCAGATGAAGAATCGGGCTGGTACATTGAGGAAGTGATCGAGGGCAGCACAATCGGGGAAGTGCTCGCAATGACGCAGTGGGATAAACTCGAGCTGATGCGCCTGCTCAAAGCGCAAGTAGATGAGGCGATTAAAACCGATCGCCTCAAGCCTAACGACGCGATGCGACTGCTCGATGACTACGAGCGTTTCCTGCAGGAATACACCTACCTGAGTTTCAATGGCGTGAAGGCGCCGGCGCAACCGGGCAGTTGGCTGCCGCTCAGTTCATGACAGCGGCCGGCGCGCTCGTGCGGTTGATGTTGATCCTGATCGTCGCTGCGGCGTTGCCGTGTCGAGCAGAAGACGTAATCAGCGGCCGGTGGGAGGGCACTGCGCAGATTCCCGACAACGAATTAACTGTCGTTGTCGATCTTGCGCAGGAGAACGGCGCGTGGGTTGGATCGATCATCATCCCCGGCCTGGGATTGAAAGGCGTGCCGCTCACGGACATCAAGGTGCAACCGCCCGATGTAAATTTCGCAGTGAAAGGCGCGCTCGGGATTCAATTGAAGTTGCGGCTCGATGCGAACAACAAATTGGCTGGCAATTTTGAGCAAGCAGGAAATCGCGCACCGGCAACGCTACAAAAAGCGGGACCGCCGCAGGTTGAATATCCGCCGCGGAACACGCCAGTGGCGAAGGAACTCGAAGGCGAATGGAAAGGCGATTACGAAATGCTCGGTTACACCCGTCATGTGTCGATCAAATTTGCGAATCACCCCGATGGCGCGACGGCGGAGTTTGTGATTGTCGGGCGGAAGCACAACGTTCTGCCGGTGGATCTCGTAACGCAGGAAGGCGAAATGGTGACGGTCGATTCGCACGAAATGGGATTTAGCTTCGAAGGGCGCCTGAAAGATGGAAAGCTCACAGGCGCAGTTCGGCAGGGCGCGATCGAAACTCCGCTGGTTTTGGTGCGCGCAAAATGACAAAGAAGATTTCAGGGATTGTCGTTGTGCTGGCCACGTTTTGCGCAGCGACGGCGATCGACGCGCAATCGATGTTTCGCGGCGATGCGATGCACTCCGGTACGTATGCGGGACCGGCGCCGCGACAATTCCACCGCGTGAAATGGAAATTTCCAACCGGCGATCGCGTGATTTCGTCGCCGGTCTTCAAAGATAACGTGATCTACTTCGGCGGAGACGACGGAAATGTTACGCGGTCGACGCCGCGACCGGTCGTCAAATTTGGAAGCGAGCGACGAACGGACCGGTGCCCGCTACGCCGGCCATCGCCGACGGCACGGTTTACGTCGGCAGTTACGACGGAAAGTTTTACGCGTTCAACGCGCAGACCGGCGCGTTGAAATGGAAGTTTGCGACCGATGGCGAGCGCCGGTTCGAGGCAAAAGGTTTGCACGGAATGCAACCGAAGAACCAGACGATTGCCGACCCGTTTGATATTTTTCTCTCAAGTCCAGTTGTGGCGAATGGCGTGGTTTATTTCGGCAGCGGGGACGGAAACCTTTACGCGCTCGATTCGGCCACGGGCGATCTGCGTTGGAAATTCAAAACCGGCGATGTTGTGCACGCTTCGCCCGCGCTCGCAGACGGCGTTTTGTTTTTCGGAAGCTGGGACAGTTATTTCTATGCCGTGGACGCTGCGACAGGAAAAGAGAAATGGCGTTTCCACGGAGGCGAAGACCCGACGATGCACAATCAGGTCGGGTTCCAATCTTCGCCTGCGGTGGTGAACGGAACCGTTTACACCGGCTGTCGTGATTCGAATCTGTATGCGCTCGATGCGGCAACCGGCAAAGAGAAATGGAGATTTTTAATGACCTGAGCTGGGTGATTACGTCGCCAGCGGTTGCTGACGGGAAAGTGTTCTTTGCCACATCGGACTCCAGTTTATGCCACGTTGTTGACGCAAACAGCGGCAAGCCCATCGTGCGTCAGCAGGGAAAAGCGTACATGTTTTCGTCGCCGGCAGTCGCTGGCGATGTCGTTTTCATCGGCGTGCTGAACGGGACGTTGGAAGCGCGCGACGCGAAAACTGGCGATCTGCTCTGGGATTTTCAGGTCGAGAAGTCCAAGCAAAACAACGGTTGGGTGCTCACCGGTGATCGAAAGTTCAATGTGCCCTTTCTTTATCATTCCAACTGGCGTGAAGCGCCGCTCGTGGCCAACGATCAGCAAATTCGCATCGGCGGAATTTACTCATCGCCGCTCGTCGTGAACGGCGTCGTTTACTTCGGCAGCGCAGACGGATTTCTCTACGCGCTAGAGTAGAGCTCGATTTAGTCGCGCGCAATCTTCCGCGACGCCTGCTCACTTGTCATTCCGAGCGAAGTCGAGGAATGGAGCGAGTGGGACGAGCGACATAGACGGTTGCGCCGCGAGGGTAGCGGCGAGAGAGTCGGGAGACGAACGAGTCAATCTCTCGATGTAAATGACGCAACTTTCTCCAACTCCCATTAAGAATGCATTGCAGAGCGCTGCGCCGATTCGACGTCGGTTCGTGTGCAGGGATGGATCCGCACGCGGCGCGATTCGAAAGACTTTTCGTTTATCGAGCTGAACGACGGCTCATCTTTGCGCAATCTTCAGATCATCGCGAAGAAGGATGCGCTGCCCAATTACGCAGACATCCAACGGCTCAACACCGGTGCTTCGACTTGTTGTGGAGGGCGCGCTGGTCCCGTCGCAGGGCAAAGGACAAAAATGGGAGCTCGTTGCGCGAGATATCGAAATTGTCGGTGGCGCCGACGAAAGTTATCCGCTCCAGAAAAAGGGGCACACGCCGGAATTTTTGCGCGAGATCGCGCACCTGCGTCCACGGTCGAATCTTTTCGGTTGCGTGTTCCGTGTGCGTAGCCGGCTCGCGTTCGCCGTTCACCAGTTTTTCAGGATCGCGGTTTCGTTTACGTTCACACACCGATCATCACCGGAAGCGATTGCGAAGGCGCGGGCGAGTTGTTCCGGGTTTCAACCATCGACATCAAAAATCCGCCGCGGAAAAACGGCGGCGAGATCGATTACGCGCAGGATTTTTTCGCCCGCCAAACTTATCTCACCGTCAGTGGACAGCTGGAAGCGGAGGCGTTCGCCTGCGCGCTTACCAAGGTTTACACCTTCGGCCCGACATTTCGCGCCGAGAACTCAAACACGTCACGGCATGCCAGCGAGTTCTGGATGATCGAGCCGGAAATGGCGTTTTGCGATCTGACCGGCAACATGGATCTCGCCGAAGAGTTGGTGAAGTATTTGATCGCCGATGCGAGAAAGCAGTGCCCCGAAGAATTGGAATTGTTCGCGAAATTCGTGGACAAGGAGTTGCTTGCCCGACTCGATTTCGTCATTGAAAGGCCGTTTCAGCGGATCACCTACACTGAGGCAGTCGAGCTTTTGAAAAAGAGCGGCGAAAAATTCGAGTTCCCGATCGATTACGGCTCAAACCTGCAATCGGAGCATGAGCGCTGGCTCACCGAGAAACATTTCAAATGTCCGGTCACGGTTTTTAATTTCCCAAAGGAAATTAAACCGTTTTACATGCGTTCGAACGATGATGGCAGAACCGTAGCGGCCATAGATTTGCTGGTGCCAGGCATCGGCGAGATCGTCGGCGGCAGCCAGCGTGAAGAACGACTGGAACTGCTGGAGGACAACATGCGGCGTCACAACATGGATCCCGCCGATTACAAATGGTACTCGATCTGCGTCGCTATGGAACTGTGCCACACTCCGGCTTCGGCCTCGGCTTCGAACGCATGCTGATGTTCATCACAGGCATTTCGAACATTCGCGACGTGATTCCCTTCGCGCGCACTCCCGGCAGCGCCGAGTTTTAGGTAGGACGCCGCGCTGCGGCGTCCGGTCGGCGCGGCGCACCGACCCTACCATTACGTCTCGCACCCTTGTGAACTCGAGCTTGGAACCGCCCAGGTCCTGGAGCACGAGCTGGTCGCTCGAAAGTTTCACCAGGTAAACTGTCGTCGCGAACGGCGTCTCGATTTTGAGTCGGTCCTGATCGCCGAACTTATATCTGCCGCGGACTTCTCCGACGAGCACGGAGCCGTTACCCGAAAATTCCCAAACTGTTTGATTTTCAGTTCCCGACATCCGCCATTTGCCGACGATGCTGGAATTCCCGCAGCCGGCCATAACAAAAAGCAGAACTGCCGAAGCGGGCACCAATAGCAAACGCACGCGTCGCGGAAAACCAAATCGCATCAGCCCCAGTTATAATCGCGTGCGATTGTCAGGTCGAGCCAAAGCGAAATGTTATTTCTGGGTCGCCTGTGCTTCAGGTGGCGGGAGCACGTATGTGTAGAACAAGTGCTTGCCGCGCCGGCTTGTTACTTCGCCGTGCTTGCCGCCGGGAAAAAGCTCATGCGTCGTTTGTTGATATTGCTCGTTTCCTGGGAAAAGAGGAATGCCACTCCTTTGTTGTCCCGAGTTATGGACGCCAGTTCCGTCGCAGGATTGGTCAGCAGCGTCCACTTCTGCTCTCTCACGAGGTATCGCGTAGTTACAGGATCATACGGCCACGAGCTCTGGCCTACTGTAAAAACTTCATAGTTGCGGCCGAGCGATGCCGAGTATCGGCTCTGAGCAGTTTGCACCTCGTAATTCCGTTGGGCCGACCTGTACGCTTTGCTCTTGAGGCTCTCAGGGTCAGCGTAATAACGATGGAAATAAAAATTCAGATTGCACCAGCCAAGCACGAGTAACGCAATTCCGACCGTTGCCGGCAAGATCCAGCGCAACCGGGGTTCTAACTCCGATTGTACCAGCCGTTGTCCACGCGCCGACAGGCACTGCCAACGCAACATAGAAGGCCGGAAAGGCAGGAGTCCAATGATTGATCAGAGGTGGCACGCTGTTCGGATATGCCACGAGCGTTCCGCCCACGAGCAAGACGCCCAGCCCGGAGGCGAGTATGAGAAACGCGGCCGGATGACGCCAGTGCCACAAAAGCAGGGCAACGCCCAGGACCAGGAGCGCGCTTTCGGCAGGTAACAATAGGGGCCCATAGAATATGATGTCTTGTGAAGTGTGAGTGCTGATTCCAAGCAAGTTCTCGGACAACACTGGCCAAATCGTTTTCCAGGCCCGGTGGAAATCGGCGAAACTGATCGGAATATGCGGTGACCAAATCAGGAGGCTTGCTCCTCGGCCCAGGTAGAGGTTCGGATTCCGAATGAAGTGAACCAACAGCGGACCAAATCCTACGAAATAGCTTCCGGCCAGCAGGAGGAAACCGCCCGCGTACTGGCGTGCTTGTTTCCAATGAACAGCAAGGAGGAACACCATAAACACTGCCAGGATGAAGGGCAGAAGCCGTGTTCCATAATAGAAGCTACTCGCTTAACCCGGCGGACAGACCTGCCAGAGCCCAATCAGATGGCCGACGCGACCGCAACGCGCGCAACAAGAAAAAGAAACAAGTGGCCCAGAAGAACTGCGTCACGATGTTGTTAAGCGCCAGGCGGCTGTAATGAACATTCGAAACGCTGAAAGCCATGATTGTGCTTCCAGCTATCGCCGCGTATCTGCCCCATGTTCCGCGTAACAATGCATAAAGCGGGACAACCGTAGCCGCCCCGAACAAAGCGGCAGGCAGCCTTAACATTGCAAGCGAGGTCCCGCCCAGCTTCAGAAATACGGCCACGAACCAGAACCAAAGAGCGGGCAGATCAATCCCGCTCCACAACGTGCTAAAGACCGACGGCGGCGGAGTTGTTGGACTTAGATAACTCTGGGTGGCGACGGTGCCGGTCATGATTTCGTCCGGATAAATGTTGTCTGGAAAATTCGTCAGGTTCCAAACTCGACTGAGCAACGCCAGGACGAACAGCACGGCCAGAAGCGCCATTTCCCACGTTGGCCAACGCGGAAGGCGTGGTGCACTGGAAACACCCCATAATGAATGTGAGCCGAAGAAAGCAGAGCAAAGCAGCAAGGCCATGCCTGCGATCCATAAGATACCTGCGAGCCCGAACGTCTCAGTTGGCGCTGCGGCATAGCGAAGGTCCGCTGCAAGCACAAGCAGCATCGCGATGGTAACTCCAAACAAGTAGAACAAGCGGCTGCGGTTTACGCGCGTCCGAGCAGTAGCATCGGATGGAAACGCGGATATCCAATTTTGTCGGCCCCACAGCACCACCGCCAGCACTGCGGAGGCAATGAGTAGCAAAACAGCCCAAGGCCGGGCGCTCTCGTTTGCTAACAGCCAAGTGCCAAGCAGCGCGATTAAATAGACGATCGGGCCGGCCCAAACTCTGGGGCCGTATGGGGCACGCATTTGTTGCCCGACTACCGCTGAACAGCTACGACAAAGCCAGAACTATTTCTTGCCCGGTTCCTTCTTCGATTCGCCGTTCGAGTCGCTCGACTCCTTTGTGGCACGCTTGGATTCCCCGGGGCGATATTCTTCCTGTTCGGCTGCGGCGAAAGCTTTTTCCAACCCAACCATATCTTCGCCGGGACGAAGCGTATCAAAGGACTCGACTTCCTTGCGCAGTTGTTCTTCGGAATAATTCGCCGCTTTGATCGAGAGCCCGATGCGGCGCTCGATTTTGTCCACCTTAATCACGCGCGCTTCGACTTCCTGGCCAACTTTAAGGACGTCCTTAACCTTGGCGACATGATCCTCGCTCAACTGTGAGATGTGAACGAGCCCATCAATGTCGTCCTGCAATTGCACAAAGGCGCCAAAGCTGGCGAGCTTGGTCACTTTACCTTTGACCAGGTCACCGATCTTATATTTCTCATCGATCGTTTTCCACGGATCTTCGGCCAGCTGTTTAATCCCGAGACTGATGCGTTGATTGACTTTGTCGATGTCGATCACGACAGCTTCCACTTCATCGCCTTTCTTAAACATCTCGCTGGGGTGATTGATTTTGCGGGTCCAGCTTAAATCGGAGACGTGGATCATGCCGTCGATGCCTTCCTCCAGTTCCACGAACGCGCCATAAGCGGTCATGTTCCGAATCGTGCCTTTGACCTGCCTGCCGATGGTGAACTTCTTCTCGATCTCATCCCACGGATTTGCCTCGAGCTGGCGCAGCCCGAGTGAAATTTTTTGTTCCTCTTTGTTCACGCCCAGAACAACGGCTTCGACTTCCTGGCCAACACTGAGGATATCGGAAGGACGCATGATGCGTTTCGTCCACGAAAGTTCTGACACGTGAATCAGACCTTCTACGCCTTCCTCGATCTCAACAAAAGCGCCGTAGGGGACAAGATTCGTGATCTTGCCTTTAATGCGCTGTCCGGCGGGGAAACGCTCCTCGATCTGATCCCATGGGTTCTTCTGCGTTTGCTTCAGTCCGAGCGAAACGCGCTCCTTTTCCTTGTTGATGTCAAGCACAACGACTTCCAACTGCTGCCCGACTTTCAACAGCTCGCCGGGATGTCCCAGTCGACCCCACGTGATGTCGGTCACGTGCAGCAAACCATCCATGCCGTCGAGATCAATAAACGCGCCGAAGTCCGTGATGTTTTTCACGGTGCCGACTACGCGATCGCCGAGGTTCACGCTTTCCAGGAATTTTTGGCGCTTTTCGCTGCGCTCCTGTTCGATCACCTCGCGCCGGCTGAGCACGACGTTCTTTCGGTCGTCATTGAGCTTAACGATTTTGAAGTCATAGGTGTTGCCGACGAACTGCTGTAAATCCTTTGGCGGAACGACATCGATTTGCGATGCCGGCAAAAATGCCTCCACGCCGATGTTCACCATCAGTCCGCCTTTGACCACCGATCTCACTTTGCCTTTGATCAGGCCGTCACCCTGAAAAACGGTAACGATCTTGTTCCAGTTTTGGCGGTAGGCTGCTTTCTCCTTCGAGAGCACCACCATGCCTTCTTCGTTCTCCAGCCGCTCCAGGAGAACGTCGACCTCGTCGCCAACTTGCAGCGACTCGGGATCTTCAAATTCGTTCAACGGAATGACACCCTCGGACTTGTATCCGACATCGACGAGCACTTCGCGTGGACGAACTTCCAAAATCTGCCCTTTGATGATGCTTCCTTCGCGGAAGTCCGGCATCGGCTTCGACATCACGTCCTGCATTTGAATCATAAAGTAAGTAGGCCTCCTCTTCAGTACAGCGGCGCTCTAAATTGAACACCGATGTCCGCGCATCCGGTTGCTGCCGGAAGCGGAAATGGGGACGCCATACTAGGCGTTTTTGTGCATCTGGTCAACTGACATGCGCGGCGCTACCGCCGCATGTCATCCTGAGCGCAGCGAAGCGGAGTCGAAGGATCCCGCGAAGTTGCCAATCGATTTAATCAGAGGTTGAACGCCTGGGCTCGTGGACTTCGTCCGCTGCGTGCAGCCTCGACGTCGCTCGGAATGACTGCATTGAACATTGGGCGTTCAGCGTTGAGCGTTGGATGTTTCGCCTCTATTCTAGAGTAGAAGATGTCGCTTGTCCGATTACTGATATTGATCGTGCTCCTCCCGGCTGCTTCACTGCGGGCTGAATCCCCGGCAGAACAAGCTGTTCTCGCCGCAATCAAATCGCCACAAACCACCGTCGTTCACCTCTGGGCGCCGTGGTGCTCCAACTGCCAGGCCGAGCTCAAAACCGGCGGGTGGACCAAAATGATCAATGAAAATCCACAGGTGAAGTTTTATTTCGTCTCGGTCTGGAATGATGGGCAGGACGGGCGCGCGATGCTGAACAAATTCGGGATCGCTGCGCAGCCGAACGTGACAATTCTCGCTGATCCCGGTCCGCGTCGCGGCGAAAACAAGATCAAACAGTTTGCTGGTCTGCCGCTGAGTTGGATTCCGACGACTTGGATTTACAAAGGCGGCGATCTCCGCTACGCATTGAATTACGGCGAGGTTCGCTTTCCTGTGCTCCAACAATTTCTGACAGACAGCCAGTCGGAATGGTCGCACAAAGGCGAGCCGTCGATCGAGTAAGCTTTATGAGTCAGAGTTCCGCAGCCCCCGCCATTGCACACAACAAACCGCCCGAGATTCTTTCGCTCATCGGCGATACGCCGCTAGTGGAAGCAACGCAGTTCGACACCGGGCCGTGTCAGCTTTTTCTCAAACTCGAAAATCAAAATCCGGGTGGCTCGATCAAGGACCGGATCGCGCTGTCGATGATCGAAGCAGCTGAGGCCGACGGGAAACTGGAGCCCGGCGGCACAGTCATTGAAGCCACAGCAGGCAACACCGGTCTTGGGACTCGCGCTGGTCGCGGGCGCGAAGGGCTATCGCGTCTTGCTGGTAATTCCCGACAAGATGTCGCAGGAAAAGATATCGCACGTGAGAGCGCTCGGCGCCGAAGTGCGGATCACGCGGTCTGATGTGACGCGCGGGCATCCCGAGTATTACCAGGATGTCGCGGCGCGGCTCGCCGAACAAATTCCGGGAAGCTTTTACGTGAACCAATTTGGTAATCCGGCGAACCCTCTCGCACACGAGCGCACGACCGGTCCGGAGATTTGGGAGCAAATGCGGCACGACGTGGATGCCGTCGTCGTCGGAGTCGGCTCAGGTGGAACGCTGACAGGGCTCGGCAGATTTTTTAATCGCGTGAAACCGCGGCGCGGCATCGAAATGGTTCTGGCCGACCCGACCGGCTCGATTTTGTATGAGTACGTTAAAACCGGTCAGCTCGTTGAATCGGGCAGCTGGGCAGTGGAAGGCATCGGTGAAGATTTCATCCCGGAAATCGCGGATATGTCGTTAGTCACAGAAGCATTTGAGATCGATGACGAGGAAAGTTTTGCCGCAGCACGCGAGCTTTTGCGCAAGGAAGGAATCTTCGGCGGGTCGTCCACTGGCACGCTTCTCGCAGGCGCGCTGCGTTATTGCCGGGAGCAAACAAAACCAAAACGCGTCGTCACACTCGTTCCTGACACCGGCAACAAATATCTCTCCAAAATGTATAACAATTTTTGGATGGCCGAGCAGGGATTCATTCATCGGCCGCCGCACGGCGATCTCAGCGATTTGATCTCGCATCGATACGAAGCTGGCGAAGTGATCACGGTAGGGCCCGATGATTCGTTGCTCACAGCGTTCAAGCGAATGCGCGACTCAGATGTGTCGCAGCTTCCGGTGGTCGACAAGAGCGGCCGCGCCATCGGGCTCATCGACGAATCCGATCTCCTGGTAAAAGTGCACCGCGAGCCGTCGCATTTTAACGACCCCGTGAGCAAGGCGATGACGGATCAGTTGGAAACGCTGCCGCCGGACGCCAAAATCACAGACTTGCTGGGCGTATTCGATCGCGGCCGAGTCGCTATCGTGATGGACGACAACAAATTTCTTGGGCTGATTACGCGCACCGATTGGCTTTCGTATCTCCGGCTTCACATGCCGAAATCGTCCACGCCGCCGGAACGCGAGTTTGTCTAACGTAGCGCATGCGTCCCGCTTGCGACTAATCTTGAAGCGCAAGCCAGAGGCATGCGCTACCATCTTGCATGAAAAAGAACAGGGCTTCGCGACGCGCGCCATTCACGCCGGGCAGCAGCCGGATCCCACGACCGGCGCGGTGATGACACCGATTTACGCCACGTCGACGTACGTGCAGGAAAGCCCCGGGACACACAAAGGCTACGATTACGCGCGCTCAATCAATCCCACCCGGCTGGCATACGAAAAGTGCATCGCCGATTTGGAAAGCGGATCGCGCGGGTTCGCGTTCGCATCCGGTCTGTCTGCGATGGCGACAGTGCTGGAGGTGCTCGACAGCGGCTCGCATATTGTCGCGAGCGACGACCTGTACGGCGGCACCTTCCGGTTATTCGACCGGGTGCGCCGGCGCTCCGCGAATCTTGATTTTACCTATGTCGATTTGACCGATGCGAAAGATCTCGAGCGCGCAATCAAACCAAACACGCGCATGGTTTGGATCGAGACCCCGAGTAATCCGCTGCTCAAACTGATCGATCTTGACGCGATCGCGAAGATCGCGCGCAAACGGAAATTGATTTCGGTTAGCGATAATACGTTCGCTACTCCATGGATCCAGCGACCGATTGAATCGGGGTTCGATATCGTTGTGCATTCCGCAACGAAATATCTGAACGGGCATTCCGATCTGGTGGGCGGTGTTGCCGTTGTTGGGAAAAACAAGGAACTCGCTGATCAAATTGCGTTTTTGCAAAATTCGGTCGGCGCGATTGCCGGCGCGTTCGATAGTTTTCTTGTTCTGCGCAGCTTGAAAACGCTGGCGCTTCGCTTGGAGCGGCATTGCTCGAATGCGCTGGAGATTGCGCGCTGGCTCGAGGATCAGCGCGAGATCAAATCGGTCCATTATCCCGGACTAAAATCGCATCCACAACACGATCTGGCCCGGCAACAGATGCGCGGGTTCGGCGGAATGGTCACCATCGTTTTGAAAACTGACCTCGCCGGAACGCGGCGTTTTCTTGAGAACACGCACTTGTTTGCTTTGGCGGAAAGCCTGGGCGGCGTGGAAAGCCTGATCAATCATCCCGCGCTCATGACGCATGCCTCCGTGCCGAAAGAACAACGGCAAAAACTCGGCATCACCGATTCGCTCGTCCGGCTGTCTGTCGGCGTCGAGGACGTCCGCGATTTGATCGATGATCTGAAGAGCGCGCTGGAAGCGATCTAGTAGCGCAGGCAGCTCTGCCTGTCAGGCCGGCAGCGTCCTGCCTGTTGACGTCCGAGCTGACGCGCTGGCAACGCCTGCTCGCCGTCACAGCTGAGACGGCTGTGCTACGATATCCGCTAATGGGCAACACATTTGGCCAATTGTTTCGCGTCACCACATTTGGCGAGTCCCATGGCGGCGGCATCGGCGTGGTGATCGATGGTTGCCCGCCACGCATCGAAATTTCCGAAGCGGAAATTCAACGAGAACTGGATCGTCGTCGCCCGGGTCAAAGCAAACTGACGACTCAGCGCAAAGAAGAGGACCGATGCGAACTTCTGTCCGGCGTTTTTGAAGGCAGAACGCTCGGGACGCCGATCGCAATTCTTGTTCGGAACAAAGACGCTCGACCCGAAGATTACAGCGAAATCGCGCGCAAATTTCGACCGTCGCATGCCGATTACACTTACGAGGCCAAATACGGAATCCGAAACTGGCAGGGCGGCGGTCGCGCGTCTGCGCGTGAAACGATCGGTCGCGTCGCGGCGGGTGCGATTGCAAAAAAACATTGTCCGCCTTGTATGCGGACTTCGAACTCGTCGCTTACGTGACTCAAATCCACGAAGTGACTGCGAAGATTGACCGTTCCACCGTGACGATGAACGACGTTGAGAAAAATGTTGTCCGCTGCCCGGATGCTGCCGCTGCGAAAAAGATGATCTCGCTGGTCGAGCAGATTCGGGATGCAGGCGACTCCGTCGGCGGCGTGATCGAGTGTGTGGCGCGCGGCATCCCACCTGGACTTGGCGAGCCCGTGTTCGACAAGCTCGAAGCAGACCTGGCGAAAGCGATGCTGAGCATTCCGGCTGCAAAAGCGTTCGAGATCGGTTCCGGATTCGCGGCGACGCAGATGCGAGGCTCGCAGCACAACGATGCATTCGAAATCCGCGCCGGAAGAATTCGCACAACCACGAACAACTCCGGAGGCGTGCAAGGTGGCATTAGCAATGGCGAAGACATTTACTTTCGCGTTGCGTTTAAGCCGCCTGCAACGATCGCGCTCGAGCAGAAAACCGTCACCACTTCAAACGAGGAGACTGAGCTGGCCGCCCGCGGACGGCATGATCCGTGTGTTCTTCCACGAGCCGTGCCGATCGTCGAAGCAATGGCCGCGCTCGTTCTTTGCGATCACGCGTTGCGGCAACGGGCGATTGCAATTGCCGATTGCCGATTGCCGATTGCCGATTGATCAGCGTTGGAAACGTCCGACGCGATTCAGCTTTTGCTTGTCATGTCTGAGCGAAGTCGAAGACATCTCTGGCTATGTTCCTCGTGCTACTTGAGCCGACAGAAATAATCAGAGATTCTTCGCTTCGCTCAGAATGACAGCCGCTTTAACGCTTTAACGCTTCAACGCTTCAACCAATATTGCGCAAGCATGAACTACATCGCGACGATCGGCTTGGAAGTGCACGTGCAGCTCAAGACGCGATCCAAAATGTTTTGCGCTTCGCCGGTTGAATTTGGCGCCGAGCCGAACACGCACACTTGTCCGGTTTGCCTCGGGCTGCCCGGCGCGTTGCCGGTGATGAATCAGGAAGCGTTGCGCATGACCGTGCTGACGGGACTGATGCTCGGATGCGATATCGCGCCGGTCAGCAAGTTCGATCGCAAAAATTATTTCTACCCGGACATGCCGAAAAATTATCAGATTTCGCAATACGACATGCCGCTGTGCACGAACGGCAGCGTGCCGTTGCATGATCTCGCTTATCCCAAGGACGCACAGAAAAATATCGTCACGCATGACAAGGAAGTGCATCTGGTGCGGATCCATCTCGAGGAAGACGTAGCAAAGAGTTTCCATTTCGAGAACAGCACCGGCATCGATTTCAATCGCGCCGGCACGCCGTTGATGGAGATCGTGACCCAGCCGGAAATCAATTCGCCCGAGGAAGCGTTCGCGTTCTTAAGTGCGTTGAAACAAATCCTGATCTACGGCGCGGTGAGCGATGCTGATATGGAGAAGGGACAACTCCGCTGCGATTGCAATGTTTCCGTACGCCCTGAACATCAAACCGAACTCGGAGCAAAAATCGAACTCAAGAATTTGAACTCGATCAGCGGTGTCCGGCGCGCTCTCGCTTACGAGATTCGCCGTCAGACCAGCATCCTGGAGCGCGGTGAACAGATGGAGCAGGAGACGCGCGGCTGGGACGATGCCGCGGGTGAAACGTTTCTCATGCGGACCAAGGAATTCGCGCACGATTACCGTTATTTTCCTGATCCGGATCTCGTCCCGGTGAAAACGGATGCGCTGCTGACCGAGGTGCGGGAGCGCGTGCCGGAGTTGCCAAAGGCGAAGCGCGCACGGTTCGTCGAGCAATATCAGGTGAGCCCCTACGATGCCGCCGTGCTGGCGAACGATCTCGAGTTAGCGAGATATTTCGAGGCGGCTGCCAAAGGCGCGAAAAAGCCGAAGAACGTAGCTAACTGGATCTTGAACGATTTGCAGAACGCGCTCAGCGCCGCTGGCAAAGCGATAAACGAGTGTCCAATTCCGCCGGAGGCGCTTGATGAATTCGTGAACTTGATCGACAGCGGAAAAATCAGCGGCAAACAGGGCAAGGAAGTTTTTGCGGAAATGTTTGCGACCGGAAAGAGCGCAGCCGCGATTGTGAAAGAAAAAGGCGTCGAGCAACTGAGCGACGTAAGCGCGATTGAAACATTGTGTGATGAAGTGATCGCGGCGAACCCGAAACCGGTAGCGGATTTTCGAGCAGGAAACGTTGCATCGCTGAATTTTCTCAAGGGACAGGTGATTAAGCTGTCCAAAGGCAAAGCCAATCCGCAGCTTGTCGGAGAAATTTTGGAACGGAAACTGAAAGAGTAGCGCAGTCTGTCATTCGAGCGAAGTCGAGGCATCTCGCGATGCGTTGCGTGCGAGATCCTCGACTCGCTGCGCTTCGCTCGGATGACAGCTGGAGCGGCGATGAAATTAGCTGTGCGCATTCTTATCGCTCCCGATAAATTCAAAGGCACGCTCAACGCGCGGGACGTCGCGCAAAACATCGCGAAAGGGCTGCTCGATGTGCTGCCGGACGCGCAGATCGAAGTGGTGCCGATGGCCGACGGCGGGGAGGGACCGCGGAAGCGATTTGTGATGCGCGCGGCTGTTCCTGGCTCGAATGCAAGGCGCACGATCCGCTCGGTCGCGAGATCGACGCGCGCTACGGATGGATCGACCAGGAAAAACTTGCGGTAATGGAGATGAGCGAAGCCGCTGGCATGCGGCGACTTTCCGAAAGTGAACGCGATCCAATTCGTGCGACTACGTTCGGTGTGGGCGAAATGATTTTGGATGCGACGAAACGCGGTGCGAACGAAATCATTATCGGTCTGGGTGGCAGCGCGACAAACGATGGCGGTTTCGGCATGGCGCGCGCGTTAGGATTTCAATTCTTCGGCGAGGAGAAAACGAGATTCAATCGGTTGCCGAGCTTCCTCTGCTGAAGCGGATTGAGCGACCGAAGGAACTGGAACCACCGCGCATCGTGGCGGCGGTCGACGTGAAGAATCCGTTGCTGGGCGAAAATGGCGCGACACGAGTGTTTGGTCCGCAGAAAGGGGCGAGCAAAAGCGACCTCGACAATTTAGAACGCGCGCTGACGAGGCTCGCGGACGTCGTGGCCACAGAATTCGGGTTCGACTATCGGAACGAAGCGGGTGCGGGCGCCGCAGGCGGCCTCGGCTTCGGTCTGCTGAGTTTTTGCGGCGCGACAATCCGGCCGGGATTCGAAGTTGTCGCAGAAGCAGTCGGGCTTGAATCGAAGATGAAAGATGCGGACCTGGTGATTACAGGCGAGGGGAGTCTGGATCGGCAGACGCTCGAAGGGAAAACGCCAGTCGGCGTGGCGCGGCTGGCACGAAAGCTCGGAAAGCCAGTGTTCGCAATTGTTGGCCGTGCATCTGAAGATCGAGAACTTCGCGAAATTTTTGAGGGTATTTACCAAAACGCGCGCCCGGGAATGAGCCAGCAAGAAAACATGAAACGCGCAGCCGAACTTTTGCGCGAGAACGCGCGCGAGTTGGCAGAGACATTTGGCGTCGGGCTGTAAGCAGATTCGGGCAATTGATTTCGATGTCTGCGCGCCAACACGCACGAGTTGGCGAGATCGTTACGACTCGCGAGTGTTGGCAACGCGTTATTTCTTCGCGTTTCGCGGATCGTCCGCAGGATTGACATAATTGATCTGCCACGGACCGATCCCGTGAAGTTGAATTACCGTATCGCCTTCAGACCACGCCGTGTGTTTCATTCCAGCGGGCCAGTAACCGAAGGACCCTGCCGGAAGTTTTTTGCGCTATTGCGATCGAGCGCTTCGCCGGTCGCGAGATAAAGAGCACCCGAAATCACCGTGACGCGCTCAGTTTTCGGATGGGTATGCGGTGCGACATGATAGCCGTCAGGAAACTGGAAACGCACTACGAACGGACCTTCCTTCGTTGGATCGCCTTCGAGCACAGCCATCTTTGCGCCAGGAGGCAAGGCGGCTGGTCGTGCTTTCATTCAATGGCTGTCGGAACATGAAGCCTCATTTCCGTCGAGTGAGAGTGGTGTCGGCTGGACTTTGTCCTACTAATCGCGTCAAAGAGAACACTACGGCCAAAGCCGCAATCAATGCGGAAACAGTAATAGTTTTTCCCGCATGCCCCACTGTGCTGCCCGCAGCCTTTGTGGACGCAAAGTCATATCCGGGTAATGGCATATCGCGACGCGACCGAGCGAGGACGTTTGGACCGGAGATCAGCTATGCTCAACAAAAGATTTCGAGTGCTCGCTAGGTGCCGCCGATGAGCTTTTGAGCAATAAATGGGCAGCATTTGAGAACATATGACTAGGTCCAGGGCCGTTTTAGGATGATAGTTGAGCCTAACAAGAAAAGGGAAAAAGATATGAAAGAGCGATATTATTTGCTTAACAGCGATGTGTGTCGGACTGCTCGCCATGAGCGCCCGCGCCGCAGAGAAGTCGGAAACAGGGTGTTGGCGTGAGCGAGAAAGTCAGTGCAACTGATGCCTACGTTCAAAGTGTGAAAGAATATTTCCTCCACCCAACGCAAAGAACAGATGCTCTCCCCGGGTGAGCTGAAGAAGGTAACGAACGAGAATTGGACGAAGATCCATACTTATTCTGATGGTGCGGACCTGAAACGGATGAAACTCTATCCGCCAGAGGTTCACAAAAGACAGAGGTTTACTATCGCGACGGCAAACCGGTCTTCGTCTTTTTGGAAGCGAACGGAGCTGGCCAAAGAGAACCACGATCAAAATGCCACCGGAGATAAATACTATTTTGCCGACGGAAAATTGATTGCAGCCACTGCTGCCGACGGCAAATCGATAGATGTTAAAAGCGCAGAAGCGGAAAAGATGAGCGAAGCTGCAGAAGGAATCTGAAGCTTTTCAGGCGACGGTAAAATAATTTCCCGGCACGCGGTGCCTTGTGAACCTACGTTGATTTCAACGTAGGTTCGCTGCGATCTAAAAACAGCGCAACATCGGCTGGTGGTTTCTGATTACACCGAAAGAGAAACCGCGGAGGTGATACGGATGAAAAAACCGAAGATAAAGAACGAACGTCGGAAACGCGAGAAGGCGGAGCACGCCATCGCGGTATTCGCAGCGGTTTTTCGCCGGGCGGTGCGCTTACGCTGAAGAAACGGAGTTTCGCATGTGGCGGCGATTGAGCTCCCGCGCCCGCCGGCGTGGGGCGAACCAGGTTCTCGCCCACGCCACCGTGGGCAGAACAGTTAACGCGCGATTGAGCTCCTGCGCCCGCCGGCGCGGGGCGAAGAGGTTCTCGCCACGCCACCGAATGGGCAGAACAGTGCGCATGTGGCCGAGAGCATCATTCGCGACTACACGCGCGCGAGGTCTACCGGCGCTTGGTCACTGGAGCCTTGCGATCGCGCTCGGGGCCGCGATCGCCGACTACCGCAAACGTGATTGTCATCGTCGACTCGCGCGACCGATTGCGGCAACCCCTTTTTCAGAGCTGATCGTCGAACTCGTTCTCGAAAGCGGTCCGCCAGAGCCGATTCAACCGCAGCAACCAGACGAGGAACCTTTGGTCGCCGGAGGCGCCGCCGCCATCGGCTGAGCCGTTTGTCGAAGAAGCGGCGACGCCGCCGCCGCATCGCGTTCGTCGCAGCCGCTCCGCTGCCAGCCGCGGGCGCGGTCGGGTGCAGTGAGGGGTTCCCGGTGGGGGTTCAATGTCGTCCGGTGGGGGTTCGATGTCGTCGGGGAAGGGCGTCCGAATCTACACGCCTCATCCCCCATACTCGGAAGAAGCGCGGCGTAACCACATCACGGGCAGCGGAATTGCGGAGATGACGGTGGACACTGCGACCGGAGCAGTGACAAACGTGGTGATGACGCAAAGCACCGGCAATGCGATGCTCGACAACTCCGCGACGAGCACGTTTCGTCGTTGGCGCTTCCGCGCCGGGACGGTCGCGCGGAGTACGTCAGCGAATCACTTTTTCGCTGATGACGAGGCTCCTACTAAACGATCTCACCGCAACGTGCTGAAATTGCACCATACTTCGCGAAATGGTGTGCGTTTCTTGGTCGCTATTTAATCGAACCCAAGTTCGGCGAAACAGTTTCTACACAAGAAAATTGCACGACATCATGAGTCGCTTTCACCATTAGTGCCGGGGTGATAAAAGTTGTCATGTAGAATTGTTTCTGCCGTTTTCCGTGCACGCAAGTCGCATTGGGTTGTGATCTGTCAGTATCAGCAGAACGACCGTCCAAAGCGACAATACTAGAAAAATTCGCGTGCATGTTTCGCTGTTTCGACATAGCTCCAGGCCCAACGTGCGATGTCGGTTTGCTCTTCCAGCGTCAGTTGTCTGCGAATTTTCGCTGGCGAGCCGAGTACCAGTGAGCCGGGCGGGATTTTCATTCCCATCGTCACGAGCGCGTTTGCGCCGATGATGGAACGCGCGCCAACCTCGACGTCGTCGAGAATGATTGCGATCCCATGCCGACGAGCACTTCATTGTCGATTTTGCATGCGTGAACAACCGCGGTGTGCCCGATCGTGACCAGTTCGCCTACGCTTGTTGGGTAACCGGTGTCCACGTGGACGACAGCGTTGTCCTGAACGTTCGAGCGCGGCCCGATGATAATGCGATTAATATCGCCGCGCAGGACCGCGCCGCACCAGACGCTTGATTCCTCTTCGAGAATTACGTCGCCCAGCACAGTCGCGCCAGGAACAACCCACGCGCTCGAATGGATGGTGGGGCCTTTTGTCAAACGCGGCACGATGCCGTCGTGTCCGGTCGGCAATGAATCTGGTTCGATATGCATTCGCGATGAGCGCCGAACATGGAACGTTCAGCCCGCAGTTCGCAAGACTACAGCCGTCGCCGCGTCACGTAGTCGCGTATGCCCTGTCCCTCGCACATTACAAAATCGTAATAAAGGCTTGCACCGCTGAGACGAATCCGGTTTCATCGCACGCATGTCTTCGAAAGTTATGCCTCACACTGGGAACGGCGCTGCAGGAATCGCGCTGTGCTGTCTTGCGGAGTCAGAAGCCACGCTCAGGAGAGGGCTCCTCTCGCCCCTGCCCGTTGCCGCAGACGACGATGACGGTGTCGATAACCACGCTGATGACAAGGATGATAGATCCCATCGACGACGCCCAGGCAGGAGTGGCAGCGTCGTCAACACAGACAGCGCCGCTATTAACGAACGGAGATGAAGAGATCTTCCCTCGCAAGCCGAGCTGGCGTTGCCCACGAAGCGACTGGGGCCGAGAGCAACCGGTTGCGGCACAAACGCCTACGCCTTCACCGGCTGATCGACGCGAATGGAAACGTCTTGGCTGACAACATGCTCGGTGCTTCGGAGGCGGTTAACTTTGGTGAGATTGTGGTCGCTGGTGCATCCATTGGTTGTAGGAAGTCGGTCGCCGGATTGGGTCCCGGGTCGATTTACAGTCGCGAAGCAATCGAAATAAATGGTTCTCCGCTCGCTGGGGGATTTCACGAAGTCGATACCGCAAAATTCCGGGCCGACCTTTGCCGAAGAGCCAGAGCGATTCCCTGGCCCCGGGCGCTGCCGCCGTTGGCCCTGCACGGCTAGAGTCCGGATGCCACGCGCTCGTTTATGATAAACAGTACGGCGCGTAGCGCCTTATCCCTTTCGCACAAAGAAAGTGGCATCACCGCTTTTGTCGATTTGAATTCGATCCCGATCGCCGGTGGTCCAACAAATCGATGTGTTGCGTGACGGCGCCCTCCGCCATTTACGGAAGCGACGCCATTGCAGGAGTGGTCAATGTGCGATTTCTACCGAAATAGTATCAGGGCGCCTCCCGGCAACTCTCGGTTACGGCAACACGACCGACACGGACACGGGGAACAGCACACCAGTTTGGTGAGCGGCTACACGGACGAAAAGCGCGCGTGGGTCGATTTGATGCTCCGTCAGCCGATTATTTTGACTCGCAACGCGCCTTGTTTCAGATCGGGATCGGTTTTTCTCCGAGATCGAGTCGATCCAAACCCGGCAGGGTGGCGAGCGGTTTTTCCAGCTCGGTATCAAATCCGGGCACGCGATATTCGATCCCGTGACCGGGCGACCCGCCGAAGGTGCTCCGCCAACAGCAAATGGAATAGTGACAGTTTCAGAGCTTGAAAATAATCCAGTGTGCCAATCGATTTGACCGGGCGCCTTTTTCAGCCACTGGTGCCCGAGACTCAGCGCTTACGGCGTGCACGGCCGCGTAAAGCGCGCGAGGTTGCTCCGGCAGCCGACATTTTTGCCGAGGGTGGATATCGCCACATTTTTACCAAAAGCAACAACTCGCGCTCCGCTCCGGATCGAGGAGGGCGATGTCGAGGGGCATCTCCGTGCCCGCGATCCAACCCGTTTAATCCTTTCGGAACCGATGCTGGCTCGCCAACCGCGTCACGGGAAGCGGGGGCCCGGGTCGATGAGATCTCAACGGATGCTTATCGGGCCGTGCGCGGGCCAGAACTTCCATTTGAGCAAACGCTGGAAATGGAAAGCGCGTCTCCTACTGGCGGAAACGACCGCCGGAAGACAAAACATTCAACAATCTCTCGCGCCCGGTAGCCGTGATTGCGGGCCTGGCTGATCCGAGGAATCCGCCGACATCATTTAACATCTTTAGCGCCGGAAACCACATAAACAATCCAGCCAACGATCGAGGACTCAAAGCGACGACGACGCGCGAGGGCGATATCTTTCGCGCATCGTGGCGTGGGGACACGAAAAATTGACTGGTCCGCTTTTTCGGAGCCGGGAGGTGATTTGTTCTGAGTGCCTTCGGCCTCGAGTATCGCCATGAAGAATTGGAGGACACACTCGATCCATTCGCCACATCCGGGGCGTGATCGATCTTAACAGTGCCGTCAGCGAGTGGAAATCGTGATGTGATTTCCGGTATCGGCGAAGTGCTGATCCTCGATCATTTCCCCGGCCGCATGGAGGTCCCCGCTGTTTTATAACCTGGAAGTGCAAACCGCATTTCGGGCGGAAAACTACAGCGATTTCCGGCTCGATCGTCGAATCCGAAGGTCGGCGCGGCGTGGCTGCCCGATCGCGGACTGGCTTTTATTGCGCGGTTCCCGGGGCACCGGTTTCCGGGCGCCTTCGCTCGCGCAGTTATTCAGCGGCTCATTGACGTTCTCTCATGGAGCTCAGGGGATCAACGCCGTTTTGTCAAAACAACAGGCGCGCCGGAGGACGAAAGCAAATTCGCCACAGTGGGTTCTGCCAGTGTGGAAATCCAGGATCTCGATCCGGAGGACTCGGAAAATTTCTCTGCGGGGTTTGTCTTTACGCCGCCGATCGTCCCGGGGCTAACCCTGACGGTCGATTTTTACCGGGCTGATGTAGACCAATCTGATCGCCAGTCTCAGATCCGCAATTTATCCTCGACAACGAAGCCGATTTCCCGGCTTCGTCATGCTGCACGCCGCCGTCGGCCCGCGACAAGGAGCTCGGTATTCGGGACAGGTGCTGCTGATCAACAGCAGCTTTCAGAACCTCGGCGTTTGCGTCAAGGTAGGAGGTCGACATTGGGGTCAACGAATATGTTATGCCGCCCACACCAATTGGAATTTTCACGGTCTCGATTTGAGGCGCTTATCTCGACAGCTTTAAAGAACAAGGCAGCGAAAACGAGGCGGTGCTCGAGCTGGCCGGCATCTTCCTGCCGTCCCAAATTCCGCAGTCGAACCATGGCGGGTTGACGTACGGCGGGTTCGAGACAATTTTTACTTTTAATTACACCGATTCTTATCTGAGCGAGCCGCCTGATCGTGCACGTCGATTACAACACCACGTTCGATCTGTTTCTGCAATATCGGTTTTGGCCTGGGTTCCGGGCGGACCGCTGCCACCATGGGTCTAGCCAAAGAGCGTGACGGCAAGGCGACGATCGACGGCAAAGGCGGGAAAGAGACGTTCGTGTCGCCGGGCAGTGTCGTTAGGCAAAACCGATGGCTCGATGGTCTGGCCTTGAGATTTGGCGTGCGCAACATTTTTGACGATCCGCCGCCCTTTGCCAATAATACGGCTGGATTTCCGGTAGCGCTGGAAGATCCGCGTCAGCGTTTCGTCTTTTTCGAAATCGAAAAGAAGTTTTGGTGAAGCCGCTCCCGCGGATTACTACGGCGGCTTCGAATTTTTCTTCTGAGGTGTGACGCAGACAATCCTGTCTGCGGGCGCCAGAGTGACTCGAATTGACGCAAACACAATGTGTCTGTTTAGCGCTGAAAGCCGCCGACTCATGACAGCCTGGGGCAACGCCCCAGGGATCGTTAGGTCGAATGGCGTCATGCTCTGAAAGCGCGACTCAACACTCTCTCATGAATCGCGCCTTCAGCGCTGACGTTTTGTATGTGCGATTTTCGCTGGGGCGCTGCCCCAGGCTGAGGTTGAATGGCGCGCCTTTGGCGCTAAACGCAGACAGGATTGTCTGCGCCACGAATCGGATTTTCTTATCCTCGGACTTGGGCGATTATACGCGTCACATGCCCGAGCTTCCTCCAGAACAGGTTACGCCGTTCGTTTTCTCCGATCCCAGCGGTAAACGCTGGCCGCGGCTACGCCTCATTCTGCTAATCGGCGGTGTGCTGTTCTTCGTGGCGCTGGTGCTTTTCGTTCAGACGCTTTTTGTCATACCAAAGATGAACGTGCCTTTTTCGCTGCGGCAGTTGAAAGGCCAGTTGCGAGCGTTGCAACGGGAGAATCCTGCGGGCCAGGTTTCTCCAGCTTCGTTGCTGTGGCAGAAATTTAGCGCGACTCGCCAGGCGGCGAAAAAGCTCGCCGGCACAGCGCCAACTCCTTCGCCGCGCCCGCGAAAGAAAGCGCCTGATAACGAAGTGCGACTCGCATTCTATGTAAATGGCGATCCGTACAGCTACGCGTCGCTCGAGCAACACGCGGCACAGATTACGCATGTGTGCCCGGAATGGATGACGGTCATTGATGGCATGGGCAATTTGCAAATCGACTCCGATAGTCGTGTGTCAAAGCTGGCGGCAAACAAGGGGATCGCGCTGATGCCGCTGCTGACGAATCTGGTCGGCGACACCTGGCAGCCCGAAGCGATTGAGAATCTCGCGCATGGACCGGCGAAACGACAGGACCGCTTTATCCAGGAAGTGCTTGCCGTGTTGCGCAACGCCAAGGCTGCCGGCGTCGTTGTCGATTGGCAACAAATTGATCCTGCTTACAAGAAGGATTTAACCGCATTCATCGACAAGTTTGCGGACGCGTTGCACGACGATAACAAAGAGCTGTGGTTGTGCGTTCAGCCGGGGCAGGAGCTGGATTACATCGACATCGATGCGCTCAGTGACAACGTCGATCGTTTCGTCGCGATGTTGTTCGATGAAACGTCGGAGACGGATCCGCCGGGACCGCTGGCGTCGCGCTCGTGGTTTGAAGGTTGGCTGCACGTCCTGCTGGATGGTTCCGACACCAAGCAATGGATCATCGCAATTGGCAGCTACGGATATGACTGGCCCATCGGCGGCAAGAAGGCCGAGCTGATCAGTTTTTCCGAAGCGATGAGCCGCGCCAACGACGCGGAAATCGAGAGCGTCCAAGTTCAGGGGCCGAGTTACAGTCCGTATTTTTATTTCCAGGATGAGGACACGGAACACGCGGTCTGGTTCCTCGATGCCGTCACATTTCTCAACGAATTGCGCGAGGTGCGCGATGAGAAGGCGGGCGGGTTCGCACTTTATCGGCTCGGCAGCGAAGACCCGGCAATCTGGGACGCGCTAAACGTGCCGCGCGATTTCAAGTTCGATGATCAAACGCGACAGGCGCTGGAACTGATAAAATCGACGGACACGATAACGGACGTTGGCGACGGCGAAATCGTGACTGTGGACGAGGATCGCACTGACGGGATGCGCAAGCTGGCCGTGGATGCAGACGGCTATCTCACAGCGAAATATGTGAAGTTTGCGGAATTTCCGACGCTATATCACCAGGGCGCGGGCGGCGAGCATCAGGTCGCAATCACTTTTGATGACGGCCCCGATCCGCGATGGACGCCGAAAATTTTGGACATTCTTAAAGCAGCAAACGTAAAGGCCACGTTTTTCGTCGTCGGAGTAAACGCAGAGCGTTACCCGGCGCTTGTTCGTCGCATCGTCAACGAAGGACACGAGATCGGGAACCATACCTATTACCATCCGAACCTGGCGCTCTGCTGGCCGGAGCATATCCGGCTTGGAGCTGAACGCCACGCAGCTGTTGCTCGAAACCATTACCGGCCGCGCGACGACGTTGTTTCGCCCGCCTTACGCCGCCGACACTGGCCCGACGGAACTCAGTGAACTGGCTCCGCTGAAAATCGCGGAAGATCTTAATTATCTCGTTGTCCTTGAGAATATTGACCCGCAAGATTGGGCGAAGCCCGGCGCAGACATCATCCTCCGGCGGATTAAACAACAAAGGCACGATGGCAGCGTAATCCTGCTCCACGATGCGGGCGGCGACCGCTCGCAAACAGTGGAAGCGCTTCCGCGCATTTTGGATTGGCTGCATACGCGCGGCGACACCATCGTGCCATTGAGCACGTTGCTCGGAACGACGCGCGACGCAGTGATGCCGCCCGTGCAGGGCAATGGTCAGTCGCTCACCCGTATTGTCAGCAGCACCGGGTTCCGCGTTTACCACAGCATCGAAGAATTCCTCTGGGCCTTTATGATCGTGGCGACGGCGCTTGTCGTCGTTCGCACGTTGATTGTCATCTGGCTCGCGGCTCGTTTTCGGCGCCCACCAAGAACAAACTTCGCGGAACCGATCAGCGTCGTGATCGCCGCTTACAATGAAGAGAAATTAATCGCGGAAACTCTGCGCACGCTTCTGGCCACAGATTACAAGGGCGAAATCGAAGTGGTCGTCGTCGACGATGGCTCGACTGACCAAACTGCTGCGGAAATTGAGCGCGTTGCGCGGAACGAATCGCGTATTCGTTTGTTCCAACAGGAAAATCGCGGCAAAGCGCGCGCTCTCCAACGCGGCCTCGCCGCCGCGCACAACGGCGATCGTCGTTTTCATTGATGCCGACACGCAATGTCAACGCGACACGCTGCCGCGTTTGCTCGAGCCGTTTGCGGATGAGCGCATCGGCGCGGTGTCAGGTCATGCGAAGGTTGGGAATTTGCGCACGTTCATCGCGCGTTGTCAGGCGCTGGAATACACCTGCGGCTTTAATCTGGATCGGCGCGCTTACAACCGCTGGAACTGCATCACCGTTGTGCCCGGCGCGATCAGCGCCATTCGGAAGGATGCGATTGACGAAGCGGGCGGGCTCAGTTTGGAAACGCTCGCCGAAGACACCGATCTCACGCTCTCGTTACACAGACACCGTCAGCGCATCGTGTATGTGCCTGACGCGATCGCGTGGACCGAAGCGCCCGAGACGGTGGCGCACGCTAGCGCGGCAACGTTCGCGGTGGGCCTACGGCACGCTGCAATGTCTCTGGAAACATCGCGACATGGTGTTCAACTGGAACTATCGCGCGCTCGGCTGGTTCAGTTTGCCCAGCATCTGGTTCTTTCAGATCATTCTCGATCGCCATTACGCCGATGGTGGATTTGTTCCTGCTGGCCTCGCTGCCGTTCGGCGCGTGGAACGCGGTGCTGCCGTTCGTCATCACATTCCTTGCGATGGACGTGCTCCTCGCCACGCTCGCCTGTATTTTGGAACGCGAACCAATCCTGCGCGCCTGGCGCATCTTGCCAATGCGCCTGATCTATCGTCCGATGCTCAGTTACTGCATCTGGAAAGCAATCCTGCGCGCCATCAAAGGCGCCTGGGTCAGCTGGGGCAAACTCGAGCGCAC
>ERZ1370068.189-contig-10169_pt1 | contig 59670 bp, 99 predicted proteins | sample MGYA00561227_ERZ1370068 | MGnify/ENA primary metagenome ERZ1370068 (study PRJEB38410, sample SAMEA6850437) | metagenome | study: Metagenomic assessment of the ecological functions of the soil: analysis of the soil microbiota associated with the... | reverse complement strand
TATCCACTTCGTTCAGTTACGTATTGCTACCAATACATGGTATATGGCAGTCCCTACCTGTATAATTTGGTTTAATGTTATACAATTCGTGACATTTAACCGCATGACCTTTATGCAATAGTATACCTTATATTCAGGTTGATACTTATCATGTCTGCCACGTTTCGTGAATTACTTGCCACTGATGAACTGTTTCCATTCTGGGGTAATGTTTTTCATAGCGTCAGTATAGGAAATTGAACTGTTTTTGTTATCTCTTGCTCAAACTTTACCAATTCTTTCCAATGTCCACAACAACGGTCTGCAACAAAAGCGTTTGAGATAGGTAATGGTGTTTATTCCACGACGTTCTTATTGTGTGGTATTTTTGACTTTTGCCTCGGTTTTTGAGTTTACGCTGTGACCTGTGTGAAGAGTTATACAGCCATCCGTAATGCTTATTACGTAAGGACGATCAACAAGGATTATGATTGAGGAAGAACATCGTTGCATAAGCATTTTCAGGTATCACTTTTACCACAGTACATAGGTATTCATTATCTTTCTCACTCTTTTCGGCTATTTTAAAGGGGATCAATCATGTAGATCTTGATCTTGGGCTCCATCTCTGTGTAAGAATCCAGGACGGATGCTCAAGTTTTCATTGAAAATGGTGCGCTCTAGGAGACGGCCGTCGTCCCATTCTACAATCTCGTTATTGCCACCGTCGTACTCAGACATTACCTTTCCTTTGTATTCCTCGAAATCATCTTCATTCATGCAGGCTTACCTGCGTTGATTTCGGTATAAGGCAACCTCTACTGCGCCTCGTCTACGGCCTTGAGAACCTCAGGCTTGACCATGTGTTCTGCTACCATTTGCCGTAGTACCTTGATATCACAGGTCAGTAGGCTAATGAGGAACTTGCGATTCTTTCTCACGAGTGATATGGTGCCTGTGAGATCGCCTCTCGCCGAGCCTTATTGCTGGCCCCGGTCCAACACTTAGCGCACACAATGTCACGCTTGCGGCAATCATTTGAGCACAGAACACATACACAGTTCTTGCAGAGTCATTCAACTTTCCTTAGTCTAGAGTTTAGACTTACGGCCTCCAATCTCTTCCTAATCTGCCTTACCTCTGAGAATGGCAGATCAAAAGTCGATATTCATTATCTGATTCTTGGGAATGTAGCCCTTAGCAAAGATGCTCTCGTCTGCCTTTAGGGCGTACTCAATATGGCTCCTCGGCTAGCATCAAGCGCTCGCTTCTCTAGCTTAATAGGTGAGTACAATGTAAAGACGTTGCCATCCGATGACATGCTATATCCTGCACAATAGCTACCCATGAGCGCTTATCGTCTGCTACATCGTATCCGAACTCGACCCTAACTTGCCAGAAGTCTAGGCTGAAATCGTTGTCTGTCTCAGCATATTCACATGACCTTTCGTCCAACACGTTGACAGCAGTACATTTGAAGGTGACGTGTGTGCCATAAGGAACACGCCCTTATGGTACTCTGGGCAATCTTAGTGGTACATTACCCACTGCACACCTCGGGACATATTTGACCATTGTGAAAATCATTGGTCCTCTGCTAGTAGGAGGAACATTTTAAGGATGCTCTCATCTACAGGAGTAAGTTTACGTTGTCGATAGGCTTATCTATAACCGACACACATATCCACAACGTTATAGCGATGCCCTTAGGTATCCTTTACGCACTAGATGCCTAACAAAGTAGGTGCCATCACCCTCACGAACGTAGAGTGCCCAATCACCTTTATTACGTGTAGTTTTCTCATTTGTGTATTTAGAGCCATCCGAATAGATGACCTAGCTGCAAGAACATATTACGACCCACAGAATACCGCATTCCAAAATAGGTTTACTGATTAGTGGCTTCTGGCTTTTGCAAATTCAGTAATAGCAAGAAAACCTAACGTAATATACCGAAGACATGAGACTTATATATGCCATTATTTCCTTAATGCTTTGGCTATTAGTCGGACAAATTCGGGGATCACGACAACAAAAGCTTCGCCTTGGTCCATTCTAGATTGACAGCCGTGCTCAGTACTGTCTACGACATTAAATGCTATACAATCTCGTTTACAAGGTAAGTGACAGAGTTTACCTGTTTTGTTTTGAATAGCCCAATTACCAATGACGGTATACTCAGGTTTCCCACGATATGCCTCTAGACTAGCAAACCGCATATATCGTATTGATTTTTAGCTATTGGCTAGACAAATTCAGGTGCCATCATGTCTTTGTACGCACCAGCTTCATGTCCAGTAGTTGAGATATAACCTGCACTTATCCAACAACGGTGATGATGTAGCCACGAACCAGCAGACTCCTTGTATTTCAAATGCTTTATCATGCCTGCGTCGTCTATTGTCCAATCACCTATTGTCATTTTTCTGCTATGATCTCGTCAATGATTTCATGAATTATGTCCATTTCGGGGCTATTTAGCTCTACCCATAATGCAGGCGCTTTAATTCGATGCCAGCACTTCACTTGAACATAGTGCAATATGCAAGTCTGTGGCACCCCGCCAACCACAGCCAGTAAAAATGCGACGTTGAACATCTCTTGATTCAATCCTGCGAATTCAATGAAGCGATCTACATAGAACTTGATACTCAGTAGTCCAAGTGTGCGAGTTCCTCATCTTTCGTGGGAATGCCGTATGAGCACCCTTGTAGACCCTCGCCTTGACCGTACTTAGCGCCATCGCTTCCTGGCGAGCCTCTAGGGCAACACCTTTACCGTGTCTGCCTGCAAGATTCGAGCCAAAGACGAATATCTGTAGTAGCCATATACTGTCACGCCTGCCTTTCGGGCTTACGACCCATCATATTTCCTAGTGCCTTGCACCACCCGGAAATGCAACTACCATGTCCGGCAGATTCATCTAGCATCTGCTTGTTACGTAGAGGGCCAGCAGCCTTACCGTGTGTGTTCCACTGTGCTGGAAGGCACCTTGCATTTGACGCCCAACACGATCCTGGCCTTACATTGTCCAGCTAGTGAATCAGCACCCTAGCACCACCTTGGCGATTTCCAATTTCACCCTCATCTAGCGAATCTTATCTAGAAGAGAGGTATAAAAGCTCTGTGTCTTGGTAATCGCGTCCGCCGCATACTAGTACGCTTAGGTATGAAGTCGGCGCTCCACTTCGTCGAGATCATGCTTTACGCTATGAATTCGCTGTTCGATGCCAATTAACAACTGCATCCTCTAGAACTCTAGGCGTGACGTTAAATCATCGGAAATTCTGTAGCTCTGCTATTACGTTATCGCTGTTTCATGGTACCTCCATTTAGTGTAATTGCCGCATTTACGAGCACAGTTGCGTATTTGACATTTTCATTGAATACGTACAAATAATTCTCAAAGCTACTTGCACCTCCAACATAACATTCTTTATCAAACTCCTCAAATGTTACTTCATATGCAGAAATCAATCTTCTTCATGTTCAAGGTCAAGTCTTTCCAATGACCGCCGATCGGTGAAAACATACATTTCACCTTCTATAAGATGAATGTACCAGCCACTTACGTTCTAGTGCTGGCTTGCCCCACCGTACCCCCAATGAGCCATCCCATTAGTAGCCATCCCCCCAATATACGCCGGATCTTACGTCAACCATGAATTTCACGGCAAATCACACAAGGCTTGGCCATAGCTACCTTAGCATTGTTCTTTGAATCCTTGCCTGCTTCGAAGTCTTGCACCATCCAAGATCAAGCCAATGGCACGCAACAACACGCATGCTTCACATGCAAACCCACGATATATGGCTTATCGTTTCTGTGCCTGCACTACCATCCACTGTATGCGTCTTGCGCATATCAAATTTGAATCCAGTAAAGATACTTGACCTGATGCTTCTTAGCGAGTACGACAAACCTGAACCTGCTAAGGCTCTTTCAGCCATGTTATGGCTAACTTCTAGTCTATCGTTCACTTCATCCTCGCCGACTGTTGCATAGAGCGGTTCTGTAATGGCCACATCGTTTACATCAGACATTACTTGCACTTCCTTCCGGATCATTTGTTCATGGCGTCCTCAGGACTCAGGCCCACCCATTGAATGTTTTCATTTCGTGGTTCTGTGTCAAATGCCTCTTCCATTGTAAAGATGTTACCGAATGTCATGTTCCTGTTGATTTTTGAGATAGCCCATGCGTTACGCTTTGGTAATGAACTACTCATCTACAGTATCCATACTCAACTTCCAGGATGCACAACTAGGCCAGCACTGAAGTCAAAATAGACTTTGATCTCTGTCTCTTTTAGAAGAGGCTCCACGTCCAACTCGAATTCGCATGTTTACTTTGCGCATTACCACACTACATCCTTTTCTTATATGAGTTTGAGGTGTAATCGTTGTTGAGCTTTATAGCCCACAAAACAAAACAAACTTGCCATGGAATACATTAAAGCTCACTTTTGAATGCATGGGAATGTCATCGTATTGATGGTGCCCGCATCATGATTTCAAGCTATGGTCAGCATTTGCTCGTTACTACAATCTTGAAGTATTCCCCTCGCAGCTTTCTGGATTGGAATACCATGTAACTGTGTGCTCTTGCGGTTTTTTGTTGAATGGGTAGACTGTTTCTGTTTCTTTAGTCTCGAACCATGGACCTGCTTAAGGCACTACTAATATACTCCTTTGAAGAATCGTTCCTGTTTTAGCTTAGATTCTTTATAATCCCAAAACTCTACTCTGTGCTGCATAATAAGAGAATGCTTGGAAGTTAAACTAAGGGTAGTCACTTATCAGCCAGTGGCACATGTTTGCCTTCGCAAATAGCGACTTCTTATTATACCTGAATTTGAAATGGTCCTTTGTGGACATGCAAGTATGCCAATGTGCGAAAATCTTTACGAGTCATTGCGCACCCTGGCGCTGAGCTTTCCATCAATGAAGAAAAGACCATGACAACTATCCAGTGAGACGCAGTGCCGTCAACGATTCCACATAACGCAGAGAAAGTCCACCTAACACTAGGCACACATTGAATGCAAGCTTGAATATCACAGCCAGCTCTTGGGTACCGCTGATAAATTGGTGTCTTTGATGGGCTCCAAAGACATGAAGCCTGGCGTGCGAAGATGCGGGCATGAGGTGCATTTAATCAGGCAGATCGCTCGACCAGTCACGGGGCAGTTGGACGCTGGCGAAATCTCTGCCTCATCATAAGTATCGAATGGCCCCTTCCGAGGCTCACCATCTCATCGTCGGACTTCTGACGAAGTAGCCGATCGTTCATTCCTTAAGCTACTTCGAGAAGTGGCGAGAAGCTCCAGCAATGGTGTAGTCATCCTGCGGGATAACTAACCGTACCCTCACCCGCTTTATTTCATGATGAAGCGAATGTGCCATACACCAAATATCGCTCCGGCAACATCAGCCATTTACTTTCCAGCTAGTGCCTTGAGGAAAGCCTCAAGGAAGGTTTTGGCATCTTCGCCCGTGTCTGCTAGCAGGAGATCACGCTCCAAGGTCCGCATAGCAACTTTGATATCTGATGTTGGGAATTCTGTGAAGCTCTTCCAGCTTCTGTTCTGAAGGTGGTGGTATTGATGAAACGCGTAGCTATGACGCAGGAGTTGATCAGTACCTTTCAGTACCTTTACCTGCCTCTGTCATTGCCTTATTACAGCGCTTGGCAACAACATCAATATTCTTCGTCTTCAGTGCAGCGATCTTCTTTTGGATGATCTCCACCTTCCATGTTCGCGAGTCGGAGAATGTTCTTCATATTCTTCATTGGTAGCCTCCTTCTTGTCGGTTAGAGCAAGCAACTGGCACAGCTGCTTGCCGTTGTGACCTGAGCAATGCGTAACCTTTCGATGTCGCCGTTCAGTTACGTATTGCTGCCCGATGGCCAGTGAGATCCACCTCGACCGGTTCGGGGTCGTCAGGATGCAGCCCCAGCTTCTGCACAACCTTGCGAACCAGCAGCGCCGGCGGCAGACGGTCGTCTCACAACGTTGTCCTCTGCAGCGGTTAGACGCCCAACTCCAGATTGGGATGCCGTGCACAAGTCTTGCCTCAAACGAGGCAGCCGAACAGAAGGGGCGGATTACGGTGGAATTTCGGTATGTCGGCAACTCGGGTTTCAAGATCTCCGAGATCACCTACGGCAACTGGCTGACCCATGGCTCGCAGGTGGAGAACGATCAAGCCAAGGCCTGCGTACGGGCTGCGCTCGATGTCGGCATTTCCACATTCGACACCGCCGACGCCTACGCGAACACCAGGCCGAGACCGTGCTGGGTGAGGCCCTGAAGGGTGAGCGGCGGGAGTCGCTGGAGATCCTCACCAAGGTCTATTGGCCCACCGGACCGAAGGGGCACAACGACCTCGGGCTGTCCCGCAAGCACATCATGGATGTGTTCATCGCCGTGATCACCGAAGCAAATTCGTCGATCTGGCGATCACGCAACTGTGGCGTCCAGCCGGCGATGTCGTTCTGATTGCTCGGAACACCTTGTCGGTGCGTCGTCCCAGGGCAACCGCATTTTCTTCATCGAACAGGTTCTCCAGGTTCCACCATGCGATGTGATAGGTACGCATCACGCCTCCCAGTCGGCTTTACCTGCTTTCGAAACCGTCCCACGCCTCATCCCGACGGCACAAGATCTCGTACTCGGGCCGCTGGGACCTCGAGACGCACCGTTGACCATTCGGCTTCTCGCAAGGATTTAGTCAGGCCCAACCGTCGGGCCGTTTCGTCAGGGGACGTTGCTTGGCTATTCATCCCCAGCTCCTCCTGGCCCAATCGGACCAAGATCAAGAGCCTCCAGCCAAGTGGGGAATCCCCAGATGTGCCATCCGGGTACTGCGGTGCCGGGGTAGGGGTTATGAGGACGCTGAGGCTGTCCACGGTCGCCGCTGTATGTGCACTCGGCACGGTTCTCTGCTTTGTGGTTGGCGCCGTCGAGTGCTTGGCCCAGCGAGCACGAACTTCAACGACTACGTGGGCGCGTTGCCGCCGATGATACCAATGCCATCATGGATAAGCCCAGCCTGTATGAACTTGCACATATTGATCGGGATCGCTACACCATCGTGGCAGTAGACCTGACTGTCGACCTTTTATACGGTGACGGTCTACGCCTTCGACCGGATCGAGCATGGAATCTCACTACACGCTGAGATTGTAGGCTGGGCCGAAACGTGATGAGGTTCGGTTGTGCCGTTCGATCTCCCCGGCACCGAATGTTGAAGAGTTTCAGGCACGCTTTCAAGGATCTCGGTCCGGTTGGTGACGCAGACTCTCGCGACAGGTCACTCGTCGTCGCCGAGCCGGGTTCGGCCCAAGGTATGGTCGCGGACTGAGAACGGCCTTAGCGCCAGTTCCTGCCATCCGGACACTCTTCCGGGTCCGACCTCACTACGAACGCCGGGATCGACTCCCTCGGGATCGACTCCGTCTCATGATCGTGTCGTGCCAGCCGCAGCGACAAGGTTTCCTCGCAGATCAGGACGTGGTGTCGAACACGTGCAGCCAGAGCCGATACCGTGAGTTGAGCGCTCGCCGGCGGGGTGAGCTTTCAATGAGGGTGAGTCCATGACCATCGAGGATTCGAGAGAAGAAGAAGAAGGTCAACCCTCCAGCAGCTCGATCACCGAGCACGAGCTGGAGGAGTGCCAGCGGGCGAACGCAACCGGCCGGCCAGCCGGTGGTGTTCGTTCATGGCCTGTGGCTGCTGCCTGAGCAGCTGGGACCGGTGGGCGAACGCTGTTCGAGGAGAGCGGCTATGCGGCCTTGACACCCGGCTGGCCGGATGACCCCGAGACGGTTGAGGAGGCTGAAGAGCTCATCCTGAGGTGTTCGCCGGCAAGTCGATCGGTCAGGTCGCCGACCACTTCGAGACCATCATCCGCGGGCTGGACCGCAAGCCGGCCATCATCGGCCACTCCGTTCGGCGGGCTGCTGACCCAGATCCTGGCCGGACGTGGCCTGGCCGCGGTGTCGGTGGCGATCGACCCGGCACCGTTCCGCGGCGTGCTGCCGCTGCCGATCTCGGCGCTGAAGTCGGCCTTCCCGGTGCTGGGCAACCCGGCCAACCGCAACCGGGCGGTGCCGCTGACCTACGACCAGTTCCGCTTCAGCTTCGCCAACGCCGTCAGCGAGGAGGAGGCCAAGCAGCTGTACGAGGACCTACGCGGTGCCGACCGCTGGCAAGCCGCTGTTCCAAGCCGCCACGGCCAACCTCAACCCGTGGACCGAGGCCAAGGTCGACACCGAGAACCCCGAGCGCGGGCCGCTGCTGATCATCTCCGGCGAGAAGGACAACACCGTCCCGTGGGCGATCGCCAACGCCTCCTACAAGCAGCAGCAAGACAACCCGGGCGTGACCGAGATCGTCGAGATCCAAGGCCGCGGACACGCCGCTCACCATCGACAGCGGCTGGCGCGAAGTCGCCGACACCGCCCTCGCCTTCGTCAAACGATTCAAGAGGCTCATGGCGCGACCAACAGTGAGCTTCAGCCTCCGGCCCCGGCTGGGCGAAATTCCTCGACCAGGAATGCATCCTGATCACGACGACTCGCATGCTTTCGTCACCGTCTCGTCAGGTTGTACGGGTCGGAACCCGTGACTCGGACGGGTCCGGTGGCAGCAAGGTCCGTTGCCTGAGCCACCGACAGTCATAGTCCGACGGGGAGAAAACCTGGGGTGTAGCCGGGGGTGCAATTGCGAGGACGCGAGCTGAGTCTCTTTACCGCCCGCCAGCGAGAGCGTGACTTAGGCCGACTAGTGACCCCGAGGTCCACGGGATCATGGTGGTGCTGTCAGGTGTCGGGTTTGGTGGCAGCCCGGATACGCGGCACATGCCATCTCGGATCATCAGGGCACGGCGCTGCGTCTTGGTGACCAGCCGTCGTGTGCGCCATCGCCAACAGTCGCCGTGCGCATCGACCACCGCGCCCAGCAGCGGGTCGTCGCAGGCCAACTTCTGTGCGGTCGCGGGCTCGATCGAGCCCGACCCCCTCGATATGGCACCGCATCAGCAGGTGTGGACGTTCCCGCAGGAACGTCTCCAGGTTCTCTGCGGAGACGTGCACCACCACCAGGGTGCGGTCCTCACCCGAACGGTCCTCCGGTGCGGCGTTCAGGAACACCCGCGCCACATCCAACAGCGCATCCGCATTGCTGTGTGACCGTCGGCGTCGGTCTCTTGTTGCGCGTCGCCGCTCGGATCGGGTTTACGGCTGGCGGCGGGCCGAACTGGTCCTTCGCCGTATCGATCGCTGGAGATCAAGCAGCGCGGCCTCCTCGCTTTGGCGAGCCGGGCACGAATAGTCGATCATGCCGTCCTCCCGCTCACGCCAGGCCACCCGCCGTTTGGTCTGCTGCTTGATTCGCATGCCGTCGGCGGACCGGAACCCAGACATCATTTTGCGCGAGCTGGGCTGCGGTCGCGGTCAGCGCTAACCCGGCCAACCGAGCCTCATCGACCACATCCACAACCCGGGTCACCTCCCGGACCTTGGAATAGGAGAGTCGACCCTCCCGGAACAGGCTCGGTGATGGTGGGCATGCGCCGCAGACGCCTTGGCGACCCGGACATGTTCCCGAGCGACCCCGGGTGTCATGGAACAGGACCACGACAGCCAATGCGCCAACGATTTGAACCCGGTCCAATGCCGCAACCCACCGAGCGCATCGAACTCACCCAACAACTCCACCAACACAAACTGGCAGCGGGCCGCGTCGGCGGCCGCGGCGCAGATCCTCCCCGCCAACGCATCCGCCTCGACCCGCTCCTCCTCATAGGCCATCTGCTCAGGCGTCGGCCCGTCATGGATCCGGATCGCCTCACCCGGATAACGGCCCGGTATCACCCCTTCACCACCATGCTCGTTCATGATCAACTGCTTGTCCTTCCCCGAGAAACTACTCCTGACAAGGAAGAACGTACAGATCACGACTGACAATTCTGGTGAGCCCGAAGTGGGCCTTCCGGGCTAGGTGAACACCGCGCAACTGCGGACCTCGACAGGCGCAGCGCGTGGGCAGACGGGTTCGGGCAGGCTCAGCGCGCGGAGGCTATTCAAGCTCAGCCGAAGTGCAAGACGTTCCCGCGGTAACGTTTCAGCGAGGCTGCGACAGGCTCGGCAGCCCGGCAGTCGAGCACCTTCTGTGAGGTCAGCCCGCAGCTGGCGGCTTGCCCTCTCTGCGCTCGAGCTCATCGGATCCTCGGCCTGCAGGCGCTCAAGTTCCAGGCGCTCTGCCTCGAGCCGCTGCGCCTCGCGCAGTTCGGCTTCACGTTGTTCGACCTCCAGGCGATGCGCTTCGAGGCGTTCCTCGCGCCGACGCTTCCGCTCTAGCCGCTCCGCCTCCTCGGCGGCGGCCTGCCGCTCAGCCTCGAGACGCTCGGCCTCGGCGGCCTCGACGCGTTCGGCAGCAAGCTTCTCGGCGGCGGCGCGTTCGGCCGCGTCACGTTCGGCCTCGCGGCGCTCGGCATCGATCCGCGCTTGCTCCATTCGCTCATGCTCGAGCCGACGTGCCTGGGGCCGCGCAAACCGAGCCAAACGGCCAAATCTCGCTGGCGCGCCGCCTGCAGTGCCGCAAGATCAACGATCTTGGTCGCAGCAGTGGGGGCAGTCGTCGCACCGCGGAGGCGGTCGTCGCAGCGTACGACATCGTTGGGGGAGCGGTGCCCATGTGATCGCTTGCGTACCGAGACTGACCGTTCCGCGCGCCAAATCCTGGACCGCCGTCTCCGACCCGTCCGGCAGGAGCGCGTCCGCCTCGACACGAACGGCCGTCGCCTCGTCGACGCGATCCAACTCCGAGAGATCACGAGCCAGATCGGCCAGCGCCGAGGCCAGCTGGACGCGTACCGGATCACCCAGCCGCCCGGCGAGTCCACCCAATAACTCGATCAGCCTCCGCCGCGTGATGAGACCTACCTCGGACTCGCCGGATCCGGCCAACCGGTCTGCCATGTCCCGATACAGGCCGAAGAGCGGCTCCGCAAGGCGTTCCAGGAGAGCCGGACTAAGCCGTGCCGGCTCCGCGAGCCGCCCGTCGACGATATCGTCGTAACGCGACTTCGCCGCGTACACGTAGCCGACCGATTCCTCAGCCCGGCCCGCGGCCCACCGGCAGTCCGAGACGAGCCGCTCGACGTCCATCGCGAGATAGGCAGCGGCAGGATCGTCTCCAAGATCAGATTCGGCCAGCCGGGCCACGGCGGCGTCGGCGTACGCATTCGCTGTAGCAACATCTCCGGACGCCAGCGACGCCCTGGCGCTGCACGACAGTGCCCAGATAGCGGTCTGCGGCTGCAACCGCTGCTCCAGCCCCTTCCCCGGAGTTGATCACGCATGTCCTGGAGCGAGTCAATCGTCCGGCCAGCGGCATCCGGCAGGCCCAGCCAGCCTGAATCGCGCGCCAGATGGACGGCCGCAGTCACATAGCGCGCCGCATCACTGATCGAGGTGTACGGCCCGATCGGTCCTTTCGCGGCGAGCAGCTCACCGGCACGGCGTACGGACTCCTGGGCATCAGCCGCAGCGATGCGCATAGCCGTGCCCGAGAAGCCGATGCGCGGTGAGCTCAACGAGGGCATCGGCCAGCTCAGGCTCGCGCGACGGGTCGGAACCGACCCAGCCGCGAAGCCGCTGTACCAAGGAGCCCAACGCCTTGCCACGCTGAGCATAGAGATCTGGAGATTGCTGTCGTGATTTTGGCTGAGCCATCACACTACTTTCCCCGCATCAGCACCTTCTTGCGAGCGGCGACCTTCTCCAGCATCTTGTCGACCGCCGTCATCCATGGTTCTCCCGTCCCCGACGAACAGCGGATTGCTTTGGTTCCCCCATTTGATCGCGTCCGGTCCGACGAGCGCGTTCTTCACCTGCACGATGACCTGATTGGACACGGAGAAAGCCTTGCCACCGCGGGTCATGCGGGCAATGGCATGTCCCTGCTCCTCGAGCTTGTCGTCGCGCACCATGTCATCACTCGCGTGAATGCCCACGCTGAACCCGTCGAGCGTGGCGCCGGCGCGCGCGAGAACCTCGGCGCCCATGGTCGCGAAGCCCGTGCACACCAGACCGCGCCGACCGGTGATCGACGCCTTGGCGCTGAACAGGTCCGAGACTTTGAGGCGGAGGTCGGCGACGCTGGCAATCCCGCGATGCACGAAGAACGCCGAGGCGAAGCTCTGATAGGCGTCGAAAACCTCCGCATTGCCCTTCCGCGCAACTGCCGCGAAGTACGTCTGCGCGTCAACCTGGCTTGGGATCACCGGCGCGGGCCTCCCCGTCGCCTTGGTCATCGCTTCTCGGGCCTCAATCTGCTGGCCCCAGGCGTTGGCGAAATCCACGAAGAAGTCGTAGTCGACAGCACTCCCGAACACGGCCGCGAACTCATCGCCTAGTCCCCCGCCAACAGCGACTTGATATCGGCGATCTCCTTCGCTGTCGGGGCCGCTTTGAACGCTGGATTGTTCACGGTCAGAAACGCGCGCAGCAGAACGTCGACGCGCTGTGCGGAATCGGCTCTCTTGTCGGCCTCGGTACGCACCTTCTGCAACTCGCTGATCGTCGTATTGAGGTACTTGATCACGTCACCGAGTGATCCACCGCCGTTCAGCGCCGCTTCGATCGCCTTGAGGTTCTTGATCAATCCTTTGACGTCGATGCCGGCATCGATCTGCGAAACCTTGCTGATCGCCTGAGTGACGGCGTCGCGGCTCTGGTTGCGGGCGTGTCCGGCCTCCAGCTGGTCGATTTGATCACGGCTCTTCATCAGCGAGCTCGCTTTCTTGGCGAGCGTCACGGCGGTGTTGAGGGCCGCGATCGACGGATCCGCCTTGGCGGCGGCCGACCGCATAGTCGGGATGTAGGCAACGATCTTGGCGGCTGCGGCCTGCACGCTGGCCGCCTGCTTCGGGTCGAGGCCGACCACTGCGGCCTTGTCGGTGACGTTCTGCAGTTTCTTCTCGTCGTCAGCCCAAGCCTCGAAGTCCCGCAGTGCTCTGCCGGCTTGATCTACCGGATTGGGTTTCGGCTGTCGCTGGACCACCAGCGCCGCCCCAAGAGGTTGATCTTGGGTGAGCAGTGAGGTCGTCGCAGCATTGCCGAACGTGCGCTGGAGGCGCAAGCAGACCCGACGCTCGCATGGCGTGGTGCGGTTCCGCCGCGATCTGATCCCGATCTGAATCCTTCGGGAGGCGGCCCGGCGGGCGACGGTTCCATGTCGCGGTCGCCAGCGGGCCTGGCGCAGCCAAGGCTCGCTGATGCCGACGCGTCACAGTGTCACCTCTGAGGAGCCCTGCCTGAAGTAGCCAGTGATCTCAGGGTGCGGCCACGCCCGGCGTACTTGTTCAGGCAGTACTCTCGACGCATACCTGCCAGCCACCATCGTGGATGGGCGCTGACGCCGCGATGCGGCGCAATCCTGCGGAGGCGATGCTGGCCGAAGGCGAAAGGACGTGTCGAACGAGTAGCGACCCATAGGTAAGGAGTCACCTGGTGGTATCTCAAGAACGCGTTCCGGTCGATTGTTGGCGCCGGTGGCGCCGGTCTATCCCTTTCCCTTCTGTTACGCCAACAGGGAATTGCTTCTCGTGCTGGTTGAGCGGCGTTCCGATGTTTCGTGGTTTCCAAGGGCCCGTAATCTCAATTTCCGGACATTGAAGTGTTCCGAGGACTTGGACTCGAAGCTCAAGTCATTGCAGCCGGAAATCATGTCTCGCGTATGTTCCGTAAGGAGACGTTGGTCTCACCCGGAGCAGGAAGAATTCCCCGCTGTCGATGAAGCAACTCGCATCGTCGACCATCCGGAGATCCTCACCCCGGAGCCAGTCGCCTGGTATTGCCCGCAGAGCAGGCTGGAACCGCTGCTGTTGGCCGCGGCGAGCGAGCGCGGGTGTCGACGTGCGCTACAACACCGAAGTGGTTTCGTTCACCCAGGACGAGCAGGGCGTAATCGCAACCATTCAGGATCACAAGAATGGATCCTCATCCGTCATTCGTGCGGACTATCTCGCGGCTTGCGATGGTGCTCATAGTCGCATTCGAGACGCGCTCGGCATAAAGGCTGAAGGACTCGGAGTGCTGGATGAGCACTACATCTTTGTCTACTTTCGAGCCGATTGGAGTGAACTCATCCGAGGCTACGAAGCCGACGCGATCTTGATCGATCAGCCAGGCCTTCGGGGGTTTTTCCTGATCACCGATAGCGATCGCGGCATGCTTCTGCTCCAATACGGACCATCTCAGGAAGGATCTGCGCAGGAATACACCGCCGAACGTTGTCACGACCTTGTTCTCAAAGGAATAGGAAAACCGGACCTCGCCGTCGAGATCGTCGACATCGCGCATTGGCAGCCCGCGCAACTGGTCGCCGAGCATTTTCAGCGGGGTCGGGTTTTGCTGGTCGGCGATGCGGCGCACACTATGCCGCCCAAACTGGGCATGGGCGTGAACACGGCGATTCAGAGTGGGCAGAACCTAGCTTGGAAGTTGGCTGCCGTGCTCAACAGGACATGCTTCTCCTCAGCTGCTGGCGACCTATGAAACCGAGCGCCAACCAGTTGGCCGGCGAGCCTCCGAGCAGTCGCTAGTGGGGCCCGCGGCAACCGTGTTCAATCAAGGCAGCGATGACAAACTGCTCCCCGTGGAGAGAAGGATTTCCGTCTTCTCCTCATCGCTGGCTATCGATATCGCTCCCAGGCCGTTCTCGCCGAGGATGCGAGCTCAGCCCTACCCGCGCAAAACGAGTTGCTGGACAAGCCAGAACAGCTCACCGGATTGCCTGGTACGCGGGTGCCGCACCTGTGGCTCGAGCGGCATGATCAGCGCATCTCGACGCTGGATCTGCTCGATGGGCGTTTCGTCTTGCTCGTCGGCGCTGCTGGTGCGCCGTGGCAACAGGCCGCGTCGGCGGTTGCAGCCTCTCTGGCGATCGAGCTGGCAGCCTACCGCCTTGCAGCGGATGGAGAGCTGCGTGATCTTGAAGATGGCTGGCAAACGAGGATGGGGATGCCAGCCCAGGGCGCGGTGCTGCGGTACGCCCCGGACGGCTTCGTGGCTTGGCGGACTCGTACCCTGCCGAGCAGTCCTGAGCAAAGCTCGAGCAGGTGATCTCATCCATCCTGTGCCGGCCCATCCCGGCTCCGGACGAGCCGAGGGAACGTGCCGATCAGCCTGGTTCGAGCACGAACCACACCCACCGCCGGGATGTCACCATCGTTGCGGTAGCCGTGCGGTTTCGTGGATTCGAAGCAGACGGAGTCTCCGGGAACCATCACATGCTCATCGAAGCCCAGGATCAGCTTCAGTTCGCCGCTGATCAAATAGGCGTACTCCGGTTCCGCTGTGCCGCATCAGTCGGCCTTCGGCGGACGAGGCGCTGCCGGGTTGGTAGGTCACGAGCAGGAAGTCGACGTGATGACGCGGCACCTGACCCAGCCGTTGCCAGGTGACCCCCGTCTCCAACGTGAGAAGCTCGCGATCGTCAGGGGATACGTGCGGCCCGATGCCTTTCGACCGGTCGGTGCCGAGGTAGCGAAGACCTGTGATGTCTCGACGAGGCAGCAGCCGCTGCTTCGTCGTCATCCGGTGGCGTTGAACAGCTCCTCGAGCGGGAGTCCGAGCGCTGAGGACATCGCGTACAACGTGCTCACTGACGGCTGGCTCTTGCCTGTTTCGATCTGGGAAATGAGACTGGGCGATACTCCGATGACGCGCGCAAGGGCGCGAATAGTCACTTCGCGGCGGATCCGCTCGGCGCGGATTCGGGGCCCAATCGGCGGCACCTTCGGCTCACCCATGTGCGCACCTCCATACCCGGTTATGACGACCTAGTCAGTGTCACTGAACAGGCGTAATTTATATTGAACACCATCGATCACGTGGGGTGGAGGCTATGGCGATTCGTACCTACGGGCCCAACGCAGTCGACTGGGAGGCACGGATCGATGTCGACCGACTGCGCACCGATCGGCTGCAGCGTCTCGAGGCAACACCTGGATGCCTCGGAGCTCGGTGCTCTGTTGACGTTCGACTTCTCCAACATCCGCTACATGACCGCCACCCACATCGGCACCTGGGCGATGGACAAGTTGATCCGCTTCGCGCTGCTTCCCCGGGGAGGCGAGCCGGTGGTTTGGGACTTCGGCTCAGCAGCCAAGCACCACCAGCTCTACAACCCGTGGCTCGACTACGACCGGAGTCCTGGCGATCGCGAGATTTCCGATGCCGCCAGAGCCGGGCGATCAGGAGCACGCGCCGGGATCTCAACGCTGCGTGGCGCGTTCCATCCAGACGCCGGCATCGCGCAGGAGGTGGCCCGGAAGGTGGCGACCGTGATGCACGAGCACGGGCTGGCCACGCGAGCCGATCGGCGTCGACGTGATCGAGATGCCGATCCTGTCCGCGCTCCATGAGGAGGGCGTTGACCGTCGTCGACGGTCAGCAGGTGTTCCTGGAAGCGCGCCGGATCAAGACTGTCGACGAGATCGCGCTGCTCGCGCAGGCATGCTCGATGGTCGACGCCGCGTACGACGAGCTGTACGCCTTCCTGCGTCCGGGCGTGCGCGAGAACGAGTGCGTCGGCCTGGTCAGCAAGGTGCTCTACGACCTGGGCAGCGAGTACGTCGAGGGCGTCAACGCGATCTCAGGCGAGCGGTGCTCGCCGCACCCGCATGTGTACAGCGACCGGATCGTGCGGCCGGGTGACCCGGCGTTCTTCGACATCCTGCACAGCCACCTGGGCTACCGGACCTGCTACTACCGCTGCTTCGCCGTCGGCAGCGCGTCGCCGGCGATGCGCGACGCCTACGTCCGCTGCCGGGAGTACATGGACCTGGCGATCGCGGCTCGTCAAGCCGGGCGCGACGACAGCCGACATCGTGTCGCTCTGGCCAACCGCGGAGGAGTTCGGGTTCGCCAACGAGGAAGCCGCGTTCGCGCTGCAGTACGGTCACGGCGTCGGGCTGGCGATCTGGGAGAAGCCGATCTTCAGCCGACTGGTGTCTCTTGATCATCCCGAGGTGCTCGAAGAGGGCATGGTGTTCGCGCTCGAGACGTACTGGCCCGCGTCGGACGGTTGGTCAGCGGCCCGGATCGAGGAGGAGGTCGTGGTCACGGCCGACGGCTGCGAGGTGATCACCAAGTTCCCCGCAGAGGAGCTGTTGATCGCGGGGCAGCGCTACTGGACCGTGGGTGGCGAGCTGCCGACGCTGCGCGAGTCGCAGTCCCATCTGAACACGAGCGCCGGCAGGGGCGGGCAGTGACAGTTTCGGCGGACGCGTCGGTCACGCGTAGACGCCAGCCGGCTGCTCGAGTGGTACGAGCAGATGGCGTTGATCCGGCGGACGGAGAAGGCGGCGTACGACCTGTTCATGTCCGGAGAGGTCAAGGGCACCACCCACCTGGCGGCTGGACAAGAGGCCGTTGCAGTGGGCGCAAGCGCGGCCTTGCGCGACGGACGACTACGTGTTCGCGACCTACCGCGGACATCATCACGCAATGGCTCGCGGTGCCACGCCGGCCGAGTGCCTGGCAGAGCTGATGAGCAAGGCGACCGGCCTGTGCAAGGCCAAGGGCGGCTCCATGCACCTCACCAAGGCCGACAAGGGCATGCTCGGCTCGTACGCGATCGTCGGCTCGCACCTGCCCATCGCTGCCGGCGCCGCGTGGTCGGCCAAGCTGCGCGGCACCGAGCAGGTGGCGGTGGCTTTCTTCGGCGACGGCGCCACCAACATCGGCGCCTTCCATGAGGCGCTGAACCTGGCTGCGGTGTGGAAGCTGCCGGTGCTGTTCGTCTGCGAGAACAACCTCTACATGGAGTACACCCCGATCGCGTCGGTGACGTCGGTCCCCAACCCGGCGGCGGATCGAGCCGTCGCGTACGGGCTGCCGGCCGAGATCATCGACGGCAACGACGTGGTCGCGGTCCACGACACGATGAGGGCTGCCGTCGACCGGGCGCGCGCAGGCGAGGGGCCTACGGTGATCGAGGCGCAGACCTATCGCCACTACGGTCACAGCCGCGCCGATCCCGCCAAATACCGTCCGGCCGACGAGGTTGAGCGCTGGATGGCGCGCGACCCGCTGAAGGTCACGCATGATCGTTTGATCAGCATGGGCGTCGACGCAGCCGACATCGACGGGGCCGATGCCCGGGTCGCGCGGGTTGTCGAGGCGGCCGTGCAAGAGGCCAGGGATGCGCCGTTCCCGGACCCGGCCCAGGCACTCACCGACGTGTGGGCGGACGGTGGTGCGGCATGGCGGAATTGATCACCTATCGCCAGGCCGTCTCCGAGGGAATCGCGCGCGAGATGCGTCGTGACGCCACGCGTGGTCTGCCTCGGCGAGGACATCGGCGCGGCCGAGGGCGTCTTCAAGACCACGACCGGGCTCTTCGCCGAGTTCGGTCGCGGAGCGAGTCTGGGATACGCCGATCTCCGAGCAGGCGATCGTCGGTGCCGCGCTGGGTGCCGCGATGACCGGTATGCGTCCGGTCGCGGAGATCATGTTCTCCGACTTCTTCGCGTGCTGCTACGACTACCTGGCCAACGAGATTCCCAAGATGCGCTACATGACGGGCGGCCAGGTCACCGTGCCGCTGGTGATTCGCACCGCCAACGGCGGCGGCCTCGGGTTCGGTGCGCAGCACTCCCAGGCGGTCGAGAACTGGGTCTTCACGGTGCCGGGTTTGAAGATCGCCGGCGCCGTCCACGCCGGCCGATGTCGTGGGCCTGATGGCGTCCGCAATCCGCAGCGACGACCCTGTCGTTTTCTTTGAGCACAAGGGTTTGCTCGCGAGCAAGGGAGAGCCGGCGCCAGAAGATCACGTCGTGCCGCTGGGTGAGGCGGCGGTAGTGCGTCCCGGCGATGACGTGACCGTCGTTGCCCTGGCGTCAACGGTGCCGACTGCGTTGTCGGCGGCGGAGCAGCTGGCCGGCGAGGACATCTCCGTCGAGGTAATCGATCTTCGTTGCCTGGTGCCGCTCGATGCGCAGACGGTGCTGTCGTCGGTGGCGCGCACCTCGCGCCTCGTCATAGTCGAGGAGAACCCGTACCAGGGCGGCTGGGGTGCCACGGTCGCCTCGATCGTCGCCGACGAGGGATTCGAGTTGCTCGACGCGCCGATCCGGCGAGTGGCCGTCGGAGTGCGTGCCGCTTCCGTTCGCAGACGCACTCGAGGATGCGGTGATCCCCACCGTCGACAAGGTCGTCGACGCCGTACGGCGGCTCGCCGCCTTCTGAAGGGAACCAAGGAAACCACGCCAGATGCAAAGGAGCAGGGGCAGATGACAACCAAGACGCTCATCCGCGGTGGGACGGTCGTGAGCATGGATCCCTCAGATCGGAGATCTCACTGGGCGACGTACTCGTCGAGGACGACAAGATCGTCGCCGTCGAGCCGAACATCAGCGCGGACGCCGAGGTGATCGACGCGAGCGACTGCATCGTCATTCCAGGTTTCGTCGACACGCATCGGCATACCTGGGAGGCCGCGATCCGAGGCTGCGCGCCCAATGCCACCCTCGATGACTACTTCGTCGAGGTCCTCGACACCTTCGCGCCGGTCTACCGGGCCGAGGACGTCCACGCGAGCAATGTCGCGGGCTCACTGGAGTGCCTCAACGCGGGGATCACCACGCTGGTCGACTGGTCGCACATCAACAACACTCCTGATCACTCCGACGCTGCTGTCACGGGGCTGCAAGCAGACCGGCATCCGGGCGCAGTACGCGTACGGCAGCGCCAACCTCTCGTTGGCCGACTATTGGTTCAACAGCAAGATCGCGATTCCCGGCGACGACGTACGCCGCGTCCGGGACACGTACTTCAGCTCCGACGACGGACTGCTCACCCTGGGCCTGGCCACCCGCGGCAGCGGCTTTTGCATGGAGGAGGTCGTTCGGGCGGAGTGGAAACTCGCGCGGGAGCTGGGCATCCCGATCACGGTGCACGTCGCGATGGGCCGGCTCGCCGGCCGGTTCGCCATGATCAAGACGCTGAACGACTACGGGCTGCTCGGGCCCGATACCACCTACATCCATTGCTGCCACTTCAGCGACGAGGAATGGCAGCTCGTCAAAGACACCGGCGGCAAGATCTCGGTGGCGCCGCAGGTGGAGCTGTCAGATGGGCCACGGCTGGCCGCCGGTGCTGCATTCTCTGCGAACTGGGGCTGCGGCCCAGCCTGTCCATCGACGTCGTGACGACGGTTCCGGGCGACATGTTCACCGAGATGCGGGCCGCGTTCGCGTGCCGATCGTGCCCGGGTGCACGCTGAGAAGTACGAGCCGAACGAGCAGGTGCCCAAGGACGTGCTGACCGCGCGGGAGATGCTGCGAGGCCGCAACCATCGACGGCGCGTACGCCGCCGGGCTGGAGGATCGCACCGGCTCGCTGACGCCGGGCAAGCAGGCCGACATCGTGATCATCGAGGCCAAGTCGCTGAACATGGCTCCCGTCATCGACCCGGTCGCCGCGGTGGTGCTGTCCGCCGACGTGTCCAACGTCGACACCGTGTTCGTCGCCGGCCAGGTCAAGAAGCGCGACGGAAAGCTGCTCGCCGATATCGACAAGGCGCGGGCCGATGTCGAGGCCTCTCGCGACTACCTCCTCGCGGCCACAGCCGAAAAGCGCCAGTGAGCGGAGGCCACGTCGTACGCCCGGCCGGTGCGGTTGAGCTCGTCGCTCCGGCCACCGGCTGGGCTGGCGCGGCGACGGGCTACCGTCGTGGCGCGGCAGTGGGTGAGGACCAGGGTGCCGTGCACACCGGGTTCGTGATCAACGAGCTGGAGCCGGGCGGCTCGATCCCGTGGCATGTCCATTCCTTCGAGGAGACCTCGTACGTGGTGGCGGGTACGGCGGTGATCGACACCGCCGAGGGGTCGTTCCGCGTGTCCGAGGGCGGCTACGGGGTGGTCCCGATCGCTATGCCTCACCGGTGGCGCAATCTCAGTGAGCTCCCGGTTCAATGGATCGAGATGCAGGCGCCAATGCCGCGGTCCGCGTACGAGGATGACACCTTCGTTGTGCCCGGCCTGACGGACGAGGAGGCGTGGCCGACGTCGACGTACGCGACCCGCGCAACCGCTACTTCGGGCGCATTACGCCAGCGCAGATGGACCCGACCAAGCAAAGCCAGGATCTGCTCGAAGTCACGGCGAGCATGCGCACGGCGCTGCTGGTCTACGGAGGGATCAACGTGAAGATGATGGTCGATTCGGATCTGGGTGCCCAGCTGTCGACGATGTTCATGGTGCACTACGACCCGGACGGAGCCACCGGGCCCGCATGATCATCCGTTCGAGGAGACGTACTACTTCCTCGAGGGACAGGCCGAGGCGACCTTTGACGGCAAGCCGGTTGTGCTCGGGCCGGGCGACATCGCCTGGGCAGGGGTGGGCTGCCCGCACTCGTTCCGTAACCTCGGAGGCGGTCCGCTCCGGTGGCTGGAGACGCAGGCTCCGCAGCCGCCGCGGCGGTACTCCTATCGGTTCGCTCGCGACTGGGACTACTTACGGGAGGTGCTCGGATGACAGTCATCACTGCTGATCGTCGAGCGGCACTGCACGGCATCGGCACTGGAGATCGCCCGCCGACTACGCCGGAGCAGGGCTGGTCGGTCGTCGCTGGCCGGCCGCGACGATGCGCATGCCAAGTCGGTGGCCGCGGACGTCGGTGGCGACACGCGCGGTATCGCTTTGGACCTCTCTGAGCCCGAGCAGATCGCGGACGCGCTGACCGACGTCGAGCGCGGTCGATCACGTCGTGCTGTCGGCGATCGCTCGCGACCCGACACCATGTGACCGAGTACGACATCGCCACGGCACGCTACCTCGCGATCATGAAGCTGGTCGGCTACACCGCCGTGGTCAGCGCGCTGACGAGATCGGCTCGCTGAGGACGGCTCGGTCGTGCTGTTCGGCGGGCGGGCCAAGGATCGTCCGTACCCCGGTTCGACTGACCGTCTCCACTGTCAACGGCGGCATCTCCGGTCATGGTGCGCTCGCTGGCCGTGCAGCTGGCACCTCGCAGGGTGAACGCGATCCACCCAGGCATTGTCGGCGATAGTCCCTACTGGGCGGAGAACCAGGAGTTCACCGAGAAGGTCCGGCGAGGCGACGCCGACCGGGCGGAACGTCACGATGGCGGACATCGTCGACGGGGTCGACTTCTTGATCCGCAACCGGTCGGTCAACGGCATCGACCTGCTACGTCGACGGCTGGCTGGCTGCTGCAATGAGGGTGGCACTGATCGGCGCCGGCCGTATGGGAAGCGCGATGGGCGCTCGGGTTGCCGACGCCGGCCACGAGTCTGGTGGTGTTCAACCGTACGCGGCCGAAGGCGGAGGAACTCGCCCAGCGCACCGGGGCACAGGTGGCTGACACAGCCCGCGAGGCCGCGGAGTCCGCGGAGGTCTGCCTGCAGTTTCGCTCGCCGACGACGCGGCGGTGGCAACGACCTACCTCGACGGCTGACGGGCTGGTCGCAGGTCTGCGGCCAGGGTGCGGTGGTGTGCGACACCAGCACGGTCGCCCCGGCGACAGTCCGCGGGCTCACGCCGCTTGGTCGCGCAGCAAGGAGCGACCTTGATCGACACCCCGGTGTCCGGAAGCGTCTCGGTGGTCGAGTCCGGGACGCATCACGGTCATGGTCGGCGGAGATCCGGAGGCGCTCGATCGGGCGCGGCCGGTGCTCGACGCGTTCGCAAAGTCGATCTTCCATCTCGGCGATGTCGGGGCAGGCGCGACCATGAAGCTGGTCGATGAACTCTCTGGTCCATTCGCTGAACGTCGCCGTCAGCGAGGCGCTGGTGCTTGCCGAGAAGGCCGGGCTGGACCGCGAGACGGTCGTACGACATCTTCGAGGCTGGCGCCGCGGGCGCACCGTACGTGAAGTACAAGCGCGCCGCCTTCCTTCAGCCTGGTGAAGGTTCCGGTGGCGTTCAGCCTGGCTCTTGTCGCCAAGGACCGGAGCTCATCCACGACCTGGCGGAGCAGACGGGAACGCGGATGGACCAGGCCGAGGCCAGCCGGCACGCTGGTCGCGGAAGCAGTTAAGCGCCGGAATGGGTGACCGCGACATCAGCGAGGTCGCGCAGTTCCTGCGCACTTCATAGTCGCGCAGCGATTTCGTCCTAGGCGGAGTCTGTCTCGCTCGTGCTCTTGCGCGTGAGCGCTGAGTACCCAAGGCTCAAGATCGCGGCTGCAGCTAGCTGATCACCCACCGGATCCAGTCGATGCCGAAGGTGTTGCCCTTGCCGATGAGACCCCACAGCCAGTAACCGATCAAGGCCCTGGCAACCCCGAGCAGAATCGTCATAATCATTCCGTACCGTTGCTTGCCTGGTAGAACGATTCTCGCGCGAGGACCCCAATCACCGCTCCGAAGATGATGGTCCCTACTGACCTGAAACATGACACCCTGACGTCCGTCTTCGACGTGCAGTGCGTCGCGAATCTCAGCGGGCAAGGTGATTTGCCCTATCTGTCGCAGCGTTGTCCGTGTCATGGCGCCCAACCTTGTTCGCCGAGGTCGTTAGACATGCTCCGAATTTCGGAATCTCCAACTCGACTCTACCACTGCGGGCGGCACGTTACCGCCAATACCGGGATTGCGCGCTCCAGATACCGCATGGCTGGACGGAACCGGCTCGCACGCCTTTGCAGGCTGGAAGCTCCTCCGGATACTCGTATTCCTCGCTCTCCGGGTCGTACACCTGATGCTCGCGACGCATAGCTCCAGCCGTTCAGGAAGATCTCGCAGTCACACCCCGCTCCTTTGGACATCAGACGCCCGTGCCAGGGCGCGTGGCTCGCGGCGCCTTCAGATCGCGGTAGCGCTTGGCCCAGCGGAGCCCGGTGCAGCCGAACTCGAGCATGCGATAGACGTAGCAGTGCAGGCATTCACGCGGCTTCGGCTGGGTGATCTTGCATCGACAGATGCCTCAGCTCGCGCTCGATGTGCAGCACCGGAGCCAGATCAGATTCACCAGCTCATACCGTACATCTCTATCGCCCGGGACTGACAGAAGCTAAGGCCGCAATGGACTACCGCGTCGAGCGAGCAGCTGCTCCGTATCGGCCGCTACCCTGAAAACCTCACGCTAGGTACAGACCCGTCCCGTTGGTATACGCGTGAATCGAGGATTGCAAGCTCCGCTGGAGTGAGATTGTCCCTTCAGGCGTTGAATTGCGGCGCTACTTCTTGAGGGACGCACGAATCTCGGCTGCGCGATGCAGCTCGTTGGCCATCAAGACGCCGTAGGTGAACCCGTTGTCGGCTCTGCTCCGTCTGCAGCAGCACTGACCGTGGCGAGGAAGCTGGCGGCGACAACGGCATCTTGATGCTCGCCGAGCAGGGTTTGTAGCTCCTCGGCCTTGCCGCGCGATGGCCTTCATCTGGCTGTCGGCCGGCTCGACGAGTTCAGCGGCGTATCGCGCCCGTTTCATCGCCTTCCGCGCCCGATGCAGCTCGTTCGATGTCGTCGTCGGCCTTCCGCAGCCGCTTGTCCGCCTTTCGCTGGCCTTTTCCACATACTTGACCGCTGCTGTTGTCTCTTCTTGACCGGCCGCCTCGGTGAGCGGCGGTGCGGCCCGCCAGCCGCGCAGCAACTGCACCAGGTGCTGATAACGCGTGGTGCGCATCGCCTTGTTCAGCCGGTCGCAGGCGATCCTGCCCGTTCCGTCAGCGAGAGTCTTGGTGATCTCGGCTTCAACCGGTCCGCGAACCTGCTCCGGCGGCAGTTCGGCGATCTGCTTGGTCGAGTCGGCTGCTGAGAACGTCCCGGTCGCGCACCTGCGCCAAGCAGGTCGGCGTACCACGGCCAGTTCGTTGTTCAGCTCCTCGGCTGGAGCGGCGTCAACGACGTCACCAAAGATCCGCAGCGTGCTGCGCAGCCGGCGCGGCCGCCACCCGTGTCTTGTGCACGGCTGGCGTACCGGTGCGCATTCCGACATCGTTGCTGGCGAGCACATCGCACTGCGCTGCCAGGTACGCGGCCACCAGCTCACCGACCGTGCCCGGCTCGACCGTGGATGCCTGCACCATCCGCCGACAGTCGGGGCCAAGGGCACGATCCAGCTTGGTCCTGCTGGTACTGGGTGATGCGCCGGCAGCCTCCAGCAGCTTCCGTGCCCGCTTCAGATCCTTCTTCTTGCCGGCGGGCCCCAGCTCGACCTCCACCTCACGCCATGAGTGCAGCGTCGACTCACCATCGGGCGGACCGGACTCCACCTGGTCATCGGCAATCTCCAACACCAGCTCACCGTCGGCATTGAGGACTCGGTACGCCGTTCGGGTCGTCACTGATCGCTGCGACCGAGTCCGAGGCTCTCACCCGCCAGCAGACCCTCCACGCCCTTCGCCAACGCAGACGGCAGCGTCTTCGCCCGCGAGCCACTCTGCAGCTCGGTCCGTGCCGTGCCGTTGGGAACCTTCAACTGCCAGCCGGTCTCTGAGCCTCCGACCCGACGCCGCAGCGTGATGCCAAACAACCGCAGACCAGCACCTGGTGTGTCGAAATAGGTGTTGTCGAGCTTGCGCACCTGCACGATCAAGACGGCCGCCGTCCGGCACGAGATCCGGTGATCTGGGGCATCACCCAATCCGGGTCGACCTCGAACTTGTCCTCTTGTTCGTTCATCCGTCGCATTCGCACCGACCTCCTTGCACGACGGTCCATACCCCGGGCTCGACGTCATCTGAACGCGAGATCACAAATCGTCAGTGCGCCTTCTGACCCCGCTCGAAGGCTGCGGACCAGCGTCCAGTCAGAAGATCTTCCCGGGATTCAGGATGTTGTGGGGATCGAGCGCCGCCTTGACGGCTCGATGCATCTCGAGCACCGCGGGGAGAGCTCGCGAGAAAGCCCGGCCCGCTTCAGAAGACCTACGCCATGCTCGCCGGTCACTGTGCCCCCAAGATCAAGCGCATCGTTGAGGATCTCCTCGAATGCGATCTTCGCGCGATCTGCGCAGCAGAATCGCCCGGGTCGGCGATGAGCAAAGGATGCAGGTTGCCATCGCCGATGTGGGCGATGCTTGCAATCAGAATGTCGTGCCTGCTCGCGATCTGCTCGATGCGGGCCAGCATGTCGGGCACGGCCGCGATGGGGACGCAGACATCCTCGGTCAGCACCGGGCCGAGCCGCTCGAGTGCCGGGTACGCGAGCCGGCGCGCGGCAAAGAGCGCCTCGGCTTCCTCCTCGTCGCTCGACCGCGCGGCCCACGTCGCACCCGCGGATTCGAAGCACCCCAGCATCTGATCGGCACGGTCATCGCCGGTCACGCCCGGTTCATCGATACGACCGAGCAGCACGACGTCGGCCTCCACGGAGAGACCCATGTTCTTCCACTTGTCGACCGCAGCAAGACAGTGCCGATCGATCAATTCCAAGGCTGAAGGAATGATGCCCGCCTTGGCGACGGCTCGGGCCGCCTCGCCGGCGTCGACGATCGAGCTGAAGTAGCCGACGATCGTTCGCGGCGCAGCGGGCAGCGGCTTGAGGCGTACGGTCGCCTCCGTGATGATGCCGAGGGTGCCCTCGGAGCCGACCATCAGGGCGACCAGGTCGTAGCCGGCGACTCCTTGGCGGTGACCCGGCCGAGACGTACCAGCTCGCCGGTGCCGGTCACGACCTCGAGCGCCAGCACGTAATCCTTGGTTACGCCGTACTTGACGCAGCACACGCCGCCGGCGTTGGTCGCGATGTTGCCGCCGATGGTCGACCATGGCGAGCTGGCGGGGTCTGGCGGATACCACAATCCCTGCTCCGCCGCGGTTGCGCGCAGCTCGTCGTTGATCACACCGGCCTGGACCACGGCCAGCCGTTCCAGCGGATCGATCAAGCGGATCTGGTTCAGCCGGTCGAGCGCGATGATCACGCCGCCATCAATGGCGTTGGCTCCGCCGGAGAGCCCGGTGCCGGCACCGCGTGCCGTGACTGGAACTCCGAACCTGGCGCAGATCCGCACCGAGGCGGCGACATGATCACTCGAGGTCGCCCGGACTCAACGCCAGCGGTTCGCCGACGGGCGCCCACTCGGCCTCGTCATGACTCAGGCTCCGGATGATCTCTGGGTCGATGATCAGCGCGTCCGACGGCAGAGCCGCCGCCAGCGCCGTGCGGATTTCGGCGCTGTCCATGATTTCCTCTTTCGCTCAAAGCAAGGCTGGCTCTGTCATCCAAGCATGGCGCCGGTTGTGGAACTGGCTACGCTCCCAAGCCCGGAACTCACCCCTCATTGCACTGACCTGCGCGGGCGCGCAGACAGCGTGACGATCACCGGGCCGTTCTCACTGGCTCAGCACGTCACCGACATGATCATCCTGCTCGACCGGCTGGGTATCGACGCGATCCACGTCTGTGGCATGTAGATATGCCTTTCGACGAGCTCAGGGCACATCCAGCTTTTCTTGAGACAAGGCCTCTGCGGGCTCGTACGCCTCACCGTCGGTGCTGGCAACGACCACCGTGTAGCCGTCAGGGTCCTTGATCCAGATCTCGCGATGGCTGGGACCGTTGCCCTCGCCTTCCGGTGGGTTCCGGTGAAGCGCTCGTACGATCGGCGCCTTGAGCTGCTCCGCTCGCGCGACGACGTCGTCAAAGTCGGCCACTTCGCCGAACCACAGCAAGACACCGTTGCCAACCTCGACGTCTGGGCTCACAAACAAGCCGTGGTGGTGCTCGACGTCGCGGTGATGCAGCTGAAGGACGAGAGCTCCGTTAGACAGCAGGCGCTCGTACTGCGGGCCTCCATGATCACTGCGCAGGCCTAGAAGTTCTTGATACCACCGGCTTGAGGCCTCGACATCGCGTACGGCGATCATGGTCTGGGATTGAGCTGCACCAGCGGCTGCCACGATGCCAATTCGGTTGCCCGCGGGATCGCTGATCTCGGCAAGCCAGCGTTCACCACCATCGAGTTGAGGGCGGCCGTGCAAAGTGCCACCGTTGGCTTCGACGCGTCCGAGCGCGCGGTAGATGCTGTCAGCGGAGATCCACACAACCGGTCCTGCGGTCGAGGTCGGCGCTATGTCGGTCGTCAGCTGGCCGATCATCCCGGGCGCTTCAAAGCTTCCGTTACTCCGGTCGATCGACCATCCGAAGACTCGTTCGTAGAACGTCGCGGAGCGTTCGATGTCAAGCGCCGGAAGTTGAAGATAGTCAATCTGGCCGTGCACTGGCCAATCCTATTTCTCGTGCGCGCAAGAGCCACAGTCCATGGATGGAGTTCATCTCAGAGGACCCTGGACTGGTTGGAGAAGCGCCACCGGTATCGTCCGGCCTGCCTTCCGGGCGTACCTCTCGACCTCGGGAGCCTGAGCAAGCACGATCCCTTGCCAGGTCGCGGCGCGCTCCTCGCCGAGGAGCTCGCGAGGACGCACCTGAAGGGTCTTGGCACCAATCTGGACGTCGGCAGTCTTGGCCTTGCGCAGGTTGCGAAACCAGTCAGGGTCGCGGGGAGCACCGGATGCGGTGCCCCACACGAGAAAGCCGTCGGCGGTATCGAGGTAGCGCACGCAGGTGGAGTGCAGAACGCCGGTGCGGCGGCCAGGCGCGGTGATCATCAATACGCTTGGCGTCCTTGCTGTAGCTTGCGAGCCGCCCGTCGAACGCGCGATACATCCAGACGCCGATCTCGTTTCCGACGCGCACTAGTTTGCGCTTGAAGGTTGTCACTGCAGTGCGGAGACCAGTCGCATCACATTGTCGACATAGCGTTGGCCCTTCGGCCGTGGCTCGCCACTCGGTCAAGGTTCATCTCGCGGCGACACTGCTCGGTATTCGTCTGCGACTGCTTGCAGGTCGGCAACGAACTGTTTGCCGGTCGACATCGAGGGTGATTTCGTAGTCCAGCCCGAAGGAGCGGTAGTCCATGTTGCTGGATCCGATGATGCCGACCATGTCGTCGACGGTGAAGTGTTTGGCGTGCAGGATGGTCGGCTTGGGATACTGGTAGATCCGTACGCCTGCCTCCAGCAGGGCGTCGTAGTAGGAGGCTTGAGCGTGCCCGACCATGAACTGGTCGGCCTGCTCGGATACGAACAATTCGACCGCGACGCCGCGGTAGGCGGCGGTGGTGATGGCCTCCAACAAGGAGTCATCGGGCACGAAGTAGGGGCTGGTCAAGGACAGCTTGTGCTGGGCGCGCTGCACCAGTGCCGGTGAACAGTCTCAGGTTCGGCATCGTCAAATACCCGGGCCCGGACGGCAGCAGTTGCATCGGCACCGGGTCGGCGTCGGGATCGGTCCCGAGCCCGACCTCAGCGCCCAGCTTCTCTCCGGTCTCGGTGTACCAGTCCATGGCGAAGACCGATCTCCAGCGACTGCACGATCTCGCCGGTGACCTTGATGTTGAGATCCTTCCAATGCCGCCCCGCCTTGATGTTCTTCGGCAACAGGTAGCTGGAGTCGATCATGTTCTGCGAACCCATGAAGGCCACCTTGCTGTCCACCACCAGCAGCTTGCGATGATTACGCAGATCCGGCCGGCGCCACTTGCCCTTCAAGGGCTTGATCGGCATCATCTCGTGCCACTCGATCCCGGCCGCGGTGAGCTTGGAGTTCATCTGCTTCAACGTCGGATACCCGCGAGAGGCGATGTCGTCGTAGAGCAACCTCACCCGAACGCCGCGCTTGACCGCCTCCGCCAACGCCGTCATGAAAACGTCGGTGGTGTCATCCCAGGAGGTGATGAAGAACTCCACATGCACCGTCGTTGTGGCTTCGTTGACCGTCTCGGCCATCGCCTTAACGGCGGCGTCGGACTCGCCGAACAATCCATGGCTGACACCGGTCACGCACGGCAGGTGGGTCAGCTGCCGGTTCATCCGAATCAGGCTGTCCACCCCTGCCGGGATATCAGCACCCGGAGGCAGGTCAGGAATCTCCGCAGTCCGTTCGGTGATGATCTTGTTCGCCTCGGCCTGGACCTTCGCTCGCCGGCCCCGCACAAACGGGCTGCCGATCAACAAGAAGATCACCAGGCCGAAGATCGGGGTCACCACAATAAGCAGCAACCACGCAATCGAGGAGGACGGTCGACGATTGTTCGGTATCGTACCCAGCGCCACAATCTTGATGGTCAACTCGACGAGATACAAGATCAAAGGGGCCCAGGCAATCGCGTTCACCGATACCACCTCTCGGATTTGGCCTATCACGATAGGGCACCGGCTGGGAGATGGCCTCACCTGCGATGGGTGATGTTCCCGGTTCCAGAGGAGATGAGAGTCGGGTCAGCGGTTCAGCTGCGGTTGGTGCGCCGCACGGGGAGGCGTACGCGCAGTATCGTTTCTCCGGGCTGAGAGTCGATCATGATCGTGCCACCGTGGCGCTCCATGACGATGCGGCGGGCGATATCAAGACCAAGGCCGGTGCCCTGACCCACGTCCTTGGTCGTGTAGAACGCCTCGAACGCGCGCGCCGCCACGTCCGGCGCCATGCCGGGACCAGTGTCGCCGATCTCGATCACCACGTCGTCGGCCTCAACCCGCGTCGTGATGCGCAACCGCCCAGATCCACCCATCGCATCGACCGCGTTGTCGATCACGTTCGTCCACACCTGGTTGAGCTCGCCGGCGTACGCGTCGATCATGGGCACGTCATTGCCGTACTCACGCACCACGGTCACTCCACGAAGCCGGTGCGCGAGCATCGTCAGGGTGCTGTCCAGGCCATCGGTCACAGCAATGTGCTGCATCGACGCCCGGTCCATTTGTGTGTACGAGCGGACCGCTGAGACGAGCTCTGAGATGCGCCGAGTGGATTCCTTCACCTCTGACAGCAACGCGGCGACCGAGAACGTGCTCGCCAACCACTCCAGGCCCGGCTCGAGGGCCGGTCCGTCCAGGACCGCAGCGGCTCGGGCACACCAGTCAAGATCAACTCCCGCTGCGGCGAGTGGCGTTGCGATGGTCCATGCCCGTGTCACGCCATGACGGGTGAGCCACGATGCCAGGGCTTGCTCCCGATCCGCTCGGGATAGCGGATCCAGGTCCACTGTCACAGGCTTGGCCTCGCTGCGCAGCGCATCGAGTGCCGCGAGCTGCGCGGGCGCGATGTTCTGCTCGGCCAGCTGCCGAACCGAGGACAGCAACGTCTGGTAGTCGGTCTCGAGGGCTTGGACCGCCCGGCTCGCGGCTGACGCCGGATTGTTGATCTCGTGTGCAATCCCGGCCGCAAGCGTTCCGAGGGTCACCAGCGTGTTCCGCTGCCGAGCGGTCGATTCGACAGACCGGGCCGTGCGGTACAGACCCGCAATCAGGTGCGCCCCAAACGGAAACCAGGTATTGGAGCGATCACGAAGCGCCTCCGCCGGCACCCTGAGCGCGCGACCGGCGCTCGCTCCACGGCCGGTCGCCAGATAGGTTCCGTGCTCGTCCCAAGCGCGAAACCCGCCCGCCCAACGCCCCGGCACATCCATTCGTGCGACCACGGTGTCCTCACGACCAACATGACGGATCAGATCGATCGCCCCGTCGACCAGCACCCACCAGAAGTCCGCATGCTCACCCTCGTGGAACAAATCGACGCCCGGCTCGATGCGAACCTCGGTACCGTCATTGATCAGATCGCCGAGTTGATCATCTGTCAGGCTCTCGAAGATGCTCAGCGAGCGAAGATCATCGACGCGCATCAGATCGTCGCCAGGTAGCGGTGAACCAGATAGACCGACATCGCGCCTTCACCAACCGCCGACGCGACCCGCTTCATCGAGTTGAGTCGCACGTCTCCGGCGGCAAAGACTCCGGGCACGCTGGTCTCAAGCCCGAACGGCGGCCGTGGCAGCCGCCATCGCGCGGAGTCAGCAAGCAAAAGATCTTGGCCTGTCACGACGAAGCCCTTCTCATCCCTGACGATTTGGGGACCTAACCAATCGGTGCGCGGAGAGGCACCGATGAAGATGAACAACCAGCTGGATGGAACCTCGCTGCGTTGTGCCGGTCTCCGTGTCGGCGAGAGTGAGGCCCTCGAGATGGCCTTCGCCGTGAACTCCCACCACCTTGCTGTGGTATCGCACGGCGATGTTCGACGCTGAGGTGATTCTCCCGATCAAATAGGACGACATGGTTTCCGGACAGCGTGGCCCCTCGCACCACGAGCACGACTTGCCGAGCGAAGCGGGAGAGATCCAAAGCAGCCTGGCCTGCCGAGTTGGCAGCGCCGACGACGTAGACCACATCACCCTGGCATTGGTTCGCCTCGCCTGCTGCCGTGCCGTAGTAGACACCACGTCCGGTGAGCTCGGCGAGCCCGGTCGCCGGCAGTCGCCGATAGGAGACGCCGGTAGCGACGATGAGGGCACGGCTTTCGATTTCGCCCGAACCATCGAAGAGCACAGCGCGTACCGGTCCGCGGCTCTGAAGCCGACGACCTCGCGCGCGAGAACCATCTCTGCACCAAAACGAGAAACCTGCGCTATCGCGCGTTGCGCGAGGTCGGAGCCGCTCAAGCCCCTTGGGAAACCGAGGTAATTCTCGATCGCCGCGCTCATCCCTGCCTGGCCGCCGGGGCCTCGCGCTCCACGATGACGGTGCTCAAACCCTCTGATGCGGCGTATACGGCGGCCGCCAAGCCGGCCGGACCTCCGCCGACGATGCATACGTCGTACAGCGGCTGTTGCGCACTGGTATGCAGCCCAAGGGCTGCGGCCAGACCCAAGGTCGACGGAGAGCGAAGCGTCTCGCCATCAGGAATCAATACCAGCGGCAGGTCGTCCGTTGCTGCCTGGGCGAGCTGACGCAGCCGCTCGCCTTCGGCGTCGCGTTCTACGTCGTACCAGCGGTACGGCACGTGATTGCGAGCCAGGAACATCTTGATCTCATGGCTGCGGTCGGACCAGCGGTGGCCGATCACCCGAACGTCAGAGCTGTGATCAGGATTGGCCTTGCGCCAGTCGTCGAGCAGATCGTCGATGATCGGGTACAGCCGTTCCTCCGGAGGATCCCATGGTTTGAGCAGGTAGTAGTCGAGACCAATGTCGTTGATCGCGTTGATCGCGACATCGGTGTCGGCGTACGCGGTGAGCAGCAGCAGTTTCGCGCCGGGCGCGTATGCCCTGCGCCTGCCTGAGCATCTCGATGCCGGTCATCTCAGGCATCCGCTGGTCCGCCGCGATCAAGGCCACCGGATCGTCGCGGAGATTCAGCGTGGTGAGTACGCTCAAGGCCTCCGGGCCTGACGAGGCGCGGACGATGCGGTAGTCGGCACCGTACTGGCTGGCCAAGTCGCGGGTGATCGCCGCCGCGACCTGGGGATCGTCGTCGACGGTCAAGATCGTCGGCTTGCTCATTGAACGGCTTCGGGATCTCTTAGCGTGACCGCGTCCAACATTGCGGCGGGACCGCCCCCGAAAGAGGTGAGCAGTCGCCGCGCCGGGCCGGGCAGTCGAGGGAGCAGCCGAATGGCCTGTGCCATTGCCCACACCTGCGGGCGGGAGCTCGGAATCAACGTCCTGATGACGGCCGGGCCGATCCGCTGACTTTGCTGGACGGCAGGTCGCAGGACCTGCTCGTACGCCGTGAGCCCGCGAACGTGATCACCACGTGATGCGGCGAGTTCGGAGGCCAGAACGTATGCGCCCACGACTGCGAGGCTAGTTCCTCCGCCGACGGCCGCGCCGGGAGAGTACCCCGCATCTCCTGCGAGTGTGACTCGGCCTCGGGTCCAGCTGTCCATCACGATCGTGCTGATCGAGTCAAGGTACAAGTCGTCTGCGGTCTCCAGCTCAGCGAGCATGCGGGGCACTTCCCAACCCATGTCGCCATACAGGTTGCTGATCAGCCGTCGCTGCGCTGTGACGTCGTGGCGATCGTAATCATGCAGCGTCGGGCGTCCGCCACAGCAGCAGGACCCGCGCCTGATCGCTGCCGTAAACCGGGTAGATCCGCGGCAGTGCGACCGACGGCGCCGAATCCCAGCATCCGCTGATGGAGATCGAGATAGTTCGGCACGCTGAACACCGCCAGGTAGCCACCAAGGAACTGGAGGAACTGGTGCTCAGCACCGAATGCCAACCGTCGGGTGGTCGAATGCAAGCCGTCTGCCCCGATAACAAGATCAAAGGTCTGCGGCGACCCGTGGTCGAAGGTGACGTCGACTCCTTGCTGGGTCTCCTCGAGTGATGAGATCGAGTTGCCGAACACGTACTCGATGTCGCTCCGGCTCGCCTCGTAGATGATCTTGGCCAGTTCGCCGCGCATGATCTCGACGTGGCGCTCGGACACGCCTTCCGACATCGACTCCGCGGGAACATCGATGGGCCGGTGTCCAGTCTCTGACGAAGGAGATGATCTCGTTGTGGGTGCTCGCATCCTGCACCTGCCGCAGGGCGTCCATCCACTCGATGATCTGCAGAGCCGGACCGAAAAGGTCCACGGCATGGCCGCCGCTGCCGAAGCGAAGTTCTCGGTTCGCTCCACGACGGTCGCGTGGAACCCAAATCGGCTGAGCCAGTAGGCGACCACCGGGCCAGCAACGCTGGCGCCCGAAATAAGCACCCGACCGCCACCTGCCGCCATGCGATCAGCCTCCATACCTGCGGCTGAGCCATAGGCACCAGGCGGGATACAGCAAGTAGGTTCCCATCCAACTGAGCAGGCCGGCGTTGACGTACCACGGGGCCAACTGGGGATCGTCGATGCCTGCCACCACACCAGGAACCGCCAACCAACCGATGATCAGGAAGATCGCGGCGGTCATGCCAAGCATGATCAACCCACGCGGAAGTCCGGCGGTGTTTCGATGGAGTCGGTTCGCGACCAGCAGCCAGATACCGATGAGCGCGCTGCCAAGGCTCGACACCAAACCGGCGAGATACCAGCCCGTGATATCGAAGATGATCAAAATCGAGCCGATGACCATCACGACTGCGCCGCGCGGTGGCGGCAGCGAGGCCGACTCGGCTCCATCGTGCTGAGCGATCGGAAACCCAGAACCAGGCCAGCGCCATGCTCAGTACGCCCACCACGCCATTGGCCACATCGTTGAGAGATCCAAAAGGTCCGCCGCCGACGGCGAAGAAGATGATCAAGCTCACTACACCGATGAGGTCGACGACTGCCGTGGCAAGCGCCAGCCGACTTACTGCCTGCCGGCGCTCCAAGCCTTCGCTGATGACCACAGTCGGAGCGTAGCGGGGAAGTTCGATGACAGGCAGCGCCCCTTCGACACCACGCTTCGTGGAGGCCGATCGATGGTGCCGTTAGTCTGCTAGCGGAGGGACCGTGATGAGCAACGAGGTCGACGACTGGTTCGCTGAGCGCCAGCACCCGCTGACTGATGCGATGCAACGCGCCCGCAAGCTGATCTTGGAAGCCGACCCTCGGGTTACTGAGTCGATCGAGTGGAAGACGCCGACGTTCTCCTATCAGGGCAACATTGTCAGCTTCAATCCGTCGAAGAAATTCGTCAGCCTGCTGTTCCACCGCGGCGCGGAGATCCAGGGCGACTTCCCGCATCTCGAAGGCGACGGACGCCTGGTACGTGCTGATGCGCTTTGCCGACGTCAACGAGGTGGAGGCGACACGGGATGAGCTGCAAGCGGTTATCCGCGCCTGGTGCAGCGCGCACTAGGCGCAAGGGTCAGCTCCTACTGGAAAGTGGTCACTAACGACATCGATTTCGAGCCACAATCCTGTCGTCCGTGACCACTTTCCAGGGGCATCGGCTACGAGCTTGCGTTGGTGCTAGCTCACTCGAGTCCACTTCGCGACGGAGACGGCGCCGTTCGCGTTGATCGCAAAGAGCCGGTAGTAGCCGCGGGGCGCGAGGCTTGACGTGGCATTGATGGTGATCTTGCCATCGGCGTACTGCAACGGAACCTCCCGCTGGTTCGCATCGAAGCTGTGGGTTGGCGAGGCCGGACTCATCATGATCACTTTGGTGACATCGCTGCTCGCGTTGATGGAGTAGGTCTGGCCGTAGGTGATCTCATCCGGCACCCCGCTCAAGCTTGGCCGCGGACCTTTGAAGAGGTACGGCGGCTCGAACCGCAATACGGTGTCGCTCCGGGCCTGCCCCTTCGGGTTGGAGGACAGCGCTGATCACGCTGCCGTCGTCGGCGAGGAATGCCATCGAGTGGTAGAGCCGATGCTCGCCCTTCGGCAGCGGGTTCATGGCGGTCCACGATTTCGAGGTCGGCGTCTTCAGCAGGCTGACCTCCTGGCTGGCATTCTCGATCTTGTTCGCAGAGCCGCCGCCCAGCTCGAGCACGCTGCCGTCCGGCAGCTGCACGCAGCTCACATACACCTTGGCAGCCCGCAGCGATGGTCCTGCCTTGTATTTCGGCGTCGAGGAGCTATCAAGATCGATAACGTTCGTCGACGACGGTGCCCGGCCATCCGCCACCCATCACCATGAGCTTCTGCCGCCGGATGCTGCCCAGCCAGCAGGAGCTTCCAAAGCCGCGTCGGGTGGGAACGGTCAGGTCATTGACCTTGGTGAACTTGTTGCCGTTGAACGGCTCCCAGAAGCCGGGGTGGAAGACCTGATTGGAGCTGTCGACGTCTTCCGGGGCCTTCGCCCAGCCCGCACCCGTGAAGAAGTACTTGGCGTTGGCGGTCAGGAAGATGTGCGGGTACAACGGGAACTCGCGGTTGCCAGGCTGCGGGTCGTACTTTCCGTCGTACGGATTCCAGACCTCGGAGGAGCCGGAGTTCGCACCCTTGGCATCGAAACCGCCAACGATCAGTGCGTAGCCACCGCGGGTATTGACCACGGTCGGGTACCACCGGCCGTCTTTCATGTTCTCCTGCTTCGTGAAGACCTCGTGCTCGAAGTCGAAGGTGTAGAGCGCCTTCGAGCCCTTCCATGGCGAGTAGTCGGTGGTGCCTCCGGCGGCAATGCCGTCACCATTGCTCATCAGCATGTGGCCGGCGCAGAACATGTCGGTGGGAACCTTCAGCTCCGTGAGCGCACCCGTTGTCGGCTTCCAGACGTACGCCTTGAACGTGCCGGCTTCGAAGACCGCTGAGTTGTTTCCCGAGCCGGCGATCAGCAGGATCTTGCCGCCTGGCCCCATGATCAGGTGATACGCGTTGGATCCCGAGGGCAGCGACGGCAGGCGGCCCCAACTGCCGCCGGACGTGTCCGCAAGCGCCGTCAGGTCAGATGCGCTGTCGGGATCGGCGGCCTTGGTCTCGACAGGCGAATCCAGCGTGACCTTAGTGCTGGCCTTCTTCTTGCTGGATTTCGCCTCGGTACCGATGGGAGCTTGCGGATCGAGGAATTGCTTCTGATAGCTCTTCGTTTGCGCTTCGCTGTCCTTGGCGTCGGCCGCTCCTGCACCGCCGAGGAAGACGACGCCTGCGATCAAGGCCGTGCCAAGCGCCCCGAAAAGAGGCGTGCGCAACCGCACTCCCGACATGTACTTCCCCAAGATCAAGCCCAGTCCCCACCGGGCGGCAACACGCACTGGCTGTCCAGGGAATTCAACCAAAGAACACGCAGGATGTAGGGCGACATGCCAGAAAAGTGCTAACGGTTTTATAGCGCTGGTGATCCCAACCCGCCCACGACTCCGTATTACCTGTATGCAGGTCCCGTTCGGACGGCACTCGTAGCATGTCCTCTCGTGGCGCGGGTGTGAGGTACCGCCTCAACATCGACATCGGCGCCGTCTTCACGTCAGCGAGCTATGAAGGGGCTGAGGAGTCCGGAGCCCTGCAGCTGAGCCCGTTCGCGCGCGATCTTCCGTCGGCTCAGTTCCTGGCTGGCGGGAGGGTTCAGGTCAACCCTCTGGCCGAGACGCTTCGAGGCATCGTTTCCACGGCACAGAACCAGCTTCACGAGGTGCCGACGTCGGTCGGAGTGAGCTACCCGGCTACCTGGGATCCCACGCAGCTTCTCCTGTTATGGGAAGCATTGGTCCTCGGCGGAATCCCAGATGCGGACACAGAGCCTGTTGATGACCCGAAACCAACCGTGCCGGTGGCCCTCAGCCCGGTTGATCACCACGCGTCACCGGTCGCGGTCGTACCTGCCCGCGCGCCCCGGCCGGCCATTGGCAGGCGCAAACGCGGCTGGCTCGCCGGAGCCGCGATTCTGGCGGTCGTCGCGGGTGTGACGGCAGGTGTGATTGCCACCGGCGTTCCGCGCGCCGTGCAAACGCCAGCGGGAACCGAGACCGACCGATCGCCAGTCTCCAGCGAGCCCACACCGGCGGCTCCGGCGACAACGGCCGAACCAACGATTGGTCCGGGTGTGGATCTCCCGGCGTCCGCTCCGCTCGCCCTGCAGCAGTTCATCGTTCCGCGCGGAAAGGACGCGGCCACCCAGCTCAGCCTGGCCACTGTGGCTGGCGTGGTGGGACCTCGTACGCTGCTCGGCTGTCGCGGGCCGCAACTCCTGGCCGATGCTCTCAGACGATCGGCGCACGATCATCTACATCAATTACGTCGCGGGCACTCTGCGCACCATGGCGGCCGACGGCAGCGGCGATCGGCCGCTGATCGACTCGTCGCCCAGGGGATGCGGGAACATCACTCGGGCTTCCTGGAGTCCCGCAGACCAGTCGGTCATGATCATCGAGTGTCGCGCCACGGGCCGGCCCGACCGGCTCCTGGTCATCAAGCTTGACGGCACCGTCGTACGCGAGCTGAAGACAAGGCAGTCACGCATCGAGGACCCGATGATCTCTCCCGACGGACGCACCGTGGCCTATTGGGCTCGCAATGGCGCAGGCGGACCCAATGGTGGGTCGATCTACACCTTGGCGATGGACGGTTCATCGGAACCAGTGCAACTGACCAACCGCAAGATCGGCAGCGATGCCGATCCGGCGTGGTCGCCCGACGGCACGATGATCGCGTTCCGGCGCCGCGGCGCCAATGACAACTTCGATGTCTACCTGATGCGCGCCGACGGTTCAGGCGTACGGCCAATTGCAACCGGCCCGGCTCGGGAAGAGAAACCGGCCTGGTCTCCTGATGGCAATCAGTTGATGATCATCTCCAACCGCGATGCATCCGGAGAGCCCGCCACGACGTACGACGTTTACGTCTTCGATGTCGACGGCGGTACGCCGCGACCGCTTGGACTGACTGCGAATCGTGGTCCTCGCGCCCGTGTGGTCATACCGCTGACGCGTTTCAAACGCAGCGGTGCCTATCGAGCTCTCAGGTGCCAGCGATGATTCCGGCTGCGCTGATCGATTCCCATCTCGCCGTACGGGTAGTCGTTGGCATGCAGGTCGCTCGCCTGATCCAGGGCCGCTGTCTCCTCGACAGTGAGGTGCAGGTCCGCCGCACGCAAGTTCGTTTCCAACTGCTCAACGGTCCGTGCGCCCAAGATGGTCGATGTCACAGCCGGCCGGTCGGTGACCCACGCCAGGGCGACCTCGGCCATCGAGATGCCGCGATCCTCGGCCACCTTCTGGACGGCATCGATGATGTTCCAGGTGCGCTCGGTGCCGCGTCGGTCGTACGCCTCCATGCCGCGATTCGGATCATCTCCAAGCCGAGTGTCGCCGGTTGGACGTTCGTCGCGGCTGTATTTGCCCGACAGCCATCCGCCGCCCAAGGGACTCCACGGCAGCATTCCCATGCCCGCATCCTGTACGGCAGGCACGATCTCCCACTCGATCTCGCGCACGATCAGGCTGTACTGCGGCTGCAGCGTCACCGGAGCCGCGACGCCCAGAGCGTTTGGCAAGGTGGACGGTCTTGGTCAATTGCCAGCCGGTGAAGTTGGACAGGCCGTAGTAACTGATCTTGCCTGCGCGAATGAAGCCGTCGAGGGTACGCAGGGTTTCGTCGAGAGGGGTCAATGGGTCAAAGGCGTGTACCTGGTACAAATCAACACGATCCAGCCCGAGTCTGGTCAGCGAGGCGTCGAGAGCACGCGTCAAATGCCGGGTCGAGAGTCCGAGCGAGTTGGGCTCATCGCCCATCGGAAACCGGCCCTTCGTCGCAAGAACCACGCGATCGGTGACATCGGCCGGTCGGCTCGCGAACCACCGACCGATGATCTCCTCGGACTGACCGCCGCCGTACACGTCGGCAGTGTCCACCAGCGTGCCGCCCGCCTCGACGAAGCGATCCAGCTGCTCATGCGAGCCGGCCTCGTCCGTCTCGACGCCGAAGGTCATAGTTCCCAAGCAGAGCGAAGACGCGACGCAACCGCTGCGTCCGAGAGTGCGATAGTCCATGTTTTGTTCTATCACTTGGCTTTTTCATGATCAGATCTGGGCTGGATCCAGATCGAGCCTCCGCAGCAGCTGGGCATTCAACGCCACCACGATGGTCGAGGCGGACATCAAGATCGCACCCACAGCGGGGAGAGCACGAACCCGACTGGCGCCAGAACCCCGGCGGCCAGGGGAATGGCTAGCACGTTATAGCCGGTCGCCCAGGCGAGGTTTTGCCACATCTTTGCGGTACGAGGCGCGTGACAGTTCGATGACAGACGAAACTGCTCGCGGATCGTCCCCCGCCAGCACCACGCCCGCCGACTCGACCGCGACATCGGTGCCAGCGCCAATGGCAATGCCTACGTCCGCGCGAGCCAGTGCGGGCGCATCGTTCACGCCGTCGCCGACCATCGCCACGCGCCGCCCGTGTTGATCGCGCTCTGGCGGGCCCGCGTGGCTCTGCAGCTCTCGGACCTTCGCGTCCTTTTCTGAGGGGAGCACCTCGGCAAAGACCTCATCGATGCCCAGCGTCTTGGCGACGGCGTCTGCCACCGGCCGCGCATCGCCGGTGATCATGGCAACGCGAATCCCGCGCTGATGCAGGCCATCCACCGCGCCGCGCGACTCCGGCCGAATCTCATCCTCGACCACAATCGCGCCCTGGACCTGATGATCCGACGTCACGTAGAGCACCGTCGAACCCGCCTGGCGCCGGGCCTCCACCTCCCGACCCAGCGCGTCCGGGATGTCAGACGCCGAGTTCTCTCAGCAGACCGGGGCCGCCAACCGAAACGATGCGGCCGTCCACTGTCGCCCGGACGCCGCGTCCGGTGAGCGACTCGACATTCCGGACAGTTGGGTGATCGCCAAGCCCTTGTGCTGCTCGAACGATCGCCCGCGCGATCGGATGCTCGCCTCGGATCTCGACCGCCGCTGCCAGGCCCAACAAGCGTGTCCCGACCAACGCCGTCGCTGCTATCGCCATCATGACCATCGGTCGTCGCGACACTCACGACAGCCGGCTCGCCCTTGGTCAGGGTGCCCGTCTTGTCGAAAAGCACCACGTCGACGGTTCGCATCAGCTCCAGGGCCAGCCTGTCCTTGATCAGAATTCCGGCTCGGGCCGCTCGCTCGGTGGAGATTGCGATCACCAGAGGGATAGCCAGGCCGAGCGCGTGCGGACAGGCGATCACGAGCACAGTGACCGTACGCGTCACGGCCTGATCCAGCTGTCCGAGCAGAGTCCAGACCACGAAGGTGATCAACCCAGCGCCGGCGGCGAAATAGAAGAGAAAGGCAGCCGCGCGGTCGGCGAGGGCTTGGGCGCGCGACGACGATGCCTGCGCGTCGGCTACCAGTCGTTGGATCCCGGCAAGAGCGGTCTCCTCGCCGACCGCGGTGATCTTGACGCGGATCGCAGTGTCGGTTGCTACCGTTCCGGCGACCACGCGGTCCCCTGGGCGAGCGGCGTACGGTGCGGGACTCACCGGTGATCATGGACTCATCCACGGCGGCACTCCCCGTTTGGATTGTTCCATCGGCGGGAATCCGACCTCCCGAACGCACCAGCACGACATCACCGACCGCGAGCTCAGCAAGGCTGACGGTCTCGGTCTCGGTGCCCCGCACCCGCTCGGCTGTGTCCGGCAGTAAGGCCGCGAGGGCGTCAAGTGCGCTCGAGGCGGCGCCCAGTGCCCGCATCTCCAGCCAGTGGCCCAGGAGCATGATCACGATCAGCAGCGCCAGCTCCCACCAGAAGTCCAGGTCGAAGCCGCCAATGCGGAGCGTGGTTGCCCAGGAGGCGACGAACGCAACTGTGATCGCAAGCGAGATCAACAGCATCATCCCTGGTTGGCGTTGTTTGATCTCGTGCCACGCGCCCGTCAGGAAGGGTGCGCCGCCGTAAAGAAGATCACGGTGCCGAGTAACGGCGAGACCCATGGCACCCAGGCGCCGGACGGCAGCGGGTAGCCCAATAGATCGGAGAACATCATGCTGAAGACCACAACCGGGATTGCCAATACCGCGCTCACCAAGAACCGGCGGCGAAACTCTGCTGCGTGGTTGCCGTGGTCCTCACCGTGGTGCTCGTGGCCGGCCGCTGCATGCGTCCAGGTGATGGGCCTCGGCGTGTCCCGCCATCGGTGCCGATGCCATGACTCCTCCTCCAATACCCTTAGGGGGTATCTGACCTTACTGTCGCGCGAACTACCCAGTCCCCTGAGGTATTCCCACCACCACAGGGATTCGATACAATCGAATGCACGTTCGACCTCGGACTGACCTAGGGCTGCGCGTCTGGAGGTGACCATGTTCGAAGGATTTACCGACGAGATGGTCGATCTCGGGGAGGTGCAGCTTCGCGTACGGTTCGGCGGCGATGGTCCGCCCGTGCTTCTCATCCATGGTCATCCCCGGACCTCAGCGACCTGGCATCGGGTCGCACCTGCCTTGGCCGCGTCCGGCTTCACTGTGGTCTGCCCGGACCTGCGTGGCTACGGGCGATCGAGCAAGCCGAGGATCCGAGATGATCATCGCCAGCAGGCGAAGCGGGCTGTCGCCGATGATCTTGCTGAGCTGATGGCGCAACTGGACCATGATCAGTTCGCCGTCGTCGGACATGATCGCGGAAGTCACGTCGCCTTTCGGCTGGCCATGGACTATCCGAGCCACGTCACGCGACTCGTGATCATCAATGCGGTGCCGATCATCGAGGCTCTCGAACGCTGCGACGCCCGCGTTGCCGAGCGCTGGTTCGAGTGGTTCTTCTACGCTCAGCCTGAGGTGCCCGAACGCGTCATCTGCGCTGATCCGCTGGCCTGGTATCGGCCCGACGCCCAGCAGATGGGCGAGGAGAACTATGCCGAATTGGTCGAAGTGATCAACGACGCGGCGACGGTACGCGCCATGCTCGAGGACTACCGCGCCAGCCTGAGCGTCGACCGTGACGCCGATCGTGCGGACCGCCTGGCCGGGCGCACGATCGGGTGTCCGGCCTTGTTCTTGTGGTCACATCACGGTGACGTCGAGGTACTCTTCGGCGACCCGCTCGCCATGTGGAAGGCATGGGCGGAGGACCTGCGTGGCTGCGCCGTAGAGTCCGGTCCGCAGATGGCCGAGGAGAATCCGGGTGCCTTGGTGACGGCGCTCACAGAGTTCCTCGGGGACTCACCAGAGAAGGCGGGCGCTCCGCGAGGCTCCTGGTGGAGGCTAGGACTGAATCTGCTGGGCCGGCCAGCTGTTGGCATCTGGACGTTGCTCTTTGGGACGCTCGGTTACACAATGTGGCGGGGCCGGATGGTCAGCCGATGATGAGCGATCGACGACATTCCCGGCCGCGCTCGAGATGGACGTTTCATCGAAACGAACATAAATTTGACGGCATTTCACAGGAAATTACTGCATCCTTGCTCACAAGTGTCTGATTCGGGGGCGGATCGGAATGGAATCAGAGGGGAACTCATGAGAACGGCCTATCGAGTACTTGCGTTCGCCATCGCGGCACTGGTTGCAGTCCAGGCGGCTGCCATCGGCTACGCCGTCTTCGCGCAACTGAGCTGGATCGAAAATGGCGGCACGCTGGACAAGGCCTCGATCGAATCGGCACCCGGAACCAGCGCGTACATCTTCCACGCCCTGGACGGCGGCGTGGTCTTGCTCGCTATCGCTCGCGATGCTCATCGTCTCGTTCTTCGCCAAGATTCCGCGGGGCGTCAGATGGGCCGTGATCGTCTTGGTGTGCACGATCGTCCAGATCGCCCTGGGCACGCTGTCGCATATCTTGCCAGCGATCGGCGCGGTGCATGGCGCAGTCGCGCTGGTCCTCTTCGGAGTTGCGGTCACGGCAGCGATGCGCGCGCGGAAGCCAGCCGTTGTACCTGAAGAGCCCGTGTCGGCGGAAGTCGCCGTAACAGGCGTCGCTCATCATGGCCGGGCCCTCGGCCCGCGTACGGCTTGTGATCTCGGTGCTTGCCGCGCTGGCGATCCTCGTTCCGCTTGCCTGGCTGTGGCAGGCCAGCCTGGTAGGCAAAGAGCTATTCCGTCATGGGCATGGGCTACCTCGACTACGGAGGTGGCCCGGCAGTCGGTCATGATCACGGATCCACGGCTCGCTCGATTCCCGACATCAAGGTGGACGATTCGCGCAAGGCCGACGTGCGTGTTGATCTTGTCGCGGAGCAGCAGAACCTCAACATCGGCGGTCGAACTGTGCCCGGCTACACCATCAACGGCACCTCACCTGGCCCGACGATCACGGCACACCAGGGCCAGCTCATCGAGGTGCACCTGCGCAACGCCTCTGTCAAAGCCGGCATCGCATTGCACTGGCACGGAGTCGACGTGCCCGCGGCCATGGACGGGGTAGCCGGCGTGACCCAGGACGAGGTGCCGATCGGCGGCGAGTTCACCTATCGCTTTGTGGCCCATCAGATTGGGACGTACTGGTATCACTCACACCAGATCTCCAACGAGCAAGTGGTCGGCGGACTCTTTGGAACGCTTGTGGTGCTGCCCAAGACGGGTCGCGACGGAGCCCGTTGACGTGGTTGCAGCGGCCCACAGCTACGCGGGCACGAAGACGATCAACGGTGCTACGGGCGATCTGAGGGTGCCTGCCAAACCGGGCCAGCAGGTGCGCGTCCGAGTGATCAACACTGACAATGGCCCGATCGAGTCATGGGCCGATACGCCGTTCCGGGTGCTCGCGATCGACGGTTACGCAGTCAATGGCCCAACGGAGGTGGCTGATCGTTCAGTGACGGTCACCGCAGGCGGCCGAGCTGACCTTGGAGTCACTATGCCGAGCGACGGCAAGCCGGTACGAGTGCAGGTGTCGAAGGGGACGGCCGTCATTTTGGGCGCAGGCGATCCAGCCGCTCCGCCGCAACCGACAGCTGTCCTCGATCAGTTGAGCTACGGAAGCCCCGCTGCGCTGCCCTTCGACCCGGCGAAGGCTGATCGGCATTTCGACTATTCGATCGGGCGCCGACCAGGTTTCGTCCGCGGCAAGCCGGGGCTGTGGTGGTCGATCAACGGGCACCTCTATCCGAACGTGCCTATGTACGTGGTGCGCGAGGGCGACATCGTGATCATGCACATCGACAACCACAGCGGCCAGCTACATCCCATGCATCTGCACGGGCATCACGCCGTGGTGCTTTCCGCAATGGCGTCGCCGCTACCGGCAGCCCGTGGTGGATCGACTCGTTGAACGTGCTCGAAGGCGAGACCTATGACATTGCGTTCGTTGCGAACAACCCGGGCATCTGGCTCGACCACTGCCACCATCTCGGGCACGCCGCCCAGGGCATGGTGGCTCACCTGATGTATGAGGGAGTAAGTACGCCGTACCGGATCGGTGGAACGCCCGATAACCAACCCGAGTAACACCTCAGGATCTGCGCGCCCCATCGAACTGGGCGAACGGGCTCGATCGGAACCACTTGCTGAAGGGAGCCTGATGAGCGACACATTCGAGGTTGTGGTGAGCCGTATCCTGCCAGTCCCACCGGAGCAGGCGTGGCGTGCCTGGAGCGAGGCCGATCTTGTCAAGCAGTGGTGGGGACCGACCGGCTTCAGCTGTCCGTCAGCCGATGTCGATCTTCGGGTCGGGGGCCGCACCCTGGTGGCAATGCGAGCTCCGGCCGAGTTCGGCGGCGCAGACATGTACAGCACCTGGACCTACACCGAGGTGGTGCCGCACTCTCGCATCGCGTACGTGTTCAACTTTGCCGATCCGCAAGGCAACCGACTCGTGCCTGCTGATCTTGGAATGCCGCCTGGCATCCCGGACGACGGCGAGCATGCGGTGATCTTCGAGGACCTTGATGATGGGCGGACCGTGATGACGATCGTCGAGCGCGGCTACACGCTCGAGGAGGCTCGGGACCTGTCTCAGGACGGGCTGGAGCAATGCGTCGACAAGATGGCGGCGATCTTCGCCGCAGATCGCTGAGCGGCCTACACCATTCCTGATGCTCAAGTTCCGACCGGATGACGGCTTCTCGACGCGTGAGATCTAGGGTGCGACGGATGACTGCCCGCCGTACTCCTCGGCAGCCGTCACGAAGCCGGAAAGTGCTTCCGCTAGTGCTGCCCGAGCAGAGGCATCCATCCGCCGCAGAATGCGGGTGAAGACGTCTCGGCGATGACCGTTGACGCTTGCGAGCAATCGCTCGCCGGCGGGGGTCAGGGTCAGTTCCACATTGCGCCGGTCCTGCGGCAGATCGCGTCGCGCCAGCAGTCCCGCTTGGACCAGTCGATCGCAAATCCGGCTGGCGGATGACAGATGGACGCCAAGAGCCTCTGCTACGCCGGTCGCATTCAGATGGCCCGGTTGCGATGCCAGCACCAGCACCCGTAGCTGCGGCAAGGTCACGCCCTCTCCAACCTGGGCAATGGACTCGGCGGTAATGGCGCCAAAGATGCGTGCCGCGCTCTGGAGTGTGTCCGTGTGCTGTGCGACCGACCCGCGCCGCCGTACGGTGCTCATGGAGCTTACATCCAAACCGATCAGTTGCTTACTTGCAACTATTTCGCACCATGTTGGTCGGGACTGAAGTTGGTCAGGACTGATCAGGAGGTCAGCGCCCTCGGCTGTGAGGTGCACTCCTTCGTGATCAGCATGAACGCCCGTCAGATGATGTCCGAACGGCAGTGTGCCGAGCGGAACCATCAACGTCTGCCGTTGCCGTAGCAGCAACCGGCTGGCCGCGTCGAGCGACACGGCGCCTACGCCGAAGTTCTGTGGCGAGATTCGTAGCAGATCGTCCTCCACCGACAAGGTGACGTCGGCGGAGACTCGTATGCTCTGGCCCAGTACGTTGACGTTTCCGGAGAGCGTTACCGTGCCGTCGCTGCCGGGCGACAGCTTGAGCCTCCGACCGGTGGCCGCGAGATATGCGTTGAGGTCCTCATAGGTCAGATCGAGGTTCTCCACCGAACGCCCGATGGCGACCTCACGAATGTTGCCGACGAGGACATCGTGGAACGGCACCTGGACGTCGAACAGTTGAGAGTCAACGCGATCGATCCGCAGCGGCCCACTCGTGATGCCCCGCGTTGTGACGTGCACCTCCGAGTAGGTACCGCGGATCAGCTGTGGCAGGAAGAGCAGGCCCTGCACCTCTACTTCAGGACGGACCTCGACGGCCCGTCGCGTCCTGGATGTTTCGTTCCAGCAGTGCCTGGGCGCTGATCCTTGCGAGAGTGTCGGCGCCCCACAGCAGAAGCACAACAGCGACGACCACACCGAGCACCTGGAGGACCAAGCGCCGACGTGCCGGCCGCCCGCGTCCTTGCATTTGCCCCGCCTCAGCCATCGTCGGACTCTGGAGTCGTTGTCACCGTACGCCGTTCACCCCGTGTGATCCGCTGGCTCGGCCAACTGGCGCGATGGCCCAGCAAGGTGAGCAGTGCGGGCGTGAGCACCGGCCGCACGATCAGGGTGTCGATCATCAGCCCCACGGTCACAGCGAAGGCGATCTGACGAAACGTAGCCAGCGGAATGATCGCGACCAGCGCGAAGGTCGCCGCCAAGATCACGCCGGCTGTCGTGATCGCTCGCGACGTTCGGGGCACCGCAACCATGATCGCTTGAGCCAGCGGCCTGCGGCCGGCGGCTTCCCAGATCGATCCAACCGAGAAGACCGTATAGTCCGCGCCGAGGGCGATGAGCAGCACCGCAGCGGCGAAGGGCGCGTAGAAGGTTAGACCTTGTTCGCCAAGCACGTCTTGGAAGAGGTAGGTCGTCAGCCCGAGTGCCGCGGCGACGCTCAGCGCGCTGGCCGCCAGCAGTACTACCGGAGCGACGAGTGCACGCAGGTAGAGGACCAAGATCACAAGCTCGATCGCCAGTGCCGTAACGACGGTGATCTCTACGCTTTGCCGCGTCAGCTGGGCAACCGTGGAAGCGAACAGGGTCTGCCCGGCGATCGACACCTCGGCATCGGAGAGTCCGGACTGCGTGACGAGTGCGGGCAGATTCGATTCCAGCTGCCTTACGTACCCGATGGCCTGGGCGCCCAGGGGATCGCTGTCATAGATCACCAGATAGCGTGCCGCGTTGCCGCTGTCTGACAACAGCACGCCCCGCGGCTGCTTCGTCGGCAGATCCGCCGGCCCGATGACGCGGGCGACGCCCGGCTGCTGCGCGAGCGCGACCTGCAGGCTGGGCCAGCGCCGGTCGCTCGGTAACCACGCCCGGCTTTTCCACCAGAACCTCGGTGGGCGCGCTGATGCCGCGGAGACCGGCCGCGGCCAGCAGATCCGCGCCTTCGGCGATGCTGTCGTCCCGCGGCAGGCCCGCGACGAAGGAAAGGTCGAGCCGGGCATGGATAAGCGGGCTGGCGGCGAGCGCGAGGCCGCAGCCCACGATGATCACGGCCAGCAGCGCCGACCCGCGGTACGTCAGCAGCTTGAGCCCGCGATATTTGCGAGCCGGAACGGCGCGCAGAAAGCCGTTGCGGGACTGTGAACCGCGGACCGGCAGCACGGTGAACAGGCGCCAGCCTGCGATGGTCATGACCGCGGGCGCCAGGGTGAGGCAGACGGCCAGCCCGACGAGCACGGCAGGGGCAAGCGCCGGGCCGAGGCCTCGGAAGATATGAAACGGTGCGGCGAGCAGGGCAATGGTGCCGCCGGCGACAGTCAATCCGGCGACGGCGATGATCGGCGCGTTGACTCGCAGAGCGGCGCGAGCGGCCTCTTTCCGCTCGATTCCGCCGCGCAGCTCGTCCCGGAATGCCGAGAAGAACAACACGCAATAGTCGGTGACGACGCCCAGCAGCAGGGCGACGAGGACGGGCTCGAGCTGGCCGGGAACCGTGAAACCCAAGACTCCGGCGAGGCTGGACAGGAGCGGGAAGTACACCACGTATCCCACCGCTGCGACGCCTACCACGACCACTGGCGCCAGCAACGAACGAAAGGCCAGAGCGACAACGCTCATGATCAGCAGGACGCTGGCGATCTCGAACAACCGCAGCCGCGAGTCGATGTAGTCGATCTGGGCCACCTGCGCCGGAACGAAGCCGGTGACGTACGCGCTGACATCCGGCTGGTTCTTGAAATGGGCGGCATACCGGTCGGCGAGCTGCACCTCGTCACGCAGGCCCGTGCCGGGGGCCACGTACAGGTAGGTGACGGTGACGTCCGCCCGGCCGGTCGGCACCGGGATCGCCGCTGCGATGGTGCCCGGCTTTGGCGGGGTGCCTGCCTGCAACGTGTCCTGCGTCGTCGCGAGCGCCCAGAGCAGCGAGTCCGCCCGGGTCAGCAGGCTCAATCCGTCGGCCTGGTGCACAACGACAGTGGTGCCGGAGAGCAGCGGCACCCGGAATTCGGCGAGAATGCGCTGCTCGACCTTGAAGATCGGGCTGTTAGCTGGCAGCAGGTCGCTGAAGTTGCTGCCGCTGGTATCCGGCCGGTATGGCACGAGGACGGTGACCGCTATCGCGCCCGCTACCCAGGCGACAACAACGACCCAGCGAAGTGTCGTAACGGTGAAGCGGTAGCCCCGGCCGAGGCCCGAAAAACGACAGAGAGGAGGTCCTGCCCACTCGCCGGACCCCTTACGGCCTGGACTCTTTATGATCGAAGATCATCTAGCCGCTCCATCCTAGGAGGCGCCAGGTGGCTGGCACCGATTCGCAACACCGAGCCGATAACGCCGCCGGTGCCGTCGCAGCGACGGTCCCGCTGGTGGATCGCCGCCCTCACCTTCGTCGTCGGCGTGGTCGTCGGCGGTGCTGGCCGTCGGCCTGCTCGATTTCAGCAGGCCGGATTTCTCGCCACCTCCCGGGAGCGCTCCGTCGACGACCCCGTCGCCCCGCCGGAGGCCAGAGTGTGCCGGGCGCGGCCAGCGCCGAGGTCAATGCCGCCTGCGTACGGGTGATCAACGAGGCGCACGACGTCAGCGTCATCCTGAGCGAGGTCGGGCCCGCGGCCAGTGAAGTGGATCTACAGCAGCTCGACGACATCGTCCGCCGGCTGCAGTCCATCCAGCCGCGGCGTTGATCGCGATCTTGCCGCCTGCAAGGTCAAGACCAACATCGCTACGCCCCTCCGCTGAGCCATCAGCCTCGTCCACGCCGTCACCAGCGGCTACGCCCACGCGCTGATCTTTGGTCCGGTCGGTGGTCGACATAGCGAACGTGCACGTGCCCCGGCGCCGCTGATTGATCGAGACGACAGGTCCGCACTGGCAACGACCGGTGTTGTCGACCCGATGGTGGCTGTGCTCGACAGGCACGCAGGTGTATCGATTCGCCGCAGTCGACTATGGCGAAGTCCGGCATCGAGGCTAGTCGGAAGCGGGCGCGGCCGTCTCCGACGCCGTCGCAAAAACCAGATCACAAAGGCGAGGACAAAGGCGAAGGTCAAGGATGCGGTGCATATCCATGCATGTATGAGATCCAAGTAGTCCATGTCATCAGTCCTGTGGTTTGGCAGTCCTGTGGATTTGGCGCGATGGCGCGATCGGCTGTCCTTCTTGATCGTCTCGACGCCATGCGAAGCCGAGAGATGATCACTCATCATCGCCGCCAGGCTCCCTCGCATGCTCACCAGGTCCTTACCCATCGGGCAGCTTGTCAGCAACCACCCGGACCGGCGATCGTCACGCCCTGATCGGTGGGTGGGGCCGGCATCGCTTCTCGTGCCACGAGCTTTCAAAAATCCGACCAGCGGCGGCATTTCGACAACTGACATGTGGTTTCGAAGTCGGGGGACTCCGCATTGTCGAAAATCTTTGATTGAGGCGTGGCGGCAGGCTACGCCGGAAGCTCAGGCTGAGCGGTAGGCGTCATGGGAGCTCGAGCCCGAACGTTGTGCACAGAGCCGGGAGACGTCGTGCACGGTCGATGTCTCGGATTGGATAGCCGGTGTGCCAGCGCAGAGCCCACTCCGGAGCTTCGCAGCGAACTCGTGTGCCAGCGATGCTCCCCTGACCGTCGAGAGCGGCGGCCGGGAAGATGTACGCGTCGGTCACGCTGCCGTAGTGGATCGACTCATCGGGCAATGGCTCGTAGAGGTGAAGATCAACACGCCGGCCCGGCACCGTCGTGCAAGACGAAATTCCACGGGTCGGTCGTCGCCCCAAGGCAGAATCCGGTCGATACCCACGTGCGGCGAAGATCACGATGAGTTGCGCGAACTCTTTGGCCGGCAGCCACAGATCGAGGTCAGAGTGGTCGCGCGTTTGGTGGCCGAGCAGGGCATCCACACCCCAGCCTCCGCCGACACAGGGTGAGCTCCCTGTACTGGGAGCGCATCAACGAGGTCGACGACTGACTGCCCGGTCATGACGTACTGGCCCACAGATTTGCCCTTGGTGACCACCGCGGCATCGGGCAAAGCCGCGTGTTGACACGTCGTCGGGCGGTGGCTAGAATCGAATGTATGTTTGATATTGGCAGCGACAGCGGCCAGTTCCCCCAACGGCTCGAGCTGTCCTCAGGACGGGTCATTAGCCGCGGCGTAACGCTGTCGCTGCTGTCGAGCATATTCCCCGAGCAGGCGGCCGGTACCGCGGTGCCGGCCGCCGCACTCCGTTACGCTTGCTTCACGAAATGTTTCGCGAACAGACGCAGACGGCCCGGCATCTGAGTGCCGGGGCCGTCTGTCTGCAGTCTCGCTAGAACTGGCTAACTGGCGAGTTTGAAGGTGGTCTTCGACGCCTTGCCGGTTACCTTGGCCTGAGCGTGCCGGCTGCCGTCGCGCGAACAGATCCCGACTTCGACGGGGCCAGGGTCAGCGTGGCGTGAGCCGCCGCATCGCCCAGCTCGGAAAGCGCCTTGTCGTTGAGGTTCGTTGATGGTGTCACACGCCTGGTGGTAGCACGAGTCGTATGGGTCACCAGCCGTGCCTCCGTAGGTTGCGGCTTCCTCAGCAGTCTTGATGCCCTCAGCGCCACTGAAAAGCCCACCCGCCGGAATGCCTTCCCGCGGTGAAAGGCCCGTAAGTCGGATCGGCCATCGAACGCGTGTTGGCTCCGACGCCGAGCCTCTTGCTGTCGAAGTAGTTCGTTGAAGATGTCCTCGATCGCGGCGGATCCAGGCGGCCCGGCGTCAGGCGTATCGGGAGCCATCACCGTCATAGACGAACCGGACATAGTTGGGCGAGCCCAGCATGTCGAAGTTGAGGTTGGCGTAGATCTTGGCCTTCTGCGCATCTGTCAGGTGGTCGACGTAGTACTGCGAACCAAGCAGGCCCAGCTCTTCAGCACCCCAGAAGGCGAAACGTACCTGCCGTTGCAGCTTGTTGCGTGTACTTCAACGCTGCGAGCTGCTCAGCGATCTCGAGGATCGTTGACGTACCACTGTCGTTGTCATTGATCCCAGGTCCTGCGGTCACCGAGTCGAGGTGCGCGCCGACCACAATGGTCTGGCCCTTGATCTTGCCTTTCGGCGAGTCGGCGATCGACATTGACGGTCTTCCGATTGAGGTCAATCTCGAGTCTTGGCGAAGACGCTGCGCGCGTCACTGAACCTGGATTGGCCGTGTATTCGTCGTACAGGATTCACCATCCGCGAAGCTGATCCCCAATGCCGGTATGGTCTGCGGGTTGCCAAGAGTGCCGGTCAGCAACTCCGTACGGCCCGGCTGGCCCTCGTTGAAGATGATCACAGCCTCGTAGCCAGCCGTGCACGCGTTGTGACCTTCGTCCTCGAAGGTGCAGCGTCCGCGCTGGATCAGCGCGATCGCGGGCCGCTGGTGCGCGCTGGGAATCTGGTGCCTCACAGCCCGATGGCTGGTACTGGCGTGAGGCCCGGCGGGAATCACGATGTCGTTGGTCGGGACGAGCTTTTCTCGTCCGCTCGACCGTCCCCGCTGCCCGGAGTAGGTGAAAGTCGCCGTCTCGATGTCCCGGGCCCGAGGTGCGGCGTGACCCCGAGAGCTCGGCCGGCGCTAGCTCGTCGGAAGAACGGGAAACGTGAAGGTCTGCCTCTGTGCACCTTGTAGCCGGCCTTGGGGTAGCGCTTCTTCACCACGTAGTTCGGCCGAGGCGGTATGAAGCCGGCCGTGCCGGGAGGCGCGGGTGCCCAGGTCGTTAGCTGTTGGCGATGGTCTGGCAGGCGTCGCTCAGGCTGCAGGATCCCGGCTTCACGGTGACCGCGCCGTGCGCAGCTTCTCTGTGGTGTCTGACGCTGGTCGACAGCTGCGAACGCTTCGCATTGGCCAGAACAGACCCACTGACAGCAAGGTGACGCCGCGTCGCCGTAAGTGCGATTTTTCGCACGCACACTCTCGATGGGCGGTGGCAGGCCCCGGCAGTCTTTAGCGAGTGCTGCACGTCACACACACGGCTTGTGGGACTTTCGGAACAAAATAGGGAGATTTATGTCGTACGCGGCTCGCTGACCGTGGTCAGAAACTATGGCGCTCGAGCACCTCAGCACCGGCTTTGGGTCTGAGAACAGCCTTCCTGGCAACCTCAGGGTCTGTAGTCCCGTGGCGAGACCCGGAAGTGCCCACAAGCCGCCTCCAGTTTGGCGCATCACCGGTGATCTAGTGATCTCGTCTACTCGCAAAAGAAGCCGCGGGAGTTTCTCCCGAGGGCTATTTTGAACTGGGGTGTGTCCCTCCCTCCAGTGACCTGAAATGGGAGATTTGTCTTCTGAAAGGAAGGGTCACTATGGGAAGGCATCGAGAGCTTCACGCCGGAGTATCGGACGAAGGCGGTGAAAATGGTGATCGATAGCGTATCACTGCTGATTGCAGAGGTCGATGCGATCTTTGGTATCAATGAGGGGCGCTCTGGGTAATGGTCTACCTGGCGATGATCGAGCTGCTGGGTGTTTGTCACGGATGGCCCGGCGAGAATTCATCCCTGGCGCGTGCGTGGCTCGACCGGACACTGGGTTGTGCAGGAACTTGCGACCGGAATGGCGGACTGATGCTGTCCGCCATTCGCGCTCCGAGTCGGCAGTTCGGTGTCGCCTCAGCCACACAGCCGAGGGCGCATGCTGAGCCTGGCGTTGATGCCGCAGCGCTTGGCAGGAGCGGACGTGTCTGATCCTGCGTGAGAAAAGCGACCAGCCACGGGGTCCCACGAGCACAGACGTCTCCTGCCACTTGCGGTGGAGGCCCGGCCGAACCCAGTGCCGAGGTCTGACGCGGAGCGGAGCGTCCGTAAACGGTCGCGGTCAAGTTTCCGCGGTGACGTCGAGGGACGGGCTGTCGCGGTTGGGTTTGTGTTGCCCATCACTCTGAGCGGGTCTTGCTTCCGGGTGGTCGTGCCGAGTGGACGTTTTCTTCGTCATTTCGGGATTCCTCATCACGACCCAGCTAGTCTCGAATGCTGATCGGACGGCCCGCGGGTCTCTTTACACAAATTCTATGCTCGACGCCAAACGAATACTTCCAGCAGCCGCCATCGTGCTCCGCAACTGCGATCCTGGTCCGGGTCTGTTCGTGCCGAGAATTAGTGGGAGGAGATCGGGGTGCGGAGCCATCATCGGATCAGCGCTTTATGTGGGTGAACTGGCGGCTTGCCGGGCGATCTGTCGACTATCTGGCGGAAGACTCTCAACCTTCAACGGTTCAAATATTTCTGGTCGTTGGCGGTCGAAGAACGTTCTATCTCGTCTGGCCGCTGCGCTAATCCTCGTCGGAGTCGTTGTCGCGCGTCTGATGCACACAACGACCCGCCGCACCCTGTGGGTCGGACTGGCCGTGGTCGCCTTCCCGTCGTTTGCCTGGGCGCTTATTGAGACGGGTTTCACTTCTCACCCACCAGCGCTTTCTTCGTCACCACAACACGTATGGTGGGAGTTACCCACTCATGCTGCTGTGGCCTTAGGGGCGGGAGTCTTCTGCCAGAATTGCGCGTGGATGTGGCGATCGTGATCGGCTGGCTCGGGCTCGGTGCTATCGCCATGTCAGGGAATTGTCGTAACTGAACCGCACGGCCTGGCTACGCGGCCCTGCTGCCCACACTGGTCTGCCGCTGCGATCGTGGCCGGCTTCGCCGTGACCCGCGGTGGACCTCTTCGTCGTTACTTTGGCACTGGGCCATTCCGGTGGGTCGGCGGCCTGTCGTACTCGCTCTGACGTGGCATTGGCCCCTCATCAACATCGCCGCGGCTCGATGGGGCCCTTTGTCGGTCGGCCATGTCTTGCCGTGGCGGCGGTGTCCCTTGCCCCGGCGTGGCTTACGTTCGCTGCTGGAAACCCGCTGAGGCATTCGACAGCCATCTCGCGCTCCGCCAGGCTTGCGTTCAGCGTGGGCGCCAACTTCACGTTGGCCGGCGTCGTTGCCGGTCTCGTGCTGGTGGTCTCCACCACAGTTCAGAACCCTGACGGGGCATGAGCCAACGAAGCGCTGGCGCGGCCGTTCTCGCCAGGCCGACCCACCGGCGATCCCGCGGGAAGGTCGCCTGCTCCGTCCGCTATATAACGCCAGATCCGGTGGACGCGACCGTGAGACATACCCGACGTTTACGGTGATGGATGTCATCAGAATCAGGCGGACGCCGCAGTACTCTCGTGCACCTATGGGAACCCGGCTGCCGACCGAGGTCGCCGTCGTAGGCGACTCAAGGTTGCCCAATGGCTGCCGGCGCTGCAAGTCCTGGCGTCTCGAAACACTGGAAGGGTTATGTTTATGAAGTCGTCGTTCTTCATCCGCCCGCGACAACACCAGATGCGTAACGACGGCAAGCCGCTACACCGCCTGCACCGAGTGGAACAGACTTCGCTGGATCGCCTAACACCTGATAGACCAATTACGTCATCACGCCATCTCTGCCAGGGTTCGCAGTTACAGAATCCGGGCGAAAGGCAGTCGGCTGGATGCCGCGCCATGGTCGACTATTCGAGAACTTCGTGGGCGGCACTCACGCGAGGCGCCGGCACCGAGGTCGGTGATCGCGTAATAACCCCTCACACCCAGGCTTGAATGTCTATGAGTGCGTCGAGGAGCACCGAGACGCATTGACCTCATGCACCTACAGCAGGTCGCGTCTTTGCATCGAGTGGTGCCTATGTCACCCAGACCAAGGCAGTCCAGAGACAGGACCATGTCAAGATTGGGTTTGTTCGACGCCATCTCGCCCGGTCGATCCCTGTTCCCCGGTCATTGGCAATGTTTTGCTTACCGCCAAAGTACACCACAGCTACTCATGTCAAGACGCTGACCCCCTCGTCTAGCGAAGGCGTTAACGCGGGAAGGACTTCATGCGGCATACGAATGAGGAACACCTCGTGCGCCCACAGACGCGTGTTTGGGCAGGCCCTCAACGTTGTCCGGCCACAAAGCTACGTGAGCACAGGCTTCCAACGGGGAGAGACCTAGCTGGCTCGCCGATCTCGCGTACGGCGGCAGCGACCGCAGGGGCAACCGAGGCGTCGAAAACGCTGGGGATGATGTAGCTGGGGTTCAGCTGATCCGGGCGCGACCTGGTTGGCGATGGCATTGGCTGCCGCGGACAGCATCTCGTCGGTGATGTGGCGCAGGCCGCCGTCGAGCAGACCGCGGAAGAACCCAGGAAAGGCCAGCACGTTGTTGATCTGATTGGGGTAGTCGCTACGGCCGGTCGCCACGACCGCCGCATGTCGTTGCGCCTCAGCGGGTCGACCTCCGGGATCGGGTTGGCCAGCCCGAAGACGATCGCGTCCTTGGCCATGTTCGCGATGTCGCTGCCGTCGAGCAGGTTGGGAGCAGAGACCCCGATGAAGACGTCGGCGCCGACCAACACCTCCTTGAGCGAGCCCGTGCGCTTCTCGGCATTGGTGTTCTCGACCAGCCACCGCCGCATGTCGGAGGACCCGTCGGGCGCGTCGTACACCGCTCCCTTGCTGTCGCAGCCGATGATCATGGTTGCGCCCTGCCGCTTGAGCAGCCGGATGATCGGCCGAGCCCGCCGCACCGACACCGGAGATCACGAACCGGACCGTCGGAGATGTCCTTGTCTACTACTCGCAGCGCGTTGATCAATGCGGCCAGCACGACGATCGCGGTGCCGTGCTGATCATCGTGGAAGACCGGGATGTCCAGCTCGGCGCGCAGCCGCTCCTCGATCTCGAAGCAGCGTGGCGCGGAGATGTCCTCCAGGTTGACCCCGCCGTAGACCGGAGCGATCGCCTTGACGATCTCGACGATCTTGTCCGAGTCCTGCGTGTCCAGGCAGACCGGCCACGCGTCGACGCCGGCGAATCGCTTGAACAGCGCCGCCTTGCCCTCCATCACCGGCAGCGGCTGCGGCAGGTCCGATGTTGCCGAGGCCTAACACCGCCGAGCCGTCGGTGACCACCGCGATGGTGTTTCTCTTGATCGTCAGCCGGCGGGCATCGGCGGGGTTCTCGGCGATCGCCAGGCACACCCGCGCCACTCCTGGCGTGTAGGCCCGTGACAGGTCGTCGCGGTGCTTGAGCGGGACCTTCGGCGCCACTTCGATCTTGCCGCCAAGGTGCAGCAGGAAAGTCCGGTCGGAGACCTTCCGTACGCTGAAGCCCTCGAGCGCGGCGATCGCCTTGGTGATCGACTCCGAATGCGCGACATCGCTGGCGTTGCAGCTGACGTCGACGACGAGCATGTTGGGGTGCGACTCCGCAACATCGAGGGCGGTAATCGCGCCGCCCGCTTCAGCGACGACGCTCGAGAGCCGGGCCGTTGCTGCCGCGTCGGTCGGCGCCTCCACCCGACAGTGATCGAATAGCCGGGACTTGGCGTAGCCATGTTGTTCTCCCATTTGAGAAAGGATCGTTTCAGCGGTGAGGACTCTATCGAAGCGATTTCGTGGACTGCGGGCGGATCGCGCCGGAGAGCGAGCGCCGTTAGGCTTCCGCGTATGGCGGTGCTCACCCTTGAGCCGGCGCTGCCACGGGAGCGGAGAGAGCGGCCAACGCGGCGCGCTGGGAATAGTTCTGTGCCTGCTCCTCGTCTTCATGATCGGCTCGTCGAGTGTGCTGGCGTACCGAAACCGGGTCACGGCGATCCCGCTCGATTCGGCTGCTGTCGCCGTTGGCTCGGGCGGCACACTCGTCGAGGTCTCCGGCTGCTGATGATCTTGTGCCCGGCAGCAGAGTGCTGGCCGGCATGCCGGACAGTGCAGAGCTGGCGCGTAAGCAAGCTGCGTGGCTCGCCGCAGGGACCGTGCCGAGCATCAGCGGGCTCGACAGCGACATGGTGGCAATCGCGCTTCTTGACCTGCATGTGCTGAGCGGAGCCGACGGTGTGCCGGTCGCCGGTTGGAGCCAACCCTGGCGCTACGTGTGGCCGCGCGACTCCGCGCTGGTCGCGTCTGCGCTGGCACGTACGGGACACCTCGCTGATGCCGAACGCATCGTCGACTTCCTGCAGCAGGTGCAGCCGGCAGTGGCCTGTTTCAGGCCCGCTACCTGCCCGATGGCAGTGGAGTACCGGATGATCGCGGCGTCGAGCTCGACGGCCTCGGCTGGGCGTTGTGGGCGACTGAACAGGTGGCGGCCGAGCTGAACGAGGGCGACCGTACGGCATTCCTGCAGCGGCATCGGATGCTTCTCGACCGCAGCACCGAAGCGGCATTGCGATCAATCGAGAACAGATCCTCCCTGCCGCCAGCATCGCCGGACTATTGGGAGGTCAAGGAAGAACGGCCGACGTTGGCGACCGCGGCAATGATCTGCGCTGGCCTCGAGAGCGGCGCGAAGCTGTACCGGATTCTCGGAGACGCTCCCGCCGCACATGCTGCGACCGCTGGTGCGACACGACTGAGAGCTGCGATCAAGAAGAACTTTGGCCGCAACGGCTATCCGCGGCATCTCGGCGGGCGCAGCGATAGCGCCGATCTTGGTGTCGATTTCTTGCTGCCGCCGCTGACGTCAAGCGTTGATCGAAGCGTCGTAGGCGTCTGGGAACAAGCAGCATCGCTGATGGCGCGACCGGCCGGCGGGCTCGCTCCCGGCGGGTCGTGGCGCCGAGACGGCGTGAGCTGGACGAACGCGACCGCAAGCCGGGCGATGACCGCTGCTTTCATCGGGGAGCGCGAGGAGGCACTGGCGCGGCTGCGCTGGCTCGACCAGCACCGTACGGCTGCAGGTTCCCTTCCGGAGAAGGTGTTACCGGACGGTCAACCGGCCTCGGTGTCCCCGCTCGCTTGGACAGCTGCCGCGGTCGTGATCACCGCTGACCAGCTGTCCCGGCAATGAGCGGGCAGCCGTCGATGGCCACCGTCAATGGCCGCGGTCAACGGGTGGTCAGCCAGCGGTCGCGTGAGGGTGAGCGGGTCGTAGAAGCAGGCGTCGCGAGCAGCCAGGACTGCGCCGCCAACCACCCTCGGCACGTCCTGTTCCACAGCGACGATCTTGGTGTCGGCAAACGCAGGGATCGTCACCCGATGGGAGATGCGCTCCTGGATGGAGTCCCGCAGGTAGGGGCTCAGCGCTCCGAGGTAACCGCCCAAGATCACAGTGTCCGGATTGATGATGCCGATGACATCGTCGATCGCGTCACCCAACGCCGCGCCGGCCCGCTTGAGGATCTGCAGCATCGCAGCCTGGCCTTCATCAATGGCCTCGACAATGCAGCAATACTGCACCGGAACTGTGCTACA